>Ga0307422_1001866_pt1 | contig 10720 bp, 8 predicted proteins | sample SalMarWE160290MG_FD_202153 | JGI IMG/M metagenome (GOLD analysis project Ga0307422, IMG submission 202153) | Salt marsh sediment microbial communities from the Plum Island Ecosystem LTER, Massachusetts, United States - WE1602-90 | ecosystem: Environmental > Aquatic > Marine > Intertidal zone >...
TGCAGGCCGGTCCGGAAATACAGTGGTCCGTTCATGGATTCGGATATCTTGCCAGTGCGGGTCTGTTGATCGGGACAATCTACGTGCTGTTCGGCCGGTATAAAAAAATACAAGTGCAGCACCAGCAGTCCCACAGCACGGACTGGATGTTCCTGTGGCTCCTGTTCTACATGGTCGTCACCGGCATCCTCCAGCATATTCTGCACCGCACGGGCTTTTTGGCGGCAGCCAATATCGTGTATGTATTCCATTTGATGGGAGTTTTCCCTTGGCTGCTGAGGATGCCCTTCAGCAAATGGGCGCATATGCTCTATCGCCCGGTTGCAATGTATTTTGCCGGAATCATACGGGAATCGGCGGCGCGGCAGCAGGCTTCGAGCCCTTCCATGCAGCCTATGCGGCCGGCAGCCTGACGCGAGGTGATCATGCAAAAGTCCAGGATAGGCGTTTACATTTGCAACTGCGGTACGAACATTGCCAAGCGGGTGGACTGCGAAGCCGTTTCCACATTCGCCTCGGAGCTTCCCAATGTCGCGATCGCAAAAACCTACAAGTACATGTGTTCGAATCCCGGCCAGGAAATGATTGTACAGGATATCCGCGACCACAATCTGGACAGGGTTGTGGTTGCCGCCTGCAGTCCCAGGATGCACGAGCGCACCTTTCGCAGAGTACTGCAAACGGCGGGGCTCAATCCCTATATGTGCGAAATGGCCAATATCCGCGAGCATTGCAGCTGGGTCCATCAGGATGCGGCTGCGGCGACTGAAAAAGCGAAAGCTCTCACGAAGGCCGGAATCCAGCGTGTTGAGCGGCATGAGCCTTTGGATCGTTTCTCCGTAGACATGTGTCCGGCGACTCTTGTCATAGGCGGCGGTATTGCGGGGATGACGGCGGCCCTTGAATTAGCTGAAGCGGGGCACCCCGTTTATCTCGTGGAAAAAAAAGACCGGCTGGGAGGCAATCTGATTCGCACTGATTTGACGGCTCCTTATCTGGACTCGGCCCGGGATCTGATTACCGAGCGCATCGCCCGCGTCGAAGAGAACCACAATATTAAAATAATGCTTCATTCCCAAGTGCGTACTCTCGAAGGATTTATTGGAAATTTTGCAGCCACCATCCAGAGCGATCATAGCCCTTCCGACGGCGAAATCCGAGTTCAGGTCGGGAATGTGGTTGTGACCACCGGTTATAAGGAGTTCGATGCTGCCCGCATCAGCCACTATGGATATGGGAAGCTTCCTAACGTGATCACGTCTTTTGACTTTGAGAAGATGCTCCGTGCCGGACGCATCCAAACAAAAGAAGGGAAAATCCCGCAATATGTGGCAATCATCCACTGTGTGGGCAGCCGCAGCCAGGAATTCCACGGGTATTGCTCGCGCGTCTGTTGCATGACGGCGCTGAAGTATGTCCACGAAATTAAATCGGCCATACCCAAATGCTACGTATCGGACCTTTATATCGACATGCATGCTTTCGGCAAGGGCCACGAGGATTTCTATCGCAAAACTTCGGAAGTAAAAACAGTCTTCCTGATGTACGGAAAGAACGAACATCCCGTCATCCGGAAGGCGGATCCAAAAGATGATTGCGAAATGGTCATCGAGGTCAACGAGAAACTCTCGGGTGAGGCCATTGAGATCCCTGCGGATATGGTAATCCTCATGGTCGGCATGGAGGCGCGTGAAGATGCGGCGCAGATTGCCAGATTGGTAAACATCAGCCAGGATAAGGACGGCTGGTTTATCGAAAGCCATCCCAAGCTCGATCCCGTGGCAACCACGACGGACGGCATCTATATCGCCGGAACCTGCGTTGCTCCAAAGGATATTCCGGATACCGTCGCCCAGGCGCGCGCGGCGGCGGCCCGTATTCTGGGAAAAATCGCGGTAGGGAAAATAGAAGTGGATGCCGTGTTTGCCGAAGTGGATGAAAACCGCTGTTCGGGCTGCCGCATGTGCAACGAGTTATGTCCGTACAGCGCTATTGAATTCGACGAAGAGAAGCGCCGCAGCAGGATAATCAGCGCCGTATGCAAGGCTTGCGGCTGCTGTGTTGCCTCTTGTCCTTCCGGCGCAATCAAAGGCCGTCATTTCACCGACCAGCAAATCTTTGCGCAAATTGAAGGGGTTCTTCTATGAGTTTTGAACCAAAAATCGTTGGATTCCTTTGCAATTGGTGTTCGTACGCCGGGGCCGACCTGGCGGGGACGAGCCGCATTCAATACCGGCCGAATATCCGCATTATCCGTGTCCTGTGTTCGGCGCGAGTGGATCCTACGTTCGTTGTTAAAGCGCTGACCAACGGCGCGGACGGCGTTTTAATTTGCGGATGCCATCCGGGCGATTGCCATTACTCGGAGGGAAACCATAAAACTATGAGACGGTTTCCCTTGCTCAAGAAGCTTCTGACCGATATCGGCGTGGAAGACGCACGTGTGCGCCTGGAATGGGTCAGCGCCAGCGAAGGACAGCGTTTTGCGGACATTGTCAACGACATGACCGAGCGAATAAGAGCTCTCGGTCCAAGCCGGATCCCCAGCGTGCTGCAGGCAGACAGGATAGAGAGGTGACCCATGGAGAAGAAAGAACTGCAGATTGCACTATATTGGGCCGCTGCCTGCGGCGGCTGTGATGTCGCCGTTCTGGATACCAACGAATTTATCCTCGAAATAGCCGAGATCGCCGATATTCGCCTGTGGCCGATCGCCGTCGATGGAAAGTACCAGGACGTGGAAGCAATGCGGGATGGCGAGCTGGACGTGGTTCTTTTTAACGGCGCCGTGCGCAACAGTGAAAACGAGCATCTGGCCAAGCTCTTGCGCCGGAAAAGCAAAATTCTCGTTGCTTTCGGTTCGTGTGCACACATGGGGGGCATACCGGGATTGGCGAATTTGGTTCGCAAGGATGAGATTATTACCAGGGCATATCTGAACAATCCTTCCATCGAGCCCGGAAACCAGAAAACACCATGTCCTGAAACCAGTAATAACGGTTTTACCCTGCATATACCTCAATTCTACAAGCGGGTATACCGATTGAGTGATATCGTGGATGTCGATTATTTTCTGCCCGGCTGCCCGCCTGCGCCGCACCAGGTCAAGGCCGTCTTGCTTGCCATTGCCAAAGGCGATCTGCCTCCGAAGGGATCTGTAGTCGGCGCCTCCGAACTCACGGTCTGCGATGACTGCAGGCGGACCAAAACCGAAAAGAAGATCAAACGGTTCTACCGGCCTTTCGAAATAATCCAGGATCCCGAAAGGTGCCTCCTTGAGCAGGGAATTCTATGCATGGGTCCGGTTACGCGTTCCGGATGCGGCGTTCGCTGCCCCGATACCGGCCAGGGCTGTCGCGGCTGTTATGGCCCCACGGCAAATGTCGCGGATCAGGGTGTGAAGTTCCTGAGCGCGCTCGCCGCGATTATAGACAGCAAAGATCCGGAGGAGATTCAGGAAATCATCGGCGGCCTCCCGGATTTTGTGAGCTTCGCCTACCGTTTTGGCATGCCGGCCTCTTTGCTGCAAAGGAGTCTGCGGACATGACAAAAACAATAAGTATCGACCCGATTACCAGGCTCGAAGGCCACGGCAAGATAGAAATTTTCATGGATGACGAAGGCGGGGTTCAGGACTGTTATTTCCAGATCCCGGAGCTTCGAGGCTTTGAACGTTTCGTAGTCGGCCGGCCGATCGAGGAACTGCCGCGCATCATGACCCGCATATGCGGCGTCTGCCCTGCCAGCCATCATATGGCGAGCGCCAAAGCGGTCGACGGTTGTTTCGGCAACGAGGTCGCGCCGCTTGCGCATAAGCTTCGGGACATGTACTATCATGCCCATTTTATCCATAGTCATCTTGCCCATTTCTACGCGCTGGCTGCGCCTGATTTTATCTGCGGGCCGGATTCCGATCCGGCGATGCGAAACATCCTGGGAATTGTGTCCAAAGTAGGCGCTGAAACAGGCCTAGCCGTCATCAACGCCCGCGCCATGGCTCAGAGGATCCAACAGGTTCTTGGGGGGCGCTTCACGCACTTGGTCTGGTGCCTGCCGGGAGGTGTCGCCAAAGGCCTGAGCAAGGAAGAATTGGAGTCCATCAAGCCAATGGTCCGGGAGCTTTCCAAGTTGGCCGATTTCTCTCTCAAGCTGTTTCGTGAAATCGTTTTGGGAAATCCGGATTATGTGGACATGGTCCTGCACGGCCCCTATACGCTGGATGTCCAGAACATGGGCCTTGTGGATGAGAACAACGCCGTGAATTTCTACGACGGCAAGGTTCGCGTCGTTGATTTCAACGGGCGCGAAATCTGCAAATACAGAGCGGAGGATTACGCCCAGTATGTAGCCGAGCATGTGGAGGAATGGACTTATTTAAAGTTCCCGTACCTAAGAAAGCGCGGGTGGAAGGGCTTTGTCGAGGGAATCGATTCGAGCCTCTACTGTGCAACCCCGCTTTCTCGGCTTAATGTCGCGGACCGAATGGCGACGCCCAGAGCGCAGGAAGCCTTTGAGGAGTTGTTTCAAACCCTGGGCGGCAAACCCTGCAAAGCTCTCATGGCCAACCACTGGGCGCGCCTTGTGGAGATACTCCAGAACGTGGAGATGCTGGAACGATATTGCGCCGATCCTGAAATCACCGGCGACAAATTCCGTATTGTTCCGCAGGGCATTACCGGAGAGGGGTTTGGGATTGTGGAAGCCATGCGCGGCACTTTGACCCATCATTATACCTGCGACAAAAACGGCATCTGCGAAAGCGCCAACCTTATTGTGGGAACGACCAATAACAATGCTCCTATCCAGATGGTGACCAAGAAAGTCGCTCAAGCTTTAATCCGGCCCGGAATAGAGCCGACGTCCGGAATCCTCAACAGGGTGGAGATGGCTTTCCGATGCTTTGACCCCTGTTACAGTTGTGCCACTCATTCCCTGCCCGGGCAGATGCCGCTTGAAATTTCAATCTATGCCGGCGGCGAGCTGCGCTGGCATTACAAGCGCTAATTTATGGAAACTGTCTCCAGAATATCGAGCGCAGATGTCAAAACGCTCCTTCTCGGCATGGGGAATCCATATCTTTCAGACGACGCGGTGGGAATCCGCCTGGTTCGGGATTTCAAAATAAGGCTCGGCAGTGTGCGCCAACTGGAGGTTATAGAGGAATGCTCTGTGGGAGGCCTAAACCTTCTGGATCTGCTGGAGGGTTTTGAACGCCTTATTGTCGTGGATTCGATCAAGACGATCGGGGGGATTCCCGGTCGTTGGTACCGGTTCACCGCAGAAAGACTCCGGGAAACGATGAACCTCAATAATATTCACGACGTGAACTTTGCAACAGCGCTGGAACTGGGACGCCGCATGGGAATGGCCCTCCCCGCCGACAGAGACAATCACATTTTCGCAGTTGAAATTTTAGACAATCTCACCTTCGGCGAACAGCTTACCCATGAGCTTGAAATAACCTATCCCGTCTACTCCGAACAAATTTTTCATCAACTCCGGCCCCTGATCCATTTGAGTGCGGATGCACGGCCGAATCCCCGTTTGGTGACGGCATCAGTGCGGTAATTCTTCGCGAGCATAGCCGCAACGCAGCTTCGCGCAGCTTCCGAGCCATGCGTGATCGGGACCGGATCCTTCGCGAAACCACCAAGCGTGTTCCCCAGCAACCACCGAAGGATCCAGGCAGCCGTCGTTCAGAGGAACGGGGTCGGTTTTGAGGAATCCTCGGAGTCGCGCAATGCCTGCTTGAATGGCTGCGCTGACGACCCGATCATGACTGGAAAAGACGGCAATAGAGTGCGAACATTTGGAAAGGCCGGGACGGAGACCGGATCAGAGGCGGCCGCCAATTCCTTCCACCCTTCGGGGACCATCCTTGCGGCGGCAAAAGCTGGGGGGAATCCTTTTGCCAGGGACTCGGCCTGGGATACGAGTCCGGCAGCCCTTCGCCGTGAAAAAAGGGGATGTGCTCCAATGGGATTTTGCTGCGGAAAAGCGAATCCACAGCGTTGAAGTCGATATCTTGGAAGGCCGCGCCCGAGCAAGCTTGCTCCAGGCGAAAAAGAACCGGCGTTTCAAAAAGGATCATAAACTACGAATTTTTTGTAATAATCAGGCTGCCTGCGCGTTATAGGGTTGAGGAACCGGATATGGAATCAGCCTTCAATCCCCGCGATGCGCAGCAATCAGCGATGACAACGCCGACTTCCCTTGCCGAGCTGTACGAAGCCCATTATGCCGCCGTTTACCGAACGGCTTTGCGCGTTACGGGGAACCCTACGGATGCCGAAGATGTCCTGCAAACCGTATTCCTTCGCATGATCCATCAGAGGGAAATTGTGGACGCTCGGATGCCCGAGGCATACTTCCGGCGCGCGGCGGCCAATGCCGCAATAGATCTTCTTCGCCGCAGAACCGCCCATGCTGAAATCCCGCTGAAAGAGGCTTCCCCGCCGCAGATTGCAAAGGAGTCCACGGCGTTTCTTAAGGAACGTCTGCGGCGCGCGATTGCGGCGCTGGAACAAAGCGATGCGCTTTTGTTCCTGCTGCGCCACGTCGAAGGATTTTCCAACGGCGAACTGGCCGAAATGTTCGGCCTTGAAAAGAACAACATCGCCGTCCGGCTCCACCGTATCCGGCAGTTGCTGCAGATTGAAATGGACCGATAGGAGGTTGGAAATGTCCGAGGATCGTTTGGAAAAGGCATTGAAAGCATTAAGGACCGAAACCGTGGATGCCGAGCGTTTGGCGACCGCGCAGGCGCGCGTTTGGCAAAAGCTGGAAAGCCGCGACACATCCCTTTGCGGCGAGTTTCAGCTCCAGTTCCGGGATTATCTGGAAGGCCGGCTTACGGAAAGCCGCCGCCTTTTGATGGAAGACCACCTCGGTCGCTGTCCCAATTGCCGGGCTCAACTGGCGGCCCTTAAAGGCGAACGGCGGCCGGAGGTTTCTCCGATACGGCGCGTCTCGCGCCGGCCCCGCTGGGCAACTTGGGCCGCCGCGGCAGCAGTGCTGCTTGCGGCGCTTTACATGGGACGCGGCGCTATCGATAGTGTCTTTGCTCCATCAGGGCCTCCAGCCACAGTCGCTTCCGTTAAGGGCGCGCTGCACCTTGTTCCCGAAGGGATTTTGGGATCAGGGTCGATCATCCGCGAAGGTGAAATCATCCGCACCGGCCCGGCATCCCATGCCGTGCTGCGTTTGGCGGATGGATCCCTGGTGGACGTCAACGAACGCACGGAGCTGTCTCTGCAGAAGGCCTGGAGCGGCAAAACGGTGCGGCTCCATCGTGGCGATATTCTTATTCAAGCGGCCAAGCAGCGCCGCGGATACCTGCGCGTCCGCACACGCGATTCTCTTGCTTCCGTGAAAGGAACAATATTCGCCGTCTCATCGGGGCTCAGCGGGTCGGTGGTTTCCGTGATAGAGGGATCGGTGGAGGTGGCCCAAACAGGCTCGGAAGTCCTCCTCAGCCCCGGAGAACAGAGCGCCACCAACCCGGCGCTTGTAAGCTCGGTGCAACAAGCGGTTTCATGGAGCCCGGATGCCGAGACCTATATTGAAATGCTGGCTTCGCTGGCCGATCTTGAACAGAAGATCGCCACGCTGCCTGCGCAACCGATGCGCACACAGTCCTTTTTGCTCGGCTGCCTGCCACCGAATACGGTTGTTTTCGGTGCGGTGCCGAATCTCACCGACACCATCAGTCAGGCGATGAGCCTGGTTGAACAGCAATCCTTTGAAAATCCCGCTTTCGGCCAGTGGTGGAACTCCGCATCCGGCGAGGAATTAAAGCAGCTGATCCACCGCATCGAATCGGTCTCCCCTCTTTTGGGGGACGAATTAGTCTACGGCTATTCTCTGGGCGAGCCGGGAAAAGCCGAAAAAGTGCCCATGGTTCTTGCTGAAGTCCAGCCGGGCAAGCAGGAGGAATTGGCAAGTGCCCTGAACAGCCTTGCGGAAGCGGGGGTAAAGCCTCTGTCTTACCGGATGGTCGATTCCTTGATGGTGCTCAGCGAATCTCCCGAATATCTCGATTGGCTGACTGCCAACCTGGGGAAAGGGGCTTCGTCCCCTTTTGCAGACGAGATCGCGACCCGCTACCGGCGGGGGGCGGGCTGGATGCTGGGCATGGACATGAATTCCATCATTTCGCTGCCAGAAGACGCCGTGCCTGATTTTATCGGCATGCAGCAGGTGAAATATCTCTTTCTGGAACGGCGGAATCCCCAGGGCGCGGAAGAGAACGAAATGACCCTGTCGTTTAACGGGCCGCGCATGGGGCTGGCGTCTTTTCTGGCCGATTCCGGTTCCGGAGGCGCCGCCGAATACATTACGGGCGATGCGCTGGCCGCAATATATGCCGCCACCCGCGAACCCAAGCAGTTGTTTGACGAGCTGACGGAAAGGCTTTCCGCATTTTCCCCCGAGTTTCGGGAAAATCTTGCCTCGGCGGAATTCGAAATCGGCATGGATTTCTCGAACGATTTGATTCGCGCCTTCGGTACGGAGTCCGCCTTCGCGCTGGAAGGAATTTCCACAAGCGGGCCTGTCTGGACATTGGCGTTGCTCGTAAATGATCCCGACACTGTCGACCTTGCCATGCAGAGACTCGCCGATTGCATAAACGCCAAATTGGCGGCCGCCGGAAAAGGCGATCGTATTTCCATCATGCAGGAATCCATCGACGGACGCACCTGGACCACTATGAGTATTTTGCAATCCCCCATAACAATTGCCTGGACTTACGATCGCGGCTATATGATTGCGGCCTCCGACAGGGGAACGGCAATCCGCGCACTCGCGGCCCGCGACGGCGGTTCGAGCCTTGTTTGGTCTCCCTCCTTCCAGCAGCAGCTGTCCGTGACCTCCGGACTCCATCCATCCGGTTTCGCCTGGCTTAACACAAGAGGCGCTTTTGAAAATTTTGCCGGCCTGGTACGAAATCCGACCATCGAGGAGTTGATTTCAGCGCGCGACCCCATTCTGGTGGTTTTCGACGCAACCGCGGAACAAATCAGAGCGATCAGCCGTACTAGACTATCGGGCGTGATCATGGACATAATGCTGATGCAGGGTCTGGGCCGGATGCCGCATGAATCTCAGGCCGACGCTCTCTGAAGGCTGCTGCGGGATAGGCTTGAATGACATCAACGGTTGTCGAGCTGGATAATCTAAAAGTAAAGCTCGGCCGGCGGGAAATCCTTCGAGGCATTTCCTGCCGGCTCGGCACATCCGACGTCGGCAGAGTCATCGGACTCCTCGGGCCCAACGGCGCAGGCAAATCCACCCTGATACTGACCCTGCTGGGATTTCATAAACCGGTCGCCGGCAGCGCACGGGTATTGGGCTTCGACTGCGGGAGCCAAATCCGAGAAGTCCGGGCCAGAATCGGATATATGCCCGAAACCGATTCCTTCATCGCCAACATGACCGCGGTTACCTTCCTGCGCTTTATGGCCGAACTCTCCGGGCTTCCCTCCCGGACCGCCCTCGAAAAAGCTCACGAGGCGCTGTTTCACGTCGGGCTCGGCGAAGCGCGCTATCGCGAATTAAGCACTTATTCCCTGGGGATGAAGCAGATGGCCAAGCTGGCCCAAGCCATCGTGCATGGCCCGGAATTGCTTATTCTCGACGAGCCGACCAACGGTCTCGATCCGCATTCCCGTCGGCGCATGCTGAGACTGGTCCGAGAAATGAAGGAAGAGCAGGGCATGAATGTACTTTTGTGCTCCCACTTGCTTCGGGACGTTGAACAGGTATGCGACGAAGCCGTGATCATGAAAGACGGCAGGATCGTGCACGAATGCAACATCGAAGCCGAGCGTCGGTCCAACAAGCGTTTTGTTGAGCTTGAAGTCGCGGGGAACGACGAAAACCTTAAAGGCGAACTTCCCGGAATCGGCGCCGAAGGAGTAACGGAGGGAAACGGCCGCTGGCGCATTGTGCTGCCTCCCGACGTGGACGTGCAGCAGTTATGGAATCTGTTGGGGAAACAGGATCTGCTGGTGAGAAAACTCACGCACCGGCGCGACACATTGGAAGAAATCTTCCTGAAGGCAATGGGGCACATTGCCCACATACCGGGAGAGCCCGAGCAAACCGGAATTCCCAACGAAGAATGACGGGGATCTTGACTGTCCGCTCACGATGAACCGAGCGTTTCAGCAAAGGATTCGCAAGAGGCAGATCCCATTAAAGAGTCCCGGAGAGCATTCCGGCCCTATAAGGGATTAGAATTCTTATGGCGGTTTACAGGCGCGGATATCGGCGGTATCAGGGCTTCATTGAGGGGCCGTGGAAACGCTTTCTGGTACTGCCCCGCTTTGCATGGCGGCGCCTTTTCCGGCAGCGTCTGGTCGTCCTGTTCCTGGCTGTGTCCATGATTTGGCCGCTATTGTGCGCAATCTTTATTTACCTGTCCAATCACGCCGACTTGATCCTGGGATCAAGCAGGCAGTTCCAAGATTTCATCGAGGTGAACGGGAATTTCTTCATGGTTTTCATGAATGTCCAAGCCGTCTTTGCGGTTTTTCTTGCGGCCCTTGTCGGTCCCGGATTGATTTCACCCGATCTTGCCAACAACGCGCTGCAGCTTTATTTCAGCCGCCCCCTGAGCCGTTTGGAATACGCCTTGGCCCGCCTCACCACGCTTTTCGGAATGCTTTCGCTGATTACCTGGATACCGGGTCTGATTCTTTTTTTCATGCAGGGAAGC
>Ga0307422_1001867_pt1 | contig 10718 bp, 9 predicted proteins | sample SalMarWE160290MG_FD_202153 | JGI IMG/M metagenome (GOLD analysis project Ga0307422, IMG submission 202153) | Salt marsh sediment microbial communities from the Plum Island Ecosystem LTER, Massachusetts, United States - WE1602-90 | ecosystem: Environmental > Aquatic > Marine > Intertidal zone >...
TAAACCATACATCTCAAGTAAATGACTGCGGATATCGCTATAGCTCATGCCTAGGCTGTACATTGAGATAATCTTCCTATCTATCTCATCATTAAGAACTGTCTGACGCTTTCTAATAATCTGTGGTTCAAATGAATTGTTACGGTCCTGAGGTGTGTTGATCTGCACAGTACCCAAGCTTGTCCTGAGGTTTTTACCCATCTTACCATTGCGCCTGTTTGCGGTCTGATCAGATGATAAGTGAGCGTCTAACTCGCCTTCCATGGATCCTTCCAGAAAACGTTTGATCAAGGGTGTGAAAACACCTTTCTCACCTGTGAGAGGATTCCCATTCTTTAACTTCTCAATGGTTTCTTCCTCAAATTCTTTGAAATTAAATTCTTCTTGTTTTTTCATAATGTGTCAAGTAACTAAATTATTAATTTAGCTTGACACAGTTTTTTAAACAATCTCTTCTTTGAAAATTCTTACACCCCAATATTAATTTTTCACCTCTTAAATTTTCTTATCCCTTTCTCCTTTTGTCTTGTATCTTTTACCTATCTCCTTTCGTCTTCTATCTTTTCTCTTGTGCCTTTCCCCTTTTGTCTTCCACCTTTTATCTTATTCCTTGCTACTTGTAACTTATTTCTTTTATTTTGTGGATTTTACAGAGCCTGATTTCTCAAAGACATAACATTTAAAGTTGAAATGACAGCTTTTATTAAGGAAGTAACATTCGTAAAAAGCAGCCCAAATTATAAAGAGTGCCCAAAGGATAGGCTTCCTGAGTATGCTTTTGTCGGTCGTTCGAATGTGGGTAAATCGTCACTGATAAATTTTCTGGCCGGATATAATAAACTGGCAAAAACGTCCAATGAGCCAGGTCGTACACGCCTTATCAATCATTTTATCGTTGATCAGTCCTGGTACCTTGTCGATTTGCCGGGATATGGCTATGCACGCATATCGAAATCAGAAAGGAGTAAATTCATCAAACTCATCTACGATTATCTTCAGTATCGACCCATGCTAACTTGTCTCTTTCTCCTAATTGATATCAGACATTCCCCTCAGGCAAATGACCTGGATTTCATGCGTTGGCTGGGTATAAACAAAATACCCTTTGCACTTTGTTTTACAAAAACAGATAAATTATCTTCTTCTCAACTGGATAAGAATTCTGATTCCTATAAAAAAATCCTTTTAAAAGAATGGGACTTTCTTCCACCTCTGTTCATTACATCAACATATAAAAAACAAGGCAAAAAAGAAATACTGGCTTTTATTAAAGAAACTAACAAAAGTCTGGAGTCAAAGAAATAGCATTTGAGAAAATGTTAAAAACCCGTTCATCTTTTTCACCCTACTTAATGCACTTTATGTAACGATATTTTTTACTTTTGCTGCACTTTCAAATGTAAAAGTCTGATAATATTTAAGTTGTTCGATTGGTATGAAGATTAAAGCTCCTATTAAATTTTTTGCCGGCAGATCGTCGGCTTATTTAGCCGAAAAGATTGCAAAAAGCTATGGTACTGAATTAGGATCTACATCGGTTCTCGAATTCAGTGATGGTGAATTTCAGCCGGCTTATCTCGAATCGGTACGTGGTTGTATTGTTTTTGTCGTCCAATCGACATTCCCACCGCAGGATAATCTGATGGAATTGCTTCTAATGATCGATGCTGCCAAAAGAGCTTCTGCCTATAAAGTTGTAGCTGTTATGCCATATCTTGGATTGGCACGACAGGACAGGAAGGACCGGCCCCGTTGTTCCATCGGAGCAAAACTGGTAGCCGACCTACTTGTTAAAGCTGGCGTTGACCGTGTAATGACTATGGATCTTCATGCCGATCAGATTCAGGGATTCTTCGATGTTCCGGTAGATCATCTTTATGCCTCTTCGTTGTTTGTACCCTACCTGAAGAGTCTCGAACTAACCGATATTGTAATTGCCGCTCCTGACATTGGCGGTTCAAAAAGGGCTAATGCCTATTCCCGGTTTCTGAATTCGGAGATGGTTATTTGCTATAAACTTAGAAAAAAAGCCAATGTCATCTCTGAAATGAAAGTTATTGGCGATGTAAAGAACAAGGATATCATTATTGTCGACGACATGATCGATACCGCTGGTACAATCAGTCTTGCAGCGGATATGATGACTGAAGAGGGAGCCAAGAGTATAAGAGTGGTAGCCACACACCCTGTACTCTCCGGTCCCGCGTATGATCGTATTAATGAATCCTCAATACACGAATTGGTTGTGACAGATACTATTCCACTTCGCGGACATAGCGATAAAATCAAAGTTGTATCCGTTGCAGATCTATTTGCGGATGTTATCAATAAAGTATACAAATACAAATCGATAAGCTCCAATTTTATATTTTAATTGCTATATTTGCACTCCTTTTTCACACGGGGATTGTATTAAAACAAAGGTGTGATGGGGAATTCAGATTCCAAGTAGCACATGTATAATTGTTTTAAAAAAATAAAATGAAATCAATTGAGATTAAAGTGAATCTGCGGAAGGAGACAGGTAAGAAAAGTACTAGTGAACTTCGCGGCAAGGGCGCAGTGCCTTGCGTTATGTATGGTGGAGAGAAAAATATCCATTTTACTGCAAAAACTAACGATTTACGTCACATCATTTATACACACAATGTATATCTGATCAAACTTGATATTGAAGGCAAACAATACAAGGCCATGCTTAAAGATATTCAATTTCATCCTGTGACTGATGAACCTTTGCATCTCGATTTTATTGAAGTATCGGAAAACAAACCTGCAGCTGTAGAACTTCCTGTTACAATTACCGGAAGTTCAGTCGGAATAAAGGCAGGTGGTAAACTTCGTCAGAGAAGAAGATTTCTGAAGGTTAGAGGTCTTATTAATGACCTTCCTGAAACACTCGATGTAGATATTACTGATCTGAATATCGGACAGTTTTTAAAAGTTGGTGATTTAAATTATCCGAATCTTGAACTTCTCGACCCATCAAGAGTTATGGTTGCAGGCGTTGGCGCGTCACGTATATCCAAGGGTATGGAAGAAGGTGAAGTGCCAGGTGCTAAAGCTGAAGCTGAAGTTGAAACAGAAGCTGAAGCTGAATCGGATGAAAAGGATGAAAAGGATGAAAAGGGTGAAAAGGGTGAAAAACAAGGAAAAACTGAGAAAGCTGCAAGTTCTTCAGAAGAATAAATCAGTAAAAATTGAAATATCTTATTGCAGGGCTCGGAAATTTGGGTGCCGAATATCATGAAACCCGGCATAATATAGGATTTAAAATATTGGATGCTTTAGCCGAAGCATCCAATATTTCTTTTACGGATAAGCGTTATGGCCTTATTTCGGAATACAAGTTCAAAAATCGAACCTTTATTCTTCTAAAACCTTCTACATTTATGAACCGCAGCGGATTAGCCATAAACTACTGGCTTAAAAAAGCTAAGTTGTTGCCTGATAAATTATTGGTTATCGTTGATGACATTGCCCTACCCTTTGGTACAATTAGAATTCGCCCTAAAGGAGGTGACGGTGGTCATAATGGTCTCACCAGCATTAGTCAGATACTAGGTACTACAGAATATCCTCGATTAAGATTTGGAATTGGTGACGATTTCCATAACGGACAACAAGTAAATTATGTACTCAGCGAATGGACAATTGAAGAAAAAAAACTGTTGCCGGAAAAAATTAATGAATGCATTGAAATCATTAAAAGTTTCGGTACCATTGGTACCGACCTCACCATGAATATGTTCAATAAAAAGTAAACCCCTTCTATCCTCCTAAAGAGTAAAAAATCTGTTAACAAGCTGTTAATCATTTTCCTTACTAATTTCAAACTGTTATTTTTGTACTTGTAATGATAAAACACTATCTGACACTGGTAATTGTGCTGGTTGCCATCTCATTGACCGGATTAATAATTACTCAGATTTTATGGCTCAGAAAATCAGTAGCTGTTTCCGAAAAGCAATACGACGACAGAGCCGATCGTATGCTTGAGGATGTGGTTGGGGAGCTTCAGCAATTCAGTGATACTTCCTTTGTTATACAGAATACGCCAGAGGATCAATTAGCCATTTTCGATGTAGTTGATACTTCGTTGTTATATTTCCTGATTAATAAATATGTGAGTTATCACATGCTGGATACAACATACTTCTATGCAATGATAAACACCAGCGATGACAATGTTATTTACAGATCTAAAGGCTTCCTTCCAGCAATGGAAGAACAGGCGTATAAAACCTGTCTTTCCTGCATATGGAAAAAAGAATATATACACCTCTCCATTTTTTTCCCGGGTAAGAAAATAAGTATTTACAGACAATTGATTTTCTGGGTTTTGCTTTCTTTCACATTTTTACTCGTTATTACCGGGGCGTTTGTTTTTATAATTTATACTATCCTTCATCAGAAAAAAATTTCTGAAATCCGAAACGACTTCATCAATAATATGACGCATGAATTCAAAACCCCAATTTCTACCATATCACTTGCTTCCGAAATTTTGTTAAAGGATTCAGAGAATCCTTCCCCTCAACGTGTTGGCAAGTATTCTAAAATAATTTACGAAGAGAATCAGCGAATGCAATCGCAAGTAGAACTGGTTCTGCAGACAGCATTAATTGAACGGGAAAAAATCAGACTGAAAAAAGAAAATATCAACCTGCATAATCTTCTTAAAAGTTTAACTGATAATTTTTGTATTGAACCTGAAAACGACAAGGCTCATTATGAGTTCAATCTATCAGCATCCGATCCCGCGATTCTTGCTGATCCAACCCATATTCGAAGCGTGTTCAGCAATATTATAGATAATGCTTTGAAATATTCGGGCTATCACCCGATAATACAGATAAATACTAAAAACAGTAATGAAGGAATCCTCGTTACCATTACTGATCATGGTAAGGGTATATCACGCGAAGCACAAAAAAGAATTTTTGATAAGTTTTATCGCGTTTCAACTGGCGATGTCCACGATGTAAAAGGTTTTGGACTTGGACTCTACTATGTAAAAACCATAGTCGAAGCTCACAGGGGATCAATATATGTTCACAGCAATCTGAACAAGGGTAGTTCATTTTATGTTTATCTTCCAAAAGCCAATTCGAGAGTATAGTTCTGGAATTTTATTCTGATCGGATAAATTCGGGTTAAAATGGAGAATAAAAAAATCCTGCTTGTTGAAGATGATTTGAACCTTGGGATCGTCATTAAAGATTTTCTTGAGATGGAAGGTTATATCACCACTCATTGTATAGATGGCAAAAGCGGTCAGGATACATTTATAAAGAATAATTTTCATCTGGCTGTTATTGATATAATGCTTCCACTGCTCGATGGATTTTCACTGGCTGAGTTCATAAGGAAAGAAAACAATACAATCCCTATAATCTTTCTGACCGCAAAATCGATGCAAGAAGATAAGGTCAAAGGATTTAAGATCGGTGCTGACGATTATATTACCAAACCCTTTAGCACCGAAGAGCTTCTACTCAGGATAAATGCAGTACTGAGAAGAATCAATGAAAATAAAACACATCAGAATGAGGTTGAAGTTTTTACTTTCGGAAAATTTGAATTTAGTTACTCCGAACAACAGCTCAAATCGGCTACAAATAAGATACAGCTCACCAATAAGGAAGCAGAAGTACTTAAAATGCTTTGCCTTTATAAAAACCGGCTTTTAAAAAGAGAAATTGCATTAAAAGAAATATGGGGTGAAAACGACTATTTCATGGGTCGCAGTATGGACGTTTATATTGCCAAACTCAGAAAAATTTTAAAGGATGATCCACGAATATCAATTATTAATATACATAATGCGGGATTTAAATTGGCTGTTGAAGGAGAATAAAAAACTGTTTAGTTTTCTATAATATGCGTACCTATATTTTTCTTTTTTACAGCAACCTCAGTATCTGAATCCTTCTTAAAATAACGGTCAATCTTCCTTAATAATTCATCAATTCTAAGAGGCTTGGAAATATAATCGTCGCACCCTGAATGCAAACAATTCTGTTCATCGGTTGACATAGCATAGGCGGTCTGGGCTATGACTGGCAAATTATTGCGCAAAGCTTTTATCCGTTTAGTAGCTTCCAAACCATTCAGATCGGGCATTTTTATATCCATTAATACCAGGTCAATCTGTTCCCTGGTTTCACATAATCTGATTACTTCCAATCCGGTTTTGGCACGCAATATTTCAGTACCGGTCGGACTTAAGATAGTATCAAGTAAGTTATAATTAACTTCCTCATCCTCAGCAATCAATATTGTCCGACCTGACCAGTTATATTCTACCTGATAATCGATCTGAGCGGGTCGTTCAAAATTAACTCCTGGTTTATATGGTATACTAAAGAAGAATTCTGAGCCCTTACCATACTCCGATTTTACCCAGATTTTTCCTCCAAGTTTTTCAGCCAGTCCTTTTGAGATTGATAATCCCAATCCTGTGCCTCCATAGAGTTTGTTGTATGCCGAGCTGACCTGCCGAAAACGGTCAAAAATAATCATTTGTTCTTCTTCATTTATTCCAATGCCAGTGTCCTTTACAAAAAATACAATAGCTCTTCTTCTATCGATATAATATCCTAACTCAATACTTCCTTTTTCAGTAAATTTAAATGCATTCGAGACTAGATTTGCAAGTATCTGCTCCAGACGAATTTTATCAGTAAATATAGCCGACTCCTCATTCTTCAACCCTGGGCTGAAAATCAATTCTATAGGTTTATTCAGTACTTCTATCTGATTTTTATAATTTAAGTATAATTCGTGTAAGGCTTTATTTAACTGGAAGTTTTTATTAAAAATATTTATCTGACCAGCTTCAATTTTTGAGATGTCAATAATATCTGTAATGATGTGGAGCAATTGTCGGCAATTGGAATTGATAAGATCAATATATTGTTTTCGCTTTTCATTTGAAAGGGCCCTATTCCTTATCAGTGTGGCAAATCCAAGAATCGCGTTCATAGGTGTACGAATTTCATGACTCATATTTGCCAGGAAAGCTGATTTTAATTTATCGCTCTCTTCAGCTTTTTCTTTAGCTGTTTTTAGTTCATCGTTAATCAATTTAAGTTTAACGTTCTGAATTGCAAGCTTTTCACTATAACTTTTAATTTCCTCTTCATTCATTTTACGTTTGCTGATCTCGAGTGAAATGCCGGTAATTCCCATAACATTGCCCTGGGCATCAAAAATCGGAGCTTTGAAGGTTTCAAACCAGCAATCCTTGGTTTTCTCTTCGTAAAAAGCCTGTTTCTGTGTAATAATAATCTTTAGGTCCTGTTCACGGTAGCATTGTGCATATTCCTGAGGATATAGATCGTAATCCGTTTTCCCGATAATCTCGTCAACCGATCGTTTAACTGAATGAGCAAAGGATTCATTAACTGAAAGGTATTTTCCATCACAATCCTTTAGCCAGGCCAGATGAGGTAAATTGTTTAGAATCGCTTTCTTTTGTGCTTCGCTGGATATAAGAGCCTCTTCAGTGATTTTACGATCAGTAATATCGGTTACAATTCCTTCTATAGCAACTGCTTTTCTTCTATTGTTCCTGATGATAAGGTTCTTTTGCTGAACCCATCTGATTTCACCGTTTTTTTTCTGAATTTTAATCTCATAATACTCCGGGGCTTCCCCTTCAAGTAACATTCGCCAGTGTTTTATAAAATCCTTAAGAAAACTGGGATGAATTAGTTTTCTTACAAGCAAAGGAGAATTATAAAAATCTTCTGGTTCATATCCAAACAATTCTTTCGACTGTGGACTTATGTATTCGTATCTGCAATCCGGCAGGATTAGCCTGTATACAACATCGTTAACATTCTCTGTAATCCTGTAATATCGATCCTTATAATAATTTTCCTCCGGCAGAAAAGATTTCCTTAAAATATTAATTTCTTCCTTAAGCTTATTATTCTGCTCTCGGAGTTGTACGTTGTGCTTGAAAAGCTCACCATATGTAGGCTTATTCCCAGTCAATTAGTAGGTATAAAGGTGGGTAGCAATTTAGGAAATTTGAATTAAAAATAAAAGGTCATATGTCTAAATCCTATTTTAGAAAGCAAATCTTCTCACTAATCAATCTATTCTATTGATTGTTATCAATTTCAAATTCTTATGAAATAATATTCTTTTAATGCACTTTTTTTCTACACTCATCAAGAATTGCAGGTTGTTTACAAATAAATTATCCACTTTTCTGAAAACAATCAGTAGAACTAAGAAAGAGAATGGCCTTATGTACTCACCTATAAGAAAAATATCATTCTATTTTTTATCTCTTGGTTTACTTGTTGTACTCACTCCCAGAATATCGCGTGCTGCAGTTGAATATAACGATCTGATAATTTTCGCAGAACAACTCGAGAGTAGTATTTCAAGCAGAAATCCTTACTATTTTAATCTGTGTTTCGATACGGAAGCTATTATAAACAAAGTGGTGAACCATGCTGAAAATAATTCAGACAATGCATTTGTTCAGGGTTTTGTTGAAGGAGTGAGACAAGAATTCGATCTCGGAACAAGAATTATCGATGAAATAGGTTCAGAGGGCAGTTTTTCATTCATCCGTGCCTATCACCAAAATGGTAAATCGAAAATTCTTTTCCGCCTGATTTCGAATTATAGCATTGACTATCATGAATATGAGGTCGAATTGCGCGAAGATAAAGTGATAATTGTAGATGGATATATTTTTACATCCACCCAGTCGATAAGTAATACATTTGAGTTGATTTATACTGAATATCTGCTGAGTCAATATCGATATGCTGAAAACCTGCGGGACAGGGATCCCAATAAAAAAATCTATCGGCTTGCTGCATCAGGGAGAAACTTGAGAGCCTATAAAAAGTGGGAAAAACTACCCTCTCATATCCGGTATTCCAAGTCGAACCAGCTATTGGGAATGAACCTGGCTAAAAAACTTAACAAAAAGATATTTTTCGGAACATACATCGAGTTTTTGCAACACTTTCCCAATGAACCAGGTAAAAATTTTGTTCCTCTCGACGGACTTATTAAGCATGGATACTATCAGGCAGCTCTTAAAAATATTGATATACTGGATAAAACCATTCAGAACGATCCGCTGCTCAATGTCCTCCGTGCTAATATCTACTATGAAATCGGCAATGCAGTCAAAGCTGAAACATGTCTTCACCAGGTAATCGATTCTATGCCTGAATATGAAACGGGATATTTAAAGCTATTAGGACTTTATCTTAATGAGAAAGAGTTCAGAAAAGCCACCGAATTGCTTGATAAAATGATTTTTACATTCGATGCAAACAAGGAGGACCTTCTTCCTTTCATCGACAATCATCCCGATTTTATAAATTCAGCTGAATACAAAGATTGGATGGAGAATTAAATAGTCAAACATCAGGCTGCTGATAACTCTCCTTACTATTGATTCCACTTTAATTGAAGAACATCATTTCTTATACCAGTCAGCGTACATTTTATAATTTTCAGCAATACGCCTTATCATTGTCTCCGTATGCTCAGGAGAAATATCCTTAATTTTACGGGCGGGATTGCCCCCATAAACAGAACCAGGTTCAACTACAGTCTTTGATAAAACCAGAGCTCCAGCGGCAATAATTGAATTTTCTCCAATCACAACATGATCAAGTACAATTGCCCCTATGCCAATAAGAACATTATTATGTATAGTGGCTCCGTGTACAACAGCATTATGTGCGACTATTACATTATCGCCTATTTCAACTACCGATTTCTGATAAAGTGTATGCAATACAGCTCCATCCTGTACATTCACATTATTCCCAATGCGGATTGAATTCACATCCCCCCTGAGTACAGCATTAAACCAAATGCTGCAATCGTTCCCAATAACAACATCGCCAATAATAGTTGCACTTTCAGCCAGATAACAATTTTCACCTATTACCGGAGTAAAACCCCGGACAGATTTTATCAATGCCATATCACTACAAAATTATTAATGTAAATATACCCTATTCAGAGTTAGATAAACTAGGCAGAATGGAAGTAATACAGCTTAATCAACCTCCATAAAAGGATTGTTGGTTGAATCGTTGTGTTCTTTAAGTAATACCGATTCTATAGAAGTGATTCCCGAAGCACTGAAGAATCCCATACCATCAAGCCCTCCGCTTGTATTTTTTATATTTGACTGAATATTCGCGGGAGGTCCGCTAAAGATGGATCCGTTACCATAGGTTTCGGAAATAAGTTCTCCTAAAAAATCTATTTCTTCTTCCGAAACAGAAAGTAAATCAACACGAACAATATTCGTATCAAGCTTAATCCTTTCCTGAGCTAAACTGTAAATCTCAATTTCGGATAAATACCTGTCGTTTATCTGAAAGTCGCTCAAGTAAATTGTTTCGGCAACTTCATCGGTAATAAGTGTATCGTTTATATATATGTCAATTCGATAGAACTGTCCCTCAGGCGGCGGTTCATAGGCCGAAATTTTAAATGTATATATCCCGAACCTAAAACCAAAATAGGAAAGGTACTGGTATTCAAAAGTAAGACTGTCAATTAAGGGTACCGTATCGAGGTAGGAAGTAGCTTTATACGATTGATCATCGTGGTTTATGATCAGCGAATAGGTTTCTCCAAAACGACCTGCAAAACGTTCGGTTTCATATATACCCAGAGCATCATCGCTAAGTGTTAATGAAAATTGTCGCTTGCTT
>Ga0307422_1001868_pt1 | contig 10715 bp, 11 predicted proteins | sample SalMarWE160290MG_FD_202153 | JGI IMG/M metagenome (GOLD analysis project Ga0307422, IMG submission 202153) | Salt marsh sediment microbial communities from the Plum Island Ecosystem LTER, Massachusetts, United States - WE1602-90 | ecosystem: Environmental > Aquatic > Marine > Intertidal zone >...
CAATAATTTGCTCATACAGATCTGTGATGTTTTCCGAAGCATACCTGATGAAATCCGTATCGCTGTCAAGACCAACAACCCGGCCGGCCGGGCCTACCTTTTCAGCCAGCAGAGACGTCCACAGCCCCGGGCCACAACCCAGGTCCAGGACAGTATCACCCGGTTTAAGGTTCAAATCGTCAACCACCCCACGCCGTTGGCCTTCCTTGGCTCTGTGATGATCAAGAAGCCATGATATTCCGAAATTAACATATTCACCACGTTTGTTTTTGTGTTGGGAATTGATATTCCTTGCCATTTTTTCCTCCTGCTGTTCGTGCTTTTTTTAAAGTGCTAAGTCTTAGGGTGTTTAAATTTATTGGTATCCGGCTTTAGGCTTTCCCCTATCTTCTTCTGGCAGGCCCTTGCCTGTATCATACCATAACAGGTAGTCACCAAAACTCCAACATAGTATTGGCCACCTAAATGAGCCTTAACCGGCCTATCTGGTAATAGCTTTTTTGTTCTCCGGGTGCTTTTATCTATATTAGTAACTTTATGTTATAGTAACAACAATTAGAAGTTTTGTAATAATTTTAAACAAATAAGTATATTTTTGGGATATCTTTCCAAACTATATTCAGACTTTCTTCTGGCCTAAAAAGACAGCTAAGAATTGGCAGGTCTTTGCCCGAAAAATTATTAAAATTTACGATTTAGGTGATTAAAATAGATAAAGAAAGCAAACAGAAAGAAATAAAATCTTTGATATCCAAAGGCAAGGCAGATGGCACGCTTACATTTGAAGAAATTACTGATACCCTGTCCAGATTAGATTTGCCGAAATCCCAAATTGAAAATATCTATAATGCGATACACAGACTGGATATAGGCATCTTGGGCAAAGACGGGGCCCTATTGAAAAAAAAGAATAAAACTACCAAGAAAAAGGCTGATAATTTCATCAAGTTCTCAAATAATGACCCTGTGCGCATGTATTTGAAAGAGATAGGCAAAACAAGGCTTCTTTTAGCAGCTGAGGAAACCCAGCTGGCAAAAAAGATTGAGGCAGGAGACCTTGCTGCCAAACAGGCCCTGATAAAAGCAAACTTAAGGTTGGTGGTAAGTGTTGCCAAAAAATATACCGGAAGAGGAATGGCGTTTCTTGACCTTATACAGGAAGGCAACCTTGGACTGATGAGGGCAGTTGGAAAGTTTGATTACAGGAAAGGCTATAAGTTTTCTACCTATGCAACCTGGTGGATAAGACAGGGCATAACCAGAGCTATATCTGATCAGGCAAAAACTATCAGGGTGCCCGTACATATGGGTGTAAATATAAATAAGATGATAGGGGTGCAGCGGAGACTGGCCCAGGAGCTGGGAAGGGCCCCTTCAGTTGAAGAAATTTCAGATGAGATGGAATTTACTCCGGACAAAATAAGGGAGATAATAAAAATAAGCCAGCAGCCGATATCACTGGAGACTCCCATTGGTGAAGAAGGAAATACCCATCTTTCAGATTTTATAGAAGATACAGAAGCCAAAAAGCCTGCTGATGCTGCATCATCTGCCATGCTCCAGAAACAAATACAGCAGGTTTTAGGTACCCTTACCGACAGGGAAAAAAAGATTTTAGGACTTAGGTTTGGATTGTACGACGGACACCCGAGAACTCTTGAAGAAGCAGGAAGGGAATTTGGTGTTACCAGGGAAAGAATCAGGCAAATACAAGTTAAAGCCCTCTGCAAACTAAGGAAAACCAGCAGAAGCAAATTATTAAAAGATTACTTTTAATCTGTTTTTTGGCTTTATCTGAAATAAGAATTATATTATTTTTAAAAGTTATATCTTTTCCTTTATTCTTAAAAGCAATTTCTGCCCTAAAGCTATCTAGTGATACATCTTCTAAAACGCTGGCCAGCTTTGCTGCCTTCTCTTTTTTGGACAGTCAATTTTTCTTCGCAGCTGTACAAATGGCTGTCATAAGAAATTGAAAAAGCTTTAAAAGATGTTATTATAAATTTAATTTAAATGCTGTAACTTGTATAATCAGCTATTTTTATGGAAGCTGTTAGATCAAAAAACAATGTGCCTATAAAACCAACCAGGGAAAGATGGCTCCATATAACAGAAGAGCATTCAGAACTGGCTGGTTATTATTTTGAGGTTTTGGAAACCGTAAAAGAATCTGAGGCAATATATAAGGGGAGCAGTGGTGAAAACATATCAATAAGGGAAGTAGGGCGAGAGAAATATATTGTTGTTATTTATAAAGAAATAAATAAGGATGACGGGTTTATCATCACTTCATTTCTGACAAGAAGGGCAAAACAGTTTAAAAGGAGAAAAAAGATATGGCCGTAACTGAACTTAAAAAAGTTATTGATATAATTCCGCAGCTTCTGGATATCCCCTATAAAAACATGTGGTATACCTATGACGAGAAGGCTGATGTTTTATACCTTAATTTTAAAAAACCAAGCCACGCAGACGACAGTGTGCTTACCGACGACGATATAGTCATAAGGTATGAAGAAGGCAAAGGTGGAATAGCCGCTGAGATACTGTCAAGTGTTGTGGATGAGAAATTACATATCCTCCAACACTGCATTATGCAACCACCCCATCAACAAACTTCCTGTTCTCCAGTACATGTACAATAAAATCTGAACCTTTGAGCCTCCTTCAGGTTTTTGACACCTCCATAGCCAGCTTAAATACCATGGATAGTGTCGCAAAAGCCTCAAAATAAATTTTCTTCATTAGGCGGCTTTTTATGGACTTACAGGGCTTGCAATACTTAGATTGTGCATTTTTTGGTTTAAAGCTGTTATTATGCTGTTTTATCAAGGCCTAGGATATCTCCCAAAAACAAGGCCCTGTATTGCGTTCTAAGGTCTTTAAATTTATTATCCATACATTTCCCTTGCCAAATTAACTGCCTGGCCAGGCTTTTAGGCGATATATCAGCTCTAACAAACAAAAAGCCTAGATATCAAATAAAGCATTCCCCTTATCTTTTTTGCGCTCATTTTCTATTAAATCAATTTCCTCAAGTATTATGTCAACACTACCCATTACGAAATTAACTGTGTTCCCTATTGCCTCCACTATTGTCTTATAATCCCGCTCCCTTTCAGCCTCAAAATATGCTTGTAATGCCTCTTCTTCACCTCTTTTTAGTCTTTCCAGTAATTCATTAAACCTATCGTCTGCCTTTTTGTTTTTGCCTGGAGTAATTAATATTATCATTTCTCTTATAATATAATTTATTACACCCTGTTGTACGTTGCTAAGCGACTTATCATCTTTTGTTGCCTTTTTTATCTCTTCTCTTAATCCCTTACTTATTCTATTATCTTCTGCTGCTTCCATTCTTACCGCCTTTCATAAGATATTTTAATCGGTAATACCCGGGGCGCCTTAAAATATACTGACTAACTATAGTTTTATATTAACCAGCCTGTATATAACCATATTCAGAGGCCCCACTCCCTATAAAATACCCCTTTTAGAATTACCCTATATAAGAGTTATACTATGTTGTGACATTTGTAACACCCTCAAAGATCCTTTTAGTCGCATTAATAGCATTTACTCTTTTGCTTCCGGCCTTCTTTAGTAATTCCCTAAATTCTTCTGGCTTATAGCTTGCTATTATCGTTTCTTCAAATGTTTCAGGAGCCCTATGATCTGTCAGTATTATCAGGTTTGTATCCTCTTTAAAATTCCAGTTAATGCTTATGCTCTTGGAAAATTCTTTTACCTTATAGCTTCCATATCTCTTAATTACCCCCAGCTCCTGAAGACTATTTAAGTATTTCTGGTAATTCCTAAAACTCCAATCCCTAAGGAAATTACTATGAATGTTTATAAAAGTTTTATATTGCCTGGGATAGCAGTATTTAATCAGGTTAAATAAAAACTTTGCCATTGGAAGACCTGCTCTTGAAATATGCAGTATCTTTTCAATATCTGCTTTTGTTATATAGCCCTTATAAACATTATGAATTTCATCTGGATATATCCTGCTAAGTTCATAATTTGAATATATCCAATTGGCCTGTCTTATGATCTCATTTTGAATGGTTCTCCACTTTCCGGAATTAACCTCTTTAGAATAACCATTGTGTTTATTCTTGATCCATTGCCAAGCTATATCAATTGCATTTGCAAGTGCATAGTTATTTCGCCATAAGAAATAAAGGACCTTAAACTGGCTTTTATTCCGGGAGCTTTTTTCTACCAGGCCATTCTTATAAAGGAATTTACCTTCCTGGTAGGTTGATATTTTAAAACCATTACCAGGTTCGATATTAAGATCCAGCATTAACTGATGATTGGGTACTTCTCTAAGGTCAAAATCATCAAGTTTGTTAAACCACCAAAGATATTCCTTCCAGCCGTTAAGGTTTGCATATTCAAAATCCAGGGGCTTCTGGTTTTTGCCAAACGGAAGTCTTATGGTTTTGTTTGACTGTGGGTATATCTCAATATTGTGTTCCCGGGCGAATGGTTTTAAAACTTCATTGAGTAATCTTATAGTAGGCGGTTTACCGTTATAGGTTACCCTTACTAAAAGATGATAGCTGTTAGGGCTTTCGCTTGATAGCTCCATGGAATTATTTGTATCAAGTCTGATATTTTCCCTTATCTCTTCCGCTGTATCTCTATCCTTATCATCTATGTCCAGGATAGCAAAACCCGGATACCACTTCCCTAAAACTCCGACAGAATACTGGCCGTTTAAATGTGCTTTAATTGCCCTATCTGATAGAGGCTTCTTTTTTGTTTTCCAGGACTTATCTTTCTGTTTAACCGTATACCAGGGAAGCCTTTGAATAAAGGTTTTTGTATATTGCCTAAAGTCTTTTTGGTCCATAAGCTTAGCCTGTTTTACATTTTTGAATAGCTCAAAATGACACGTGACATAATGGTATCTTGACACAGGGGATAATTAGAGGTTATAATTCGCGGTGTTAACACAACACGAAAGTTATAACTTCTAAGAGGCTTCTTAATTGCAGTTAAGAAGTCTTCTTTTATGCCCTATTAAGCTATTCAATTTTTAAGGCTCTATGCCTTTAACTTATCCCTGATATTATAACTCAATAAGCTATAAAGCAATAATTAAAATGTGTAAAATTTTTTAATACTTCCAGGCTATACTTTAAATTCCTTAAATCCGTTCATAGCTTCTTCTATGTCCTTATTTGCAAGGGTAACGTATATTTGGGTAGTGCTTATATCCGAATGGCCTAAGATCTTTTTTAGCTTCATAACATTCTGGCCCTGTCTTATGAAGTCTGTTGCAAATGTGTGCCTTAAGGTGTGCGGTGTAATGTCTTTGTCTATCCCGGCTTTATCAGCATATCTTTTTACCATAAATTGAATATACCTGGCTGATAACTGGCTTCCTTTAGAAGAGTCGAATTTATTGCCCTGGCTTTTATCTTTTATAGTAGTGAAAAAATAACGGCTGTCTTTGGGCTTTGCTTTTTTCCATTCCTTTAAAAGCTCTGTTGTGTATTCCGGGATTATTAAATCCCTATCCACTCCGCCTTTGCCGTTTACTACCCTTAACTTTCGTTTTGTTAAATTTAGATCTCCGGGCCTAAGGTTAACAACCTCTGATACTCTTAAACCGCAATTAAGCATTAATGCCAGGATAGCTTTATTCCGGATCCCGGTTATGTATCTCTTGTTAGGGATTGATAGAAGTTTTTGGGCTTCTTCAGGCTCTAAAACTACTGGTAGCTTTTTTCTTCTTGTATTCATAATATCTCCTATTTATTACGTATTTTGTATATTATACGTAATATAACACTATGATATTATGATGTCAAGTAAAATACGTAATAAATAGCAAAAAATTTATTGATAGAATGCCGGGTTCAGTTCTATTAGCTTTTCTGGTATTATTGAATTAATGGATAATTCAACATCAGACAACATCGAATTATTTTTTGAAGACCCAGCTAAAGAACCGCGACCCCGTCCCACCAGATATGGAATCTTATATCTTTTGAGAAGGGATATCGAAGCCTGTTTTGGTGTAGCGGAATTTCCGGCTACTATGGCGATACTGGCTGGAATAGATTTGCTTGGGAAATTCTACGCAGGTGATGATGATACCGGCCCGGGGAAAGTCGGTCACAGGTTTACTAGATTCCTAAAATATTTTGATGATGTTGCTGATGAAGAAAAAAAGGTGCTTTATCAGTTTCGCAATTCCCTGCTACATTCATTCGGTCTCTATTCTAAAGATCGGCAAGGAAATGTTTATATCTTCACTCTTAGTGAAGAATATCCCCTACTGGTTAGGCAAGATGGGGAAAAGTGCTATATCAACCCTTCAGACCTTAAAAAAGAATTTGAGCTCTCAATAAAAGACTATTGCGAAGAACTAAATGTCGACCCAAAACTGCAACAAAATTTCGATAAGATGTTCCCTAAGTATGGGACAATTTACATGACCTAATTTTCTTCAAAAGTATAAATGTAATCCCCGCCTTCAAATTTCTCTTTCCCCCTGCTCTTAACAACTCGAAGGGTTAAAAACCATTGTTTCTCAAAAACAATGGTGCAAGTTCTTCTTTATCGATTTCCTTTTGCTCGATTATGGGTTTTACATAGCATTTGGCAATTCTTAATATCGCTTTTACCACCCTTGCTCCAGGCCGATACATGGTCGGCGTCCATTTCATCAAAACTCCAAATTTTATTTTTGTTGGCATCATGCCCAATGGCGCAATGCGGACAATTTGATATCTTCTTAGCTTTAGCTTCAGTAGTTTGTATTCTGTAAACCTCTTTCTTAGTTGCTTCATCAAAAACACGAACATCAAGTAATTTTGTATCGACAGATCCACCGAGAATATACTCAAAAATACCTTTGCGTCTTTTAACATATGGGTCACTATAAAGCTTTTGTACTTTTGCTGATACTTCAGTGGGGTTGTACCTCTGCTGATGATACTGTTCATATAGTCGCCCCCATTCGAGCCCACGCATCTCACTCTCTACGTCTATAAAAACACTAGAGGCCCAGTCGATCACACTATTGAAGTATGTTTTCAACTCGGTAATATTCTTGTCGTAGCGGTGACGGCTCATATAATCACCAATATTGCCTTTGCTTACCCAATCCAGAGCACATTCCAAAAACTCCTGCCGGTTGGCACTACCCTTTATGTACGCCCTCCATTTTTGGATGTTGGCGTTTTGGCTATTACTAAATTCTTGTTTGCCTAGCGTAACAAATGGTCCAGAATACACTGCATTCAATAACTCTTGTTCATTAAGTGGTATACCGGCAATATTAACCGTTTTAAACCACTCTTTTATCTCGCTTTCAGTGCCTTCACATTCGTAAATAAGTAGTTTCTTTTCTAAAATTTTGGACTGTTTGTCTTTCGCAATACCAGTAAAGTATTGCTCCATGCCGTTTTCATCTTTGATGGCAAATTTATCAGTTAAGAACCGACCGAGACTGGTGATACGCTGTTGGCCGTCTAAAACCTCTAGATTGTTGTCGCTAACTTTATTAAAATAAAATAACCCTATTGGGTATCCCTTTAGGACTGATTCAATGACGGCTACTTCTTTTTTGCCGCCGTTGGACACATAAATATAGTTGCGCTGATACTCTGGTTGGATGGTCAATTTGCCAGACAAACCAAACAATCCTTTGCCTTCAAGTTCGTTATAAACAAATCCATCGCAAATATCTTTAACTCTAATGTTAGTTTTTAAAGTTGTTTTCATATTATTTTTTTATGTTTAATAAAAATTCTTTTATACGCCATTTTTGCTATGTTATTTTCATAATAACCAGCTGTTGGGTTACCTTCTTTATATGCTCCCGTGCCGCCAGCTTTATAATAATCATCGACAAATTTTTTTGTTAATCCTGATGTTTTCTTGAATTTATCATCAACAAGACCATTATCACTTGTCCCTAAAATGGTAAACTGCTCAGGGCTATACTTATCCATAATACTAATTGGTGCGCCCATCATACCCTCATAATCGCTTGGGATATTTTTGACCAACGAAACTTCTATTGCATTATAGTTATCGTACTCCACAAAAGGCTTTTTCGTTGCGAACTTGATTACTTCAGCCTCAGTCATGAGTGGTAGTGGTTGGTGATGACGCCCGTGGTCAAGATTGGTGAACCAGCGAACACCCTGTACTCTGGTGACGTAAACCTTCTTGCCGATTTCATTTGTCCTTATCTCACGAACTTGATCCAGATTAGCAATATCTTCCGGTATCTCAAAAAACATTGCGCCGCCATTGACTTTATAGTTATTACCTAACCAAACCTTGTTCTCTTTAAGTAATGGAAACACTTCTTTGTAGGTAATTGCATTCATATTTCCAATTATCAAGAATTTTTTATCATAATCGACAAGCTGCTTTATATATTCACGAAACAAACTGAAGGGGGGGTTAGTTACAATAATATCAGACTGCTTAAGCAGTTCAATACACTCTTTGCTACGAAAATCTCCAGCAGTGTATTTATTGTAACCATGTAGAAGCGAAGAGGCGTTCTTGTCATGCTCTAACAGCCACTTAACATCATTAAGGTTTGTTATGCCATCTTTCGTTAGATCAGATACATTATTAATTTCAATTTTGAAAGCCTTTTTGTTTTTTCGTCCGGGCAGTTCTTTATTATTACCAGGCTCATCTATCCCAAACAATTTCAGCTGTGTCTGAGCAATCAGTGAACCGGCATAGCTTGTAGCTATTAGTTTTTTTATGCCATATCTCTTGAACTTATTTGCAAAATATCTGAAAAAATTACTTTCAAACGGATCGTCGCAATTACAGTAAACAACCTTGCCACGAAATACATCAGGATTGTATTCGACATAATTCTCGACTTCTTTCTGAATATCGTTATACTGCGTGTAAAACTCATCATTTTTCGCAGTTTTTGCTAATTGTAATTTTCTATTTGGCATAATTTGTTTCATTAACTCCTCTCTCTTATACTAAAGTATCGGATGAGTAGGGCTTCATTAAATTAAGCATTAAAGTTTATATTACATTCCAGTGCTTTACTCTTAATCACACTGGTAAATAGGCTGCTTTGTTTCTTTAACCAGGTTAAATTATCTCCGCTGTAAATTGCATTTTCTAATTTCATTTTTCCTGCTTCCTTTTTTTCTTTTGCCACCAGGAAAGCTTTACAAGGTCCCGGAGCTCTTTGACTCCTTCCTTTATTATCTCCTAATATTTCTTTTTAAAAAAATCTTCCTGGGCCCTAGAAACATCAAAGTTTTCTATCATATACCTTATTAGCTGACTTTTACTTACTTTCAAGTGCGCCGGGGCTATCTCTTTTGTGTACTGCTTCAGTTTTTCCTTCTGGTCCTTGCTTATATTAAAATTTACCCTTATGAATGCCTCTTCTTCACTCTTGGTTTTAGAAGGGCCTATTTCTTCTTTAGCTGGCTTACTGCTATGATAAACTTCTTCCATTTTTGTTCTTCTTGCCATATTAAACCACCTTTATAAATTCCCTTGTAAAATTATTAAAATCAATAGCTCCTGCCTTGCTATCAAAGGTTATAATTGACTTATTAACTGCCTGCGCCTCTTTTATTAGGGTATTTGACCTTATAACTGAATTAAAAATATATACATTATCCCCTATGTTTTTCCTAGCATAATCAATAACATCTCTGGCGTGGAAGGTTCTAAAATCAGCCAAGTTAAATAAGATCCCTAAAATTCCTAAATCCGGGTTCAGCTCCGGTATTCTTATCTGTTTTATGTTATCGGATAGAATTGAAAATGCTTTAAAGGATAAAAAATCAGGACTTATAGGCACAAGGATATCATTTACATAACATAAAACATTGTCAGTCAGTACGCTTATATACGGGGGGCTGTCCACCAGGATAAAATCAAAGTTATAACTGTCCAGCTCTTTAAGGGTATTTTTTAAGACGTGTTCCCGGGCCCTCTTAGAGCTTATCTCCCGGTCTATACTGGTTAGCCTTACATCTGAAGGTATAAGATAAACATCTTCCGGGGTCTTGACTATATAGTCTTTGATGTCTACTGGTTCACCGCTCATTGTTTTCTTTATTGCTATCGGAATTGTATTTTCAATCTCTTCCGGATTAAGTCCTAAAGCAGTTGTAAGGGAAGCCTGCGGATCTGAATCTATAACAAGGACCTTTTTGTTATATTTCTTTGCAAGGCAAATAGATAAGTTCATTGTAACAGTAGTTTTGCCTACCCCGCCTTTGAAATTATATATACCTATTTTGTGCATTATTTATTTATCTTTTGTGTATGAGAAATGTATTATTTCATATTTATATCAATATATCATACACAATTTTTTTAAATTAATCAATATTAATATTATACCGAGGCCAGATTGTCTTTTAAATGGATATGTCAAATTTCAATTCTAAGCGTTTCTAAGGTTAATAGGTATCATATCATTACTTAGGGCTTTAAAGCCGTTATATGGCGATTTTGGGGCGGTTAGGCACATTTTAGATCTATATTCCCCTTCCCTAGCTTGACTTGCGTGCTCGTGCTATACTGTATACAATACTTAGGTCAGTAGGCAACTTTTTAAGGTTTAGTTGAAATATAGATTCAAAAGGATTTGTAAATAAGTTAAACTTTAAAAAGTCCCCCAGAAAAGTCCTAAGTTTTGGCCTCAAGTTGTTTAGTAGCCTAAAGCAAAAGCAATG
>Ga0307422_1001869_pt1 | contig 10705 bp, 8 predicted proteins | sample SalMarWE160290MG_FD_202153 | JGI IMG/M metagenome (GOLD analysis project Ga0307422, IMG submission 202153) | Salt marsh sediment microbial communities from the Plum Island Ecosystem LTER, Massachusetts, United States - WE1602-90 | ecosystem: Environmental > Aquatic > Marine > Intertidal zone >...
GTCTCTCCGCAAACCGGACATTTATCCGGAAATTTAAATTTCTTTTCGCTTCCGTCTCTTGCGTTTTTATCCACTCCAACAACATGAGGAATTATATCTCCGCCTTTTTCAATGAAAACTTTATCGCCCACGCGAATATCCTTTCGCTCGATTTCATCCTTATTGAAAAGAGACGCCCTCGAAACAGTTGTACCAGCCACAAAAACAGGCTTAAGCATAGCGATAGGAGTAGCAATACCGGTTCTTCCTATGGATACTTTTATTTCGTTTAAACGCGTAACTTTTCTCTCTGCGGGAAATTTATACGCGACAGCCCACCTCGGTGATTTCGAGGTGGAACCCAAAATCTCTCTCGATTTAATATCGTTAACCTTAAAAACGAGTCCATCAGTCTGGTAAGGTAATTTAAATCTTTTTGTACTCCACTCTTTTATTAAATCCTTCGATTCTTCGATACTGTTTCTGACTTCCCTAAGGGGAATAACTTTAAATCCTATTTTTTCCAGAATATCCAGCGCTTCTCTGTGTGTTTTAATATTACCCGGTAATGTACCGTAAGAATGGATGTAAATATCGAGATTTCTTTCTGCCACAATCCGCGGATCGAGATTTTTCAACGTGCCCGCGGTCGCGTTTCTGGGATTCGCGAATAGTTGTTCTTCTTTTTCTTCTTTTTCTTTATTTAATTTTAAGAAAGAAGAATCAGGCATAAAAACTTCGCCTCTGACCTCGAGTCGGGAATACTTTTCTCCACCTTCCAGCAATTCGAGAGGAACACTTTTTATTGTCTTTATATTCTGAGTTATATCATCTCCCGTTACTCCGTCTCCCCTTGTTGAACCTCTGATGAATTTACCATTTTCGTATTCAAGCGAAACAGCCACTCCGTCTATTTTCTGTTCTATAACCCACTCGATTTTATTTGTTTTGTTTCCGAGATTTTTTAAAACTCTCCGCTCAAATTCTTTTAACTCTTTTTCATCGTAAGTATTGTCAAGGGATAACATCGGAGGATGATGCGTAACAGTAGAAAAACCCTCTAAAGGTTCTCCGCCCACTCTTTCCGTCGGAGAATTAGGATCTTTCATCTCGGGATATTTATCCTCGAGATTTTTCAATTTTTCCATCTGCGAATCGAATTCATAATCGGATATCTCAGGCTGATTCAAAACGTAATACCGGTAATTATGATAACGTAATTCTTTACGAAGTCGTTCTATTTCTTTTTTTATCCTGTCAGGTACACTCATTCTGATTTAGCGCTATAGAAAAATAAAACATCAAAATTTAAAAAGTAAAATGACAAATAACAATGCAAAATTATACTCTCCCCCAATCGCAGAAAAAAAGAAGAATTGTTTTGGAATTTATAGGGCTTGTTGTTACTTTTTTAAATTTGTTTTTTAAATTTAATTTATAATTTTCCATTTTTGATCTTTAAATTTTACATTTAAAAGCTCTACAATAGCAAACATTGCCTTTAGCAAGAAAAAGCTTCTCACTGATTACTGCTCTATACTTACTAAAGTTTCAGTCCATCTGTTTTCTCAAAAACGTAGGCACATCGAGATCTTCAATCGATTTTCTATCTCTCATAAAAGCGGGGGATTCAAAAATTTCCAGACTCTCTTTCAGCTTGGTTAATTCACTCAGTCCGTCAAAATCTCTGGCGGTTGTTATTCCTCTGATATCTATTTTATCTATTTCATCCTTTTCCGGCTCACCTATACCTGTCGCGATTAATGTTATTTCCGCTTCATTGCGGTTTTCCTCAAAAACCACTCCCATAAAAATATCATTATCTTCATCATTCGTTGCGCCCACAGCTTCTCTTATAACCTCCATAGCTTCTTTCATTTCTTTTAAAGTAAAATCCTCTTTATCGACAGTAAAATTAACAAGAGCTGCCTTAGACTGGGATATATCCGTATCCTCGAGCAACGGCGAATTTATAGCTCCCTGAGCAGCTTCCAACGCTTTATTTTCACCCGAGGCTTTTCCCATACCCATCAAAGCTTTACCCCTTTTAGACATAACGGTTTTAACATCCGCAAAATCCAAACTCCAATAAGCATCTTTCAGCAATAAACCGCTGATACTTTTTACCGCCTTCATTAAAACATCCATAGAAACTTCACTCAAAGCTTTCGAGAGAGGCATATTCCCCATACTCATTAATCTATCGTTGGGTACGACGAGCAAAGTATCGACAACAGGAGAAAGAGCTTTTATTCCTTTTTGAGCTTTCTTTATTCTGCTCGATTCATAATAGAATGGAGTTGTAACCACTCCAACAGTCAAAACACCTTTCTCCTTTGCAAGAGAAGCGATAAGCGGTGCCGCTCCGGTACCTGTTCCTCCTCCCATCCCCGCTGTAATAAAGAGCATATCAACATCTTCGGTTAAAATTTTCAAATCTTCCATGCTTTCTTCAGCCGCCTGTCTTCCGAGATCAGGATCACCTCCCGTACCTCTACCTCTGGTTAATTCTTTACCAATCTGGATTTTATCGCTGGTCGGAACTAAATTTATGTCCTGCACATCAGTATTGATAGCCCAGAAATCGACACCTGACATTCCTGACTCCACCATTGTAGTTACGGCATTCCCGCCACATCCCCCGACTCCTACTACTCTAATCTTAGCCGGACTATTGGTTTTTTCTTTAGATTTAAACATTAAGCCTCCTTTTTAAAAAAACTCCTCAAACCACTGATTCATTCTTTTTAAAACAGAATCAAACATACTCTTTCCCTGGATTTTTCTCAAATTCTCACCAGAACTTGCCGCTCCGTATTTTATCAGTCCAACCGATGTGGCAAAGGATGGATCGGAAACAGCATCCCGCAAGCCGACCACATCTTCAGAAGGCATACCAACCCGAACCGGCAAACCGAATATATCCTCGGATAACTCTGTAATACCTTCCAATTTGGCGGATCCCCCCGTCAAAACTATTCCCGCAGAAAGCATCTCATACAACGGATCCCCACTAAGTTCTCTGTAAGCCAGTGTTAATATTTCCTCAATACGAGGTTTCACAATTTGTTGTAATAGATCGAGCGTTATCTGCTTCTCTCTTAATCCTGAAATACCCTTAACCGAAATCATTTCTTTTCTTCTATCTTCAGGAAGTTCCTTAACAGCCCCATAAGAAATTTTAACTCTTTCGGCCTCGTTATAAGAACACCTCAGTCCTATTCCAATATCATTTGTAATATTCTCCCCACCCAATCCGATTACCGAAGTTTTTCTTAAACTACCATTGTAGAAAACAGCAATATCGGTGGTACCACCTCCGATATCGATAAGTATAGTCCCGGCTTCTTTTTCCTCGTCGGACAAAACAGCATATGAAGACGCAAGCGGTTGGAGTACAATATCATTAACCTCATAACCGGCCTTATTCACACATTTACAAATATTTTTAGCGGAAGTAACCGCTCCGGTTACAATCACTACACTCGCCTCCAATCTCTGGGCAAACATTCCAACAGGATCGTCTATCCCCCCCTGTCCATCCAACACATAATCTGTTGGTATAATATGAATAACCTCCCTGTCGACAGGCAAAGCCATAGACTTGGCTCCTTCTAAAACCCTTTCCACGTCTTCACGAGTAATCTCATTATCGGGACCGGCTACCGCCACAACTCCCTTACCTTGAATATTTCTTATATGATCTCCCGCGATTCCTGTAAACACACCGCTGGCTTCTTTTCCGGCCATCATTTCCGCCTCTCTCATTGCCTTAAGTATGGACTGCACCGTCTTATCAATATTTATCACAATTCCTTTGCGTAAACCTTCAGAAGGATATCTGCCGACTCCTATAATATTGACTTTCCCCTCGTCAACCTCGGCAATAACAGAAGCGATTTTTGTCGTACCGAGATCCAGTCCTACCACAATTTCATTTTCATCCCCCAAAGTTACCTCCTTAAAACCACCATATTTCTAAACCTGAAGTCCAGTTTCCCTTTAAAATTATTTATATTATCTGCCAATATAATTTTCAGTATTTCGTATTTTTTCTCAAACTCGTCATTTCCCCACTCGATATCTATATTAGAACATTCCGTTTTCACTCCATCAGAACCAATCCTCAGCTTTTCAATACTAAAACCATCCAAAACCTTAAAAATACCAACAGCCTGTGCTATATCTTTTTCAGAAACGCTTTTTTCAATTTCAACCGCAGGTAGAGAATCGGCCTTTTCGAAATCAAAAATAAAACCCATTCTATCTATAACTTTCCCGTCTGTATCCGCGATACGAGCCACCGGAATCCTCGAAGAAATTCGAATCTTTAACTCGCCTAAAATATTTCTCTTTAGTGCCACCGACTCAACCCAGACAAGAGATTCTATTGAATCCTTTAATGCCTTTAGATTGTCAACTCCTGCTTTTTTAACTATCGATCCGACTTGACTTTTCTTCTTCTCCGTAACATCCTCCAAATAATTTATACTGGCTTTCCCAACAGGAAGAGAAATCACTAATATCCTGTACAAAAAGTACAATACCAATAATATCAACAAATATCTTATTTTAAATCTGGATTTCTTTTTCTTTGCCAATTACTTTAACCTCCAATTCCAATGTTATTCCCATTTCTTTTCTTACTTTTTCCCTCACAACTTTCACCAACTCTATAAAATCACGGAAAGTTGCCTCAGGTGAAGTTATAAAATAATTACAATGTTTCCGGGAAACTTCCGCACCTCCGACTTTCATACCTTTAAGACCGAATTTTTCAATCAATTCTCCTGCCGAGTGACCCTCCGGATTCTTAAAAACCGAACCACAGGTTCCCGTTTTACCGGAAATAACAGGCTGTTTGTTTTTTCTAAGCTCTGCTATTTCCTTAATCCTATTTTCAATTTCCCTCTTCTCCTCTTTAGTCAAAACAAATTCAACTTCTGTGACAATTTCATCCGAAAGACTTGATCGTCTGTAGTCAAATAGAATGTCATCGATTTGAACCTCTTTTCCATCTCTCAAAACCTTAACCGATTCTATATAATCCCCTATTTCACAACCGAACGCTCCGGCATTCATAATAGATGCTCCACCGACACTTCCCGGTATTCCGACCAGATACTCAAAACCAGAAAGAGAATATCCTTTTGCAACATTTATTGCATCCGATAGATTGGCTCCAGATTGCACAATCATTTTGTCATTATTGACATTAATTTTTCCCATATTTACTGTACTTATAACAATACCGGAAAATCCCTCATCGGAAAAAAGTATATTCGAACCCCTGCCCATTAAAAAACTTGGGAGATTCTTTTTTCTGGCAAAAGAAACCGCTTTAGAAATATCGCTCGGGTTAGCTGCCGTCAGAAAATATCTTGCCTCACCTCCGAGGCGAAGGGTAGTGTGTTTGGAAAGAAGTTCATCCATAAAAACTTTACCTTCTACTTTTAATTCCATCGATTATATCCTTTGCTATACTATAAATATTGCCAGCTCCCAATAAAACTACCATATCGCCTTTCGAGAGTTGAGGAACCAGAAATTTTGGTATCTCATTCTTATTTTCGATATACTCCACATCCTTGTGTCCGAAATTTTTGCACTGCTCTTCTATAATCTCACCCGTAACCCCGGGTATCGGTTCTTCCCTTGCAGGATAGATGTCCGTAATAATTACTTTATCAGCCTGGAAAAATGCTTTACCAAATTCTTTTTTAAGTAAAATAGTCCTTGAATACAAATGCGGCTGAAACACCGCAATTATTCTACCATCCCAACCCGCTCTGGCGCCGGCAAGAGTAGATTCTATTTCTCTGGGATGATGCGCATAGTCATCAATAACAAGAATTCCCTTTTCGAATCCTCTTTTTTCAAATCTCCTCGCAATGCCGGTACATTTACTGATTCCTTCTTTGATACTATCCGGATCGATTCCTAACTCCAGAGCCACAGAACAGGCTGCTATGGCATTAATCACGTTGTGCCTGCCGGGAAGATTAACTTTAATGTTTTTTATCTTCGTATCCTTTGAAACAATATCAAAACTATGTGAAAAACCATTCCTTATTATATTATCTCCCATAACATCCGCATTGGGAGAAAAACCAAAGGTAATTATCTTTCTCTCGATTTCCGTAAGAATAGACAGAGAAGCCGAATCATCCATAAAAATATGCACACTACCGTAAAAGGGAACCGAATTCGCGAATTTTATAAATGTATCTTTTATATCATCGAGATCTTTATAAACATCGAGATGTTCAAGGTCTATATTCGTAATAACGGCAACCGTGGGAAATAACTTAAGAAAAGAACGATCACTTTCATCCGCTTCAGCCACCAGATATTCGCTTTCACCAAGCCTGGAATTATTCCCTGTACTTCTTAGTATTCCTCCGACGATTATGGTGGGATCGAGTCTCTTTTCTCTCAAAATCGAAGCTATAAGAGAAGTCGTCGTGGACTTACCGTGAGTTCCGGCAACGGCTATGGAAAACTTTATTCTCATTAATTCCGCCAGCATCTCGGCTCTTCTGCTGATTGGAATATTGTTTTTCTTAGCCTGTTCCAATTCCACGTTGTCTTTAGATAAAGCAGAAGTATAAACCACAACATCGGCATCTCCCACATTATCTTTATTATGCGGAATGTTAATCCTGATTCCCAGAGCCTTAAGCCTTTTTACATTCTCGGAATCCTTGATGTCACTACCGGTAACCTCGAAGCCCATGTTCCATAAAAGTTCGGCAATACCGCTCATGCCGATACCCCCTATGCCGATAAAATGAATTTTTTTAAATCTTCCGAACATAGGTCAAAATCCTTTCGACCACTCTGTCAGCGGAAAAATTTCGAATTCCTTTCTTTTTTTTACCATAAAGCGCCTCGATTATATTAGGGAAATTTTCCACTTTTGCTTCTTCTTCCCTCATTATTATTATATTGTTTTTTTCAAAAGCAAGTCTCTTCGCGTTGAAAAATTGGTGGTCTTTAAAAGCAAATGGATAAGGGATTAAAATTGCCGGTACGCCGAGACTTTCTATCTCCGCAGTAGCCAGCGCTCCCGCTCGTGAGATAATTACATCACTTACCGCATAAGCAAGATCCATTCTATCGATAAAAGAAAATTGTCTGAACAAATCGAACTCCGAAGATATTTCAAAGTTTCCTCTTTGAACAATAAACTGCCAGTCTTTTTTCATCAGGGGAATTAACTTTTCCGCCAGTCCGGCAAGAAATTTCGCCCCCCGACTTCCTCCTATTACCAGCAAAGTTTTTTTGCCCGATTCCAGAGAAAAATAATCGATAGCCTCTTTATATCTTCCCCTAAGTAAGCTTTCCCTTACAGGAATACCCGTCACCACTTTCTTCTTGCCTCCAATAAAAGAAAAATCACCCGTGTAAGGAAGGAATACCTCCGCGGAAAACCTGGAGAGCAAATTGACCGCCTTCCCGGGTCTGGAGTCAAGAACGAGAGTAAAAATCGGAATCCCCAGAAAAATTCCCGCCAGACCCACAGGTAACGAAGCAAAAGCTCCCGAGTGAAAAATAGCACAGATCTTTTCCCGTTTTATCAAAAAAACAGTGTAAAAAAAAGCCGGTATAAAGCGGATAATAAAAATAAACTTGTTCGCCGCATTTTTACCTACCCATCCCACCGACGGAAGAAAAAACATCTCTTTCATATCAACTAACTTTTTTTCGAGTCCGGAACTGCTCCCTATATAAATTACCCGGAATCCCTTTTTTTCTATTTTGCGGGCCACTGTCAGAACCGGATAGATGTGTCCTCCCGTTCCTCCCCCCGATACGATTACACTCTTTTTCGATCGCAACAATAACACCTCCTGCCATATAGACCATAATTAAAGCGGTACCTCCGCTGGATATAAAAGGCAACGGTACTCCCGTAACCGGAACCATACCCAGGGATACATAAACATGCAATAAAGCGTACATTCCCATAAATAAAACCAAACCTAACCCCAATAAAGAAGAATATCCGTCGGTTGCTTTTAAACTTGTTTTTATCGCACTTACAAAATAAACAACAAATAAACCTATAATCAAAAGGCACCCCGTGAATCCAAGTTCCTCTCCTATTATAGAAAAAATAAAATCCGAATCCGGCAAAGGAATATAAAAAAACTTTTCCATTCCGCTTCCCAAACCCAGACCCGAAAAGCCGCCGTGAGAAATCGCCTGAACGGTAGCGGTCACCGAATCACTACTAATATGATTATTTATTCGACTGATAGCATATCCTTCACGTGATATAAAAATCAACCCTATAAAAAGCATTACACCAAAAAAAACCGCAATTTTACCTTCTTTAGTACTGTTTAAAAACAACATTACCGCTCCGATAATCAGAGTAAGGAAAGCCATCGAAATATCGGGCTGAATAATTATCAATCCCATAATAACGGAAATAACAAAAATTGAAATACCGAAGTCTCGCTTTTTCGCGAAGAAAACAACCAGAGCGAATTGGGCAAAAATAGATGGTTGAAAAGAAAAACGCATATTAAAAAATTTAATAACCAGCCATCTTTTTGCTCCATTGATTTCCGGGCCATAAAAATAAGTAAACAAAAGTAACAAACCGGCTAAAATCAAAAAGAACAGGCTAAGTTCTTCCCAAAATTTTATCTTTATTTTTGATGTAAAAAAGAATATTCCAACACCCAATACAAAAAGTGCCAACTGCTTAACAAAAGACAGGGGCATAACTGTTTTATAAACGGCGATACCCGAACTTGCCGAAAAAACCATGACGAGCCCAAAAGCACCCAGTAACAGAGGAATTATCTCTACAAATCCTATTTTTATGCCTTTCCCTCTAACCATAAAATTTCCTCACCACTTTTTTAAAAACCTCTCCTCTTTCTCTGAAATCGCTGTACCAGTCAAAACTCGAAGCGCCGGGAGAAAGAATTGTTCTTTTACAATTCGATTTCAAAGCTTTTTCTACTGCATCCTCCATAGAAGAAGCTATCACTTTATTCTTAAACCTTACATCATCTAATTTCTCGGCGATTAAATCGCTCGATTCTCCAATTATAACGGCAAACTTAGCCAGTCTTTTAATCGTCTCAATTATTGGACTAAAATCATCGACTTTCATTCTTCCGCCTACAATAACGCATGAATCGGGAAAGCATTCGAGGGATTTAACGAAAGCGGCAGGATTCGTACACATTGAATTATTGATAATCCACATATCCGCTTTTTTAAAAACCGTTTCCATTCTGTGTTCAACTCCGGAAAACGAACGAATCCTTTCCCGAACGCTTTTCCAATCCATCCCCACGATATTAGCGATAAGAGCGGCAATCATTCCGTCTTCTATAAAAGCGTCTCCCGGCATAAATAAATCATCTTTGCTGAAAATTTCTTTATTTTCCCTATCTCTGACAAAAGCAGTACCGTTGAAAAAGATATCGCTCTTTTCTTTAAGTGAAAAATACAAACTTTTAGAAGGCGGATTGAGATTCGACAGGTTGGGATCGTCTCTGTTAAAAATCGAATAATCTTCAGAATTTTGATTTTTAAAGATACTTAATTTTGCGTTTAAATATTCTTTGAAATCTTTATGTCTATCCAGATGATCGGGAGAAATATTAACAATCGCCGAAATCCAGGGGTGAAAACCTTCGATTCCCTCCAATTGATACGAAGAAACTTCTATAACAGTTATAAAATCATCTTTGCTTCCGGAAACGAGAGCACTCAGGGGCGTTCCGGGATAAATATTCCCTCCGAGGAGGACCTTATCTCCAAGCAATCCTTTGAGTATGTGATGGGTCATGGCAGCCGTGGTAGTTTTACCATTGGTACCTGTAACGGCGATAAGCTTTCCTTTGACATATCTGGAAGCGAATTCAACTTCTCCAATAACAGGTATCCCTTTTTCTCTGGCTTTCAAAAGTATGGGAATGTTAAAAGGCACACCGGGAGAAACAACCAATAAATCCATTTCAAGCAATTTCTCGGTATGTTTGCCCGTCTCATGGGGGTAAGGGATAGAAGAACTATTATGACTCAAATCACTTACAAAAAGTTTTTCTCCAAGATTTTCAATTAATCCTGCCACTGCTTTTCCGCTACGTCCGAAACCTATAACACCGATCATCTCTATCTCATCACCTTATTTTAAGTGTACTGAGCCCAAGTAACGCAAACATAATTCCCCAGATCCAGAATCGGATTACCACCTTGGATTCCTGCCAGCCCCTCAATTGAAAATGATGATGAATGGGTGCCATCTTCAAAATCCGTCTACCGGTCATTTTAAAATAAGCAACTTGAAGCAAGACGGATAACGCTTCTATCACAAAAACACCTCCAATCACAAGTAACAAAAATTCATGCTTCAGCAGAATCGCAATCAATCCCAATATCCCGCCAATAGCCAGAGACCCTGTATCTCCCATAAAAATTTCCGCCGGATGAGAATTAAACCACAAAAAACCTATAGCCGAACCGACTAAAGCGGCGCAGAAAACCGTTATTTCTCCACTTCCGGGAATATAAAGCAAATTTAAATATTCCGCGAATTTAATATTACCTGTAACGTAAGCGATAACAGCAAAAGCCACGCTTATAATACCGGAAAGTCCGATCGCGAGACCATCCATGCCATCCGTTACATTTACCGCGTTAGTCGTGCCTATTATCACCAAAATAATAAAGGGTATATAGAAATAACCCAGATTAA
>Ga0307422_1001872_pt1 | contig 10692 bp, 10 predicted proteins | sample SalMarWE160290MG_FD_202153 | JGI IMG/M metagenome (GOLD analysis project Ga0307422, IMG submission 202153) | Salt marsh sediment microbial communities from the Plum Island Ecosystem LTER, Massachusetts, United States - WE1602-90 | ecosystem: Environmental > Aquatic > Marine > Intertidal zone >...
ATACTCTTGCAGTATTTGGCGTAAATAATTAATTCTTAAATACTTAAGCTTACTAGAATCTTAACTGCGCGTGGGCAATAATACGGTTTGCTGTGCGGCTGGTGCTGAGGCTGTGGAAGCGCGGAAGAAAAGATTTTGTAAACTTCAGCACAAAATATTTTATTCAAGCTTTGGTGTTGGCCGAACGGCAATTTAAAATAGTGCTAATTATACGACAACTTGGGAACGGGATATCTCAATTTTGCAATCTCAGGAGGTTTACTGATGCTTAGGTGAAAGAATGAAGTTTATTCCAGGACGTGAAGCGATATTTAACATAGTATTTATTATACTTGACAATTATGGATCTTTTAGCGGGTTGGCGAAATCGCGTTAAAGAAATTTGCTTGAGTATTTCCGGAATTAATATTTAGTGGAAGGATAGGATGCCTAGAAATCGCTTTAACATAAAATCATTGCCGTACTCCAAAAAAGCCTACGGCTTAGTCGTAGTACTGATTTTATGTTAATCACGCCGAAAATGGTGTGACAGCGATTTCTCTGCGGTTGTCGTATAATTATTCTTATGTTAAATAGAATTAATCTAAATATTTAATCAATTTTCTTCCCCTACCCGATAAAAAGTGTTGCAATAGTCTTTCTTTTACTGAATAATACCTAAAAACCGTGTGAAATCAGTTAAATTTTTAAAGTTAACAGGATGATAAATAAACAGCTTTCCAAGCGAAATATAATACATTTCTTTTCTGCCCGCTTCAAGCATTGAAAATATTCCTATCGATTTTCCTTTTATATACCCCACGACATCTTTATTGGCGATAAGTAGCTTTGCTTCCAGGAACAAAATTTTCTGCTCAATCATATCCGGTTTTTCATCTTCATGAAAAGACTCATATTCCTCGATAAGGTGTTCCATTCTGCGAAGATCCTCGATTTCTATTTTGGTCCAACTTTTCATTACCTGTAAAAATATCAAAAAAGAAGATAAGCTATTTCCCACCCACACTTAAGCGGTATTCCTATGGTCTTTCCCTGTTGAAATACACATTCCCCTGCAGTACGTTTCACTTCCCTTCAGGGAAAGAGTATTATCAACCCCACAAAAGACTTGTAAGCTTGCCGTGGTTTACGCCTCTCGCTTGTGCTCAAGACTGATAACCACTTACGCGCATACAAGACTTTTCTTTGCCCCACGCGCCATAGGAATCTTTTATTGACCCAGAAAGCAATTGGTTTTAAGAAATTTGTAACAAATATTTACTAAATTTGTTACATAATAAAAAGAAAATTTACCGTGAAAAGTATTGATAAACAAATCTTTGATAAGATAAAGTATTCAAAGATGAGAACTATATATTTCCCGGATGACTTTTCTCAATTTGGAAGTCCGGGAGCAATTAGATTAACCCTGCATCGACTAGTAGAGAAAGGCGAAATAGAAAGAGTTTCACAAGGTATTTACACACGACCAAAACAAAGCAAAATTCTTGGTAAATTAATGCCAACAGCTGAGGAGATTGCTAAGGCTATTGCCAGAAGAGATCGGGCAAGAATAATTCCAACAGGTTCATACGCACTTAATGCACTAGGTCTTTCAACACAGGTTCCTACTAAAATAGTTTACTTAACAGATGGAACTCCCAGGATGATTAAAGTAGGTAAAAGAACCATAACCTTTAAGAAAACAACACCAAAAAGTCTAAAAGTGAAGGGAGAAATAAGTGGTCTGGCTATACAAGCTTTAAAAGCGCTTGGAAAAGAAAGGATTACTTTAGAAGAAGAAAATAAAATTATTGAAATTCTGAAACATGAGAATAAAGATAAGTTAAAACATGACATCAAACTAAGTCCGGAATGGGTAGCGAAAATTTTAAATAAAGCCTTATAATTATGGCTAGAAAAAACTTATACAATTATATGTGGAAAGTGCAATAACACGCACAAAATTGTTTGAATGAAATTTACATTATGAAAAAACGAGAATACGATGTTCCCAATTATGATGGCAGTTACATTGAAATTGGCACTGATGTTCTACGAAACAAACTTGGCATCAAAGACGATTATCAAATGCAAGCCGAAGAATCCTTAGGCTTTGCCATGGCTTATAAATATTTTTCTGAAAATCTTAGCAAAAGGACCCGATTTACTGTCAGATATATTTGCAATATTCATAAAAAGGCACTTGACCATATTTACTATTTTGCTGGTAAGTACCGCAGGGTGGATTTATCCAAGGCCGGGCATAATTTCTTCCCTTGCCCTTACATCCATACAGCAATGGCATTTTTTGAAAATGAATACCTGGTTAAGCTACCTGTCAATTATTTGTCAAAGGCAAAGTTAATTGAGGATGTGGCTATCACACATGTTGAGTTTATCCACATACATCCTTTTCGTGAAGGTAATGGTAGGGCATCCCGAGTATTTGCCAACCTAATTTGTGAAAGAGCGGGTTTTAAAGCAATAAACTTTGAAAATTTTCGCAGGAATTATTATGAAAAATATATTGAAGCCCTAAACAGCGGTGATAATAAAGACTATATGCCAATGATAAAGATAATTGAAGGGTTAATGTGATTTTGTTTCTTTTAATGCTTCCAGAATTCTCTTTTTATCCTTGTCTTTTAGAAAGATTCCCTCTATTTCGGCCGAATCAATTGTATGCCGGAATATTTCTTCAACGGAAGGACGATATATAGGTCTGCTTTTCATATTACAAAGTTACTATTTTTTATACGTTTGTACTGAAATTCGGTTCAAATCATTTCTGTTAAACTCGAAAATTTTTCTATATTCCCATCTATTTCGTTTACTAAAGGATAGTGGCCCAATTTTCCGGTGTGGTCGCTATCCTTTTTCTTTTATTATCTACCGGCAGAGCGGGGACCCAATTATTTTTGTGATAGTGGAATATTTGGGAATGTAAGAGGAAGGTTCGTATTTACCACAATAATTTGTACTTAGTATTAAAATATTATGTACCTTGGAATTGGATAATGGCCAAAGAAGGTTGTTTTTTAAGTAACGAAACATCTGAAAAACCCTAAAAAAAGCTGTGCAAAAACACAGCTTTTTTATCTCTTAACATAGAATTACTTAGGAATACCATCCCTATCAATATCAGTACCACCCCTAATTTTCAACATTTCACTGATACTCAATACTTTCTTAACTTTTTCAATTTTTGATTTTTTTATTTTCATTGTCATTGTCATTGATTGAATACACTTAAAGAACTAACGTTCGATTTGTATTACATAAAAATAATAAATAATATTTTTTACACAATAAAAAAGGCCATCAAAAATTTACTTTTGATGGCCCCTTTTAAAATGAATAAGCAAAAAGGAAATTATTCGGGTACACCATCTCTGGTAGGTGGTGTCGTACCACCACGTATTTTCATCATTTCCTTAATGTTTAATACTTTTTGCACTTTTTCCAGCTTTGTTTTTTGTGTTTTCATTTAGAATAATTTTAAGTTATACATAAGAAATTTAGGATTGCTGTAACCAATCCGTTATTTTTGAAATGATTGTTCGTAATATAAGATTTTGATGTTCAATAAGCTAATTATTATATTAACTATAACGACTTTATCAACTGTATGTTTAGAAATGTACTCAAATGTTTCTCCATATTTCAATACAATGTATGATTCTGCCAGACACTCGTATTTTAATCAAGATTTCGAAAGGGCTTTATCGATTTCATATAAAATCATTAACAGTAAGGAGGAGAAAAATGAAGTGCCAGCTGAAATCTTGGCTAAAACTTATAATATAATTGGGGTAATACATAAGACACAAGGAAATATCCATTCTGCTATTGAATTCTATGAGAAAGCCATAGATTACTCAACAGATAGCATAATCATCTCGAATATATTAATGAACATAGCAAACATTTTCATTTACATTGGTGACTATCAGAAATCAATAATTTATTATAATCGTGCATTACTATTGGCGAATGATAAGGATAAAAATCTTAATTTCAACATATTCTCAAATTTAGCTACAGCATATTATATTGCTGGCTTTTGGGATAAATCAATAGAGACTATAGATAAATGTCAGCAAATAGCAGAGGATTGCAATATAAGTAATTTAAGTAATGAATATACTGTATATGCTATGGCGCAACAGAAGCTTAACAATTATATTCAGGCTAAACGGTATTTTGTTAAAGCCTTAAAAATTAATATAGATGAATATGGATATCATGATTATCGTACTGCTTACTGTTTGTATAATTTTGGGGATCAATTAGTAAAGGAGAAAATATTTAATGAAGGTTTAAATATAGTTATCAGGGCATACACCATTTTGAATGATGCTCTTGGATTTAAAAACCCTTATACATCGGATTGTTTGAATATTATTGGGCAAATTCATTACCAACAAGGCAATTATGAAATTGCGTTATCATTCTACCAAAAATCTTTAGTTGCCAGGATTGCGAATTTCAATGACTCATCAGTATATGCAAATCCTGAGGTTAGCCAGAATGCAGATTTAGGTTTACTAGATATACTGAAAAATAAGGCCAAAGCGCTTGAAAAACTTTATCAGCTAGAAGGGAGTGAAAAACATTTAGGAGCATCACTAACTACCCTGATGACTGCATCTGGTTTTGCCGAAAAAATACGGATAGGTTATCTTTCAGAAAATTCAAAGCTTAGGCTTACATCCAATGATCATGACATCTATTTGGCCGGGTTACGGATCGCATCACAACTTTATAGTCTGACCAATGACAGAAAATACCTTAGTCTTGCCTTTAATTTTTCCGAACGTGAAAAATATGGTATTCTCCGAGAACTAAGGAGAGAAGCAGAGGCAAGGGGTTATGCCGGCATTCCGGATAGTCTATCTCAAAAAGAAAGATCTCTTTCGCAGGAGCTGGCTGGTTGCAAGGCAATTATTGATGAAGAAAACCGTATAGAAAAGCCTGATTTGTCATACCTGGGACGTTTGAATGAAAAGCTTTTTGAACTCACTAGAAAACAGGAACAATTGATCGGATACCTGGAGAAAAATTACCCGGATTATTACCAGATGAAATATTCTAGTAAGGTTGTAAACATCGAAGAACTGCAGAGCTTTTGGAATAAATCACAGGCTTTAATTGAATATTCCCTGCAGGATAGCCTTATCTATATTTTTCTGGTTACAAAGGATACCTTCTTACTTACTTTGCAGGAAGCTGATGCAACATTTTATAATAACCTAAAATTTTATACAGAATTCCTGCTAAATGATTATTCTTTACCTTATTCCGGTTATAACACAGCGGCATATGCACTTTATAAAAAATTGATCTTTCCGGTAGAAAAATACCTGGCCAGAAAGGAATTAATTATAGTACCCGATGCATCACTAAGCCTGATCAGTTTTGACGCTTTCTTGACCCGCCCCGAGAAAGGGAATCCTATGAATATGTACTGTGATGAAAACTATTTGTTAAAAAAGTATCCAATTGGATATGCTTTTTCAGCAACGCATCTTGTTAGTTCGGCAATAAGGAAATTTTCCTTTTGGAAAAATTTCATTGGTTTTGCTCCGGACTATACTTCTTCCCCTGACTCTCTAAAGAATATACCGGATGCAGTGATAAGTTTAAAAAGGATAAAAAGGCTTTTTTTTGGAAAGGCAATTGTAGGTTCCAATGCCATGGAAAGCGTTTTCAAGAAAAAGAATAACTACAGCATAATAAATTTATTTGTTCATGGAATAGAGGATACACTGAATCCCTCTATGTCCTGTATATATTTTAGCCCTGACACTGACTCATTGGAGGACAGCTATCTGCATGCTTATGAGCTAAGCAATATGAGGATCAATTGTAATTTAATTTCTATTATATCCTGTTATTCCGGATCAGGTACCCTATCGAAAGGTGAAGGAGTATTAAGTATTGGGAGAAGTTTTGCGAATGCCGGGGCTCCATCAATGATACTTTCAATCTGGATAATGTCCTCCGGGACCGCTTCAATGATCATGAAAGATTTCTATTGGAACCTTTTGAAGGGATATAGCAAAGCAGAATCTTTGCAGAAAGCAAAACTCAACTATCTTAAAAAGGTCAGCCCTATTGATGCCGATCCAAAAGTATGGTCAGGTCTTATCCTTATTGGGAATAACGATCCTCTATTCAAAGGCTATTTTATTAAAATGATTGTTTTGCCAATATTAATTCTAGGATTGTTGATCCTTTTAATTATTTATCGGAAGAAGCTACCTTAATTTATAAAGTATTTTTTTGGTTTTTTTATGGTTATAACCATTTGCTTTGTCTATATATTTAAAAATCTCAACAGCTTTATCTCTTTGGCCAGTTTTAAGATAGCAAAGACCCAGATACCAATATGCTTCAGCTAAAAATTGATACTCATTATCAATAACGGATTGAAAATTCTTTATAGCATTTTCATATTGTTCCATTTCAATAAAAGAAAGGCCAATGAAAAAGTTTTTTTCCATCTGAATATTGAGATTATCCGGAAGACTGTTAAAAATGGTATATGCATTATAATAGTCTTTTTCCTGATATTTTTCCCTCGCTTCGAGAAACGCTTTGCTATTTGTTATCAGTGAATTTTTAGATTTATTCATTGATAAGGGCTCATAATATTCAGTAAATAATTCATCATTTGATGGTTGATTTTCAGGTGAGATCACATATAGTAAGCCTAGCCCTAATAATAATGCTATGGAAGCAGCAATCGAAAAGCGTGCAAATGATAGTTTCTTGTACTCAGCTTTTAATACCGGCTTAAGAACAAATTCCTTGTTTTTGTATTCTTTCTCAAATGTCTCATGGGCTTTTTCCAGTGGCTCAATCCATGGAACCATCTTAATGATTTTATCATTTAATTTTTTGCGTTGCTCAAACTCTCTCTTTAATTTCTCGTCCTTTTTAATCATTTTTTCAAAAGCTTGCATAACACGTTCCGGCATAATCCCGTCAAGGTAATTTTCTATTCTTAATTTGTTTTTCTCGTCTTCATACATTAAGTATGTCCAATCATCTTTTTTTACCAAATTACGCAATGCTTTTCTCGATTCCGGTGTATCTTCTAACAGATAAGAAACGACAGTTTGGCGTATTGTCATAACGTAAGGTTTATATATATTGCATCTAATTGGATATTACCATGCAATATAGTTATTTACTTTCATTTTATTATACGAAATACATAGTGGTTGCTGCTAAAAATAATTGATAAAAGTTAACTTTTTCTTCCATTAAAGTATGTTCTAATCAGATAAAGTAGCTTTTATAAATATTTTATATGGATTTACAAAATATGCAGTAAGATCATTTTTACACCTGAATATTCCGAGCCATAATCAGCTAAGAAAAATCTCCATTAGCGGAGCGGAAATCTAGTTTTATATGCTGCTTTAAAAAAGGTGATTTCTGAAAAGAAATGTTTCCGGAGCAGAACAAATCAAAAGGAGATCACTTAATAGCCCAAATCACTCATAAAAGCCATCCGCACTTAATAAGGAAAAGCAAGCAGTAATCACGCAGAGCGAGATTAAGTGCTTGATATTCAATTGTTGAATTGAATATATGTAACATCATGATGTTATATGATGTTTATAACATGTTGATATTTAGATTATATAATGTAACATATTGGTGTTACATTTATCAAAATATCTGCATCATGTACAAGGTTCTCCGGGTCGAAAAAGAATATGATACAATAATAAAGGAATTATTACAGCGAAGCGGTATAAAAACCGAAAAAGAATATACTGAAAAAATGTTCGACTTTTTTAAAAACTCCGGGCTTGATCCGACCAACGAGATTAAAACAGTACCAGGGGAAATCTCAAAACTCCGGAATGTGTTTGTAGGGTTTATCCGGGAACAAGAAAAGAAAAAATTAAATCCGCTCATTCAGCAGGTACAGGAGCTGGCAGAAGGAATGCTTAAGTATATGAAGGAAGAAGCTGTTACAAAGGAGGATTTGAAAAGGTTTATATTAAATTTAAGACCCGATACTACAGAAAAACAAGCGGATAACCAAGAGAAGGCTTTTGAGTTATTTCAGGAATTTGTTTCAAAAATGAACCAGGGAATGAAAAGTTATTCGATAGATAAAAAGACCCTCAGGCATTATGAGAATTTATTTAAAGCGTTAAGTTAGGGAAGAATGTTCGCAAAGGTGCACGGTACAAGAGATTATGTTAAAGGCAACAGCAGAAGCTGCAGTGACCTGGTGGAATATTTAAATAAAGAAAACCAGGGGAAACAGCTTCGGGAAAAGGAGTTTTTCTTTAACCAGCACTCTGAAACCATTACCGACAGTAAGGTAATACAAACCATTGATAACAACCATAAGGGGCTTAAAAGTAAAGATGCCAAATTTTATATGCTATCGATCAGTCCCAGTGAAAGAGAACTGAAACACTTAGCGTATTTGGCATCGGGAAGACAGGTAAGCCATATTACGGAAATGGTTACCGCAGAGCTGGCACGATATAATGGCCTATTTAAAGACTATGTCAACAAAGTGATGGACCAGTATTCTGCAAGCTTTAACCGAGGCCTTTCCAAAGATAATCTACATTATTTTGCAAAGATTGAGCAGGAGAGGAAATTTAAAGGAGTTGACAAAGAAGTACGGGAAGGACTGGCAAAACCCGGTGAGCTTAAAAAGGGATTGCATACTCATGCCCATGTAATAGTATCCCGGATGGATACCCGGCAGAAAACAAGCCTTAGCCCGCATTCCAAATCCAGGGGGCATAGTGATAAGCATAAGCTTAACGGGAAGAGCACACAACAAGGTTTTGACCATGTAGGATTTAAAACCGGTTGTGAAAATTTGTTTGATAAAACTTTCGGATATTCAAGAAATAAAAGTGAAGGCGTATATAAAAACATTTTTAATAAGAATCCCAATATTCGGCAGGCTTACGATGTGCTCTACACAACGGAATCTATTTTGAATCCTCGGAAAGGGCTTCAAAATCTGGTAAGTTTCACCTCAGAAAAGGGGAATGTACTAAATACTTCTATGCAGGTATCAAAGGTTGGTCAAACAATTCTGAGGCCTAAAAATATTGCGGGTTCCATTATTGGCAAGGCGGCTTCAACGAATCCCGTGAGTGCAGTTGCCCATAAGACTTTAAAGGTGGTTAAGGCAGTTAAAAGAATTATTGATAATGGAATCGATGTTTAAGCCCATGAAAATATTTTCACTTTTGCAACAGGCGGATCGGACAACAGTTTTTTTTATCATTATCTCCATTATTGTATTATCACTATCTCAATTCCTTGTTTTAAGAGTAAAAAACAGATTATGGAAAATCATAATAATTGCTTTGATACAGATTGGATTTGGATACTTTCTCTCGTTGGTCTCAAAGTATAATATTTCGGTCCACCTGGTCATTTATCTTTTGCCATCCCTGATTATCGCTTTGATTTTAAAGTACTTTTTGAGATCGCGTGACAAAGTATCTAATATTGGAAGTTTTTCATTTACCTATGAAGTGGTAAAAGGCACCAGGGTTACAATAAACAATATTTTTCGAAGCGTAGCTCTAATAGGTGGAGCTGGATCGGGTAAGACAAAATCCATTATCAAACCTACCATAAAGCAAATGGCCGAGCAGAATTTTTGCGGTGCGATTTATGATTACAAAAAATACGATTTGGCCAAAACTGCTTATACCCATTACCTTGATTCAGAGGTGGAGTTTAAAGGAATTAACTTTTTTGACCTTTCTAAATCTTACCAGATAAACCCGATATCGCCCAGGGTTATTATTTCACCGGCCTATGCTAACGATGCGGCAAATGTACTGGTAGCAAACCTTTCAAAACAATCCGGGAAGGATGATTCCTTTTTTATAGAGGCGGCATCATCGGCCATTGCCGGGACTATTTGGAAACTAAAAGAAGATTTTCCGCAATATTGTTACCTGCCCTATGTTGTGGCCATACTTTTGCAAAAGACAACAAAACAAGTTGCTGAATTTCTACAAAGTAACCAGCAGTCTTCACTACTCGGGTCTTCTTTTATTAAAAGTGTAAAGTCCGACAGGCAGTCCAGCGGGATTGAAGCCACTATCTCAAATGCCCTTCGAAAAATTGCCCTTCCGGAAATTTTTTGGGTCCTTTCCGGGGATGATATCGAACTCGATTTGAATAACCCGGATCACCCTACCCTACTCTGCCTTTCCAACTATATGAAACTGGATTCTTCTTATGCGCCTGTGATAGCACTTATTTTGGATATGTGTTCCAAATGTATGAGCGAACCGGGGATGCAACAATCCGGATTTATTATAGAAGAAGGTTCAACGATACTACTTCCGAACCTGGCAAAAATCCCGGCAACCTTAAGGGAATACCTGGTCTTTGTACTGTTTTGCATACAGGACATTACCCAGGGCGAGGAACTTTACCAGAGAATAGGGATCAAAAAACTGCTGGCTAATCTTGGTACACATATATACGGTAGGGTTATGGATATGGAAACTGCAGAGAGTTATGCAAAGATGTACGGTAAACATTTTCAACGTTTCACTTCCCGCACCCGGAAGGGTTACAGCATTACTGCCTCAAGCTATACTGACAGCGAGCGACAGGTCTTTTTAAAGGAACCTACGGAGTTTATGCATTTGGAACCTGGCGAATTTTTTGGACTGGTGGCCGAAGGAA
>Ga0307422_1001873_pt1 | contig 10689 bp, 7 predicted proteins | sample SalMarWE160290MG_FD_202153 | JGI IMG/M metagenome (GOLD analysis project Ga0307422, IMG submission 202153) | Salt marsh sediment microbial communities from the Plum Island Ecosystem LTER, Massachusetts, United States - WE1602-90 | ecosystem: Environmental > Aquatic > Marine > Intertidal zone >...
ATTGAAGAGCTGGGATTTAAGATCCCCACTCCAATACAAAAAGAGATAATACCCATTATTTTTGAAATAGAAAATGATGTGGTTGGCCAGGCTCAGACAGGTACAGGAAAAACAGCAGCTTTCGGCTTGCCTATAATTGAACAGATTGATACCAACAGCAGGTCGATACAGGTTCTGATATTAGCTCCTACAAGAGAGCTTTGCATACAGATAACGACCGATTTGCAAAAATTCTCGAAATACATAAAAAACCTGCAAATAGTTCCGGTTTATGGTGGAGTTAGCATAGTTCTCCAAATCAACCAACTGAAAAAAAGTGTGCATATTGTTGTGGCCACCCCGGGAAGAATGTTGGACTTGTTGAACAGAAAAGCGATAAACACAAGCAAGGTTACAACATTAGTCTTAGACGAGGCAGACGAAATGCTGAACCTGGGATTTCGTGAAGAATTGGACGGAATTTTAAGTAAAATAAAATCCACCAGAAGGACTTTACTATTCTCTGCTACAATGCCAAAAGAGGTGGCAAGAATAGCGAAGAACTACATGCACGACCCGGTAAAAATTACTATCGGGAAACAAAACACAGTTCCTGAAAATACTCGACACATATACTATCAGGCGCATGCCCGCGATCGGTATTCAGTGCTAAAGCGTATTGCCGATATTAACCCTGATATATATGGCATAGTATTTTGCAGGACCAGGGCGGAAACAAAAGATGTAGCCGATAAACTTATCAAGGACGGTTATAATGCTGATGCCCTTCACGGGGATCTTTCCCAGGCACAACGCGATCAGGTAATGAAACGCTTCAGAGATAGATCATTACAATTGCTTGTAGCCACCGATGTAGCGGCCCGGGGTATAGATGTTAGCGATATTTCCCATATAATTAACTTTAATTTACCCGATGACATTGAGGTGTATACGCACAGAAGCGGCCGTACAGGGCGAGCTGGAAAATCGGGGACTTCGATTTCAATTGTAAATCATCACGAAAAAAGCAAAATAGCGCAAATTGAAAAAAATATCAGCATGAAGTGTGAGAAACTACTCATACCAACCGGGGCTGAAATTTGCGAAAAACAACTTTTCAAATTGATTGACCGTATGGAAAATATTCAGGTTAATGAATCACAAATTTCTCCTTTCATGGATGTCGTAAATAAAAAGCTTGAGTGGCTGAGTAAAGAAGATTTGATTAAACACTTTATGTCGCTTGAGTTTAACCGTTTTCTGGATTATTATAAAGATTCACCTGATCTCAATAAAAAACCTGACACCCAGCGCGAGAGACGGGATAGTTCCGATAAAAATAGCCGATATAACAAGTTTAAGAGTAATAAAAAAGGCGGTTTTACCCGGTTCTTTATAAATATAGGAAAAAGGGATGGAGTAAACCCTAAGTATATTATCGGGTTAATAAACGATTGTGCAAAAGATCGTGATATTAATATTGGCGCTATAGATATAATGGATAGTTTTTCCTTTTTCGAAACGGGTGAAAAATATACTTCCAAAGTGCTTAATTCCTTACACAACAGAAAGTATAAAGGAAGTCTTTTAAAAGTTGAATTAGCCGAGAATAAAGAGAATCGTCCCTATAAAAAGGGAAATCGTAGGAGAATAGTAACTAAATAAAAGGTATGCGTTCGTGCTATCTTTCTATTTTCTTCCATACTGTATTTGCTGTAGCACAAACCTTATTATTTCCCTTAACTTTTATAGTATGGGAAAATGACTTGTCCTTACTATCCCGCTTTGTTAAGGACATAATTGTGTCACCATATTGGACTTCTGCAATAAAACGTCCATCAATAGAATGTAAATAATAATTATCGACTACCTCTTCCGGAATCGACTCCATAACCCATTGTAAATACCTGATATTGCTTACATGCTTATTCATGTCGGTATCAAACCGTTTGACACTAAATTCCATCGTATAACTTGCAGAGTCAATTGCTTTTATCTTTTTAGTAATGTCTTGATTTATACATTCTTCATTATAGAATGACCATTTCTCTTTTATGTCGTCAAAAATTTGAACAGGTCTTCTCCTTTCAATATCAAAAAAAACCCACAAACCTTTAGCCCTTCCTATAATATTGGATTGTTCGTCATAAATATTGTTTTCTCTGAATCCTTTAACAGATGAATAGCTTGAAAGCCATGTTCTAATGGTAATCTTTTCTTTATAACCAGGATAGCGGTAAATTTGCATGACTCCTGAAAGTAATACCCATCCAACATTTTGTTCTACAAGATCATACAAACTATGATTTATTGAATAACAATGATCCGCAGCTGTTTCTTCCAGTAAAGTTAAAATAGTAGTTGGTGAAGCCTCTCCGGCTTTATTCATCTCAAAATATCTTAACTCAAATTGTTTGTCAAAATAATTTTCCAAATTCTCTTCTTTTAATCATCGGTTAATAGTCCCATTCGTTTCTGATGCCCTGTCATAACGCACAATGTTGGTAAAATACAGAGGTAAAAAATACTTAAACTACCTTCCTAAAGCTTTAAGCATTTGAACATGGCTTGACACTGCACCAAGAAAATTAGGCTGTACATAATAAGGCAGGTTATATTTATTGGCAGTTTCTTTAACCAGGACAGAAATACCCTTGTAATGAACGTGACTGATGTTTGGAAACAAATGATGTTCAATCTGATAATTCAACCCGCCAATCAGCCAGGAAAACACCCTGCTACGTGGTGAATAATCGGATGTTGTCAGAAGTTGATGAATCGCCCAGTTATTTTTCGAGTTTCCATTTTCATCCGGCAATGGATATTCCGAAGTGGGCATTACATGTGCCGTTTGAAAAATGGTACTTAGTATCAGACCACTGGTTACATGCATAACTAAAAAACCAAGCACAATCCAGTACCAGGCTAAAGGTATAAGTATCAGAGGAATGACTAATAATAAGGTATAATACGAAATCTTCGAAAGAATAAGCTCCAAAAATAATTGCTTGTATTTTTTGGTATTACTCAAAGGCGCTTCTGTTTTCTTATAATTATATAGACGGCTAAAATCTGTAATTGTCACCCACGACAATGTCATCAGGCAATAAAAGAACCACGCATACCAATACTGGTATTTATGAATTTTATGCAGTGGCTGGTGCGGTGAAAACCGAAGTATCCCAACAGGGGCTATATCCTCATCGTGTCCATCGATATTTGTATATCCATGATGCAGGGTATTGTGCTGATATTTCCAGTTGGGAGGAAAACCCCCAAGAAGATATAGCGACTTGCCAAGAAACCTATTTGTTTTGGCACTTTTTGAAAAGGACCCATGATTGGCATCATGCATGAGCACCATGCCCATACCTGCCATTCCAATGCCCATCAACATCCAGCAAAGTATTGTTAAGAAAACCGTATCAACTATTCCAGATACCATAAGTATATAAGGTACTGAGGACAGAAAAATCATAACCAGAGACTTTATAACAATACTTGAATTGCCATATTTTGATCTGTTGTTCTTCTCGAAATAATCCTTAACTTTTTCTCTTAATTCACTTACAAATTCTGTGTTATTTTTAGAAAATATAAACTTGTTTTTTATCATTATTTACTTTTTTAATTATCCTTTAATTCTATCTTCGTTAAATCCTTCATTCCAATTCTATTTCCCTGTACTGAATGTCGATTATTGTTTACTTCGTAATTCATATACCGTTCTGGAATGATAACAAAACTCAATAAGAAAAGTTGAGTAAGAAATACTCCGGAACCTCTGAAAAGGATTAATAAAAACAATTTCCATTATTCATAATTGGAGATATATCAATGTTGATCAGTGTAAAGTTATACTCAGAATGTAAACACTTAAAATTGAAGGGAGCAATGATAGTATTTTGGGATAAAATGATGAAGCACGTGGTAAATATTACATCTTGACGGCGAGTGTTATTCGTCCCTGCGACTAAAGATTTTCCTTAATTTTCAGTAAATACTGGCGTGAAACAGGAATATTATCATTGATATCTTTTAAGGTCAGCCAGTGGTTATTGAAACTTCTGTTAAGTTTTTTGATGTTATGTGTATTTACAATACAAGTTCTATGGCAACGTATAAAATTAGAATATAGATTTACCTGCTTTTCAACATTCTTTAAAGTATTTCGAATGAGCCGTTTCTTAATATCGACACCTTCTTTATATACAATCTCAACGTAATTATCGGCAGATCTCATTAATATTACATCTGCTATAACCAGGTTTAATTTTTCAGAGCTATTCTCGGATATAAATTCAATGGTTTTATTTAAAAAATCATCTTCATATTTCTCGAGATGCTCCGTTACTATTTTTATTTCTTTAAGAAGCGATTCATTCTGATGTCTTAATTCACTGAATTCATTAAGTAATCTTAATACTATTAGAGGAGCCAGGCATATCAAAACAACTTTGAACATGATATAAAAGGAAATACTTACTAATCCTACATAACGCAAATAGAACGCAAAAGCTACTGAGCTTAATAGCCATATTAAAAAGTCTCTGAAGTAATAAGGTGAATCAATTTCATACTGGTTTTGATAACTTCTGAGAGCAATCCATGAGAATATAATCCTGATTAATATTATAAGTATAAAAACGATGGCCCCTAATCCGGCAACAAATATCAACTTATTGTTAAATTCAAATCTATCGAGTGAAAAGGGTTGAAAAAAAAGGATAAAAAGAAATACTCCAAAGCTTATACTTAAATAAAGCCCCAAATCTTTTTTTAATAACATAACGGATTGGCTAATTTTTCTCTTCGCCATTAAAAATGAATCTGGTTTAATAAGACTTATTTTTTGAAATCAACCTTGAGCTTCTCAGTTAATTTTTTAACCAAAGCTCCAACATTGTTGTAATCATTGACACCTAATGCATCATCGGAGTTTTATTTACTGCCTTAAATTCCGTGCATTTGCAATGTATTTTTAAGGCTTATGTATAGCTATTAGGTACCTACCTCAAATGTAGCTGATTTTTCATAAATTACCTCAATTATAAAATAGCAACAAAGTTTAAACTGGAGGGCAACAGCGTAATTATTTATTTTCATGATTTCATTTGAATACTATATTGGAGTCGTTACTCAAAGGCAATAACCGGTTTACGAATGTTACTGATTAAAATACCTTTCTTGGTAAATAATGTGTTGATAAAGAGTAATTGCTGGTTGTGCTTAAAACTTCAAAAGTACATGAGATATTTTACAAAAGTCATCAAACAAAATATTCCATCAGCAGGTGGTCAGCGATCAGGGTCACTACTACCAGCAATACGTAGTAATTGATCTGCATAAAATAATGGAAGGGATTAAACGGCATTCTGCGTTTCAGCAGGGGAATAAAAAAAATACCGATTAGCCACAGCGATGCCAGGGTTATAATAAGCATTCCTGTAAACGAATATACAAGTTTAAAATAGTAAAGTAACAGAGCTGCAATCCCTGTGGCAAGTACCCATAAAAAAATCATCACCCTGATAATCCACTCATTGTACAGGCCTGTTAAGGCTGGCATTCCTGCCTTTTCATACTGGGGCCCGTATTTCATCACAAGGAGGTAGAAATGCGGTACCTGCCATACGAAGAAGAAAAATGCCAGGGCCCATGCCCGTATATCAATAAGCAAACCACCGGCAGCAACCCATCCGACAAGTGGGGGAATGGACCCTATTACAGAACCGGGAATCACAGCATGTGGAGTTATTCTTTTCAGGTAAGTATAAATCAGGTTATACCAGATAAGTGCCAGCCAGCCTAAGATCAATGCTAAGCCATTAACAGCAAACAGTAGTATCAATGAACCAGACAGAATTTCAAGGGCATACAATACGAATGCCCAACCGGTAGATATCCTTCCAACCGGAAGTGGCCGGTCCTTTGTCCGCTGCATAAGTGCATCGGTTCGTTGCTCCTGAATATGATTCAACACCGAGGCTCCGCATGCCAGCAAAAAGATTCCCAGGGTAACAGGAAGGAGTCCGGTATCAAATTTTCCTCTTGCCAGTACATATCCGGTAATGGTTGTAAAAGACACAGCCACCGTTATTTTTACTTTACTGAGCTGAAGTATTATTTGTATACTATTTTTTACCATGCCCGGCTTCATATCATGTTTTCGAATTCCTCCTACCCAATTTGAAACTCAATCCTATAAATAAGCCGGCAGATATCAGAATCACGAAAATGCCGAACAGGGTAGTAAGCAGAACCACTATCCTGTTCTTTTCCGGTTTGTAGTTGTAACAATATTTTAACGTCTTCAAACGTGTGGGTACTACTTCCTCATTTGCAGCCTTTTCTACCGACATGGCAAAATGCATATAGTTAAAATAGGTACCGTAAAAATATTGCGATATCATTCCTTTGGGAGTAATCAGTACAGTAGAAGTAGTATGTACAAAATCGCCATCGACCTCACGGAATTCCCACCCAAGAGCATTTGTTAATCTTCTGATGGTAACACTATCGGCAGTGAAGAAACGCCAGAAATAAAGGTCGATGGGTTTTCTTATCATACCTGTATATTTTAGTTTAGCGTTACGGGCATCGTTGGTTGTTTCGTTATGATCGATGCTAAGGGTAAGGATCTGGTAATCCTTTCCCGGCGCTACCTTTGTAATATTGACAAGTTCCGCAATTCCTTCCATTATTTTTGGGCATAATGCAGGACAATGATAATACACAAAAGAAATTAAAGTAGGTTTTGTTATCAGATCGTTCAGTACGACAGGTATCGAATCTTCATTCAAAACAATATAGGTTTCGGTCAGATAACTTCCCTGCTTCTCTTCCAGTCCGAATGCCTGTTCATTGGCCCTGGTAATATTGAGACCCACAAATAAGATGCTGAGTATTACGAGATATCTTTTCCTCATAAAAATAATGATCCTAAGTCTTAATTCTTTTTAGCCTGGCCTGATTGAAAGCCGCCAGAATTGAAATAATCACAACAATAGTAATACTATAATAGACTGCCGGAGGAATAGGCAGTGGATCGCCCTTGGCATAGGAGTGCAATCCAGAAAGGTAATAATTAACCCCAAAGTAGGTCATTATCACTGAACCGAATCCGATAAGCGCCAAGATGTTGAATAATACACGACCCTTCAATTCTTCTATTAACCTCAAATGCAGAATAACGGCATATACAATAACTGTAACCAATGCCCAGGTTTCCTTCGGATCCCATGCCCAATAACGGCCCCACGATTCATTGGCCCATACACCGCCAAGAAATGTTCCGATCGTTAACAAGTAGAGACCAGCGATAAGTGTCATTTCAATAATTCCGGAAAGCGTGGTGATCTGTTCGTTTATATGATTATAATTTTTCGCTGAATGAAAGAACATCAACAGCAGGTTTATAGCAGCCAGCAGTGCTCCCAGTCCAAGAAAACCATAGCTTGCCGTAATTACAGCTACATGTATAACCAGCCAATACGACTGCAGCACCGGAACCAGGTTGGTAATCTGGGGATCCATCCAACTCAGGTGAGCAGTTTGCAGAATCAACGCCGCTAATACAGCCGTTGAACTGATAGTAATAGCCGACCGGCGGGAGAAAATAAGACCTGCCAGCACCGTTGCCCATGCAATAAATGTCAGTGCTTCGTAACCATTGCTCCAAGGAGCATGACCGGCTATATACCAACGCAGCATAAGTGTAACCGTATGCAGTATAAAAAAGAGAATAAGCGCTACTACAGCCGGAACCAGGAACCAGCGAAGATTAAAGCGGGGAATAAAAAAATGAATAAACTGGATGAAAAGTAAAAACAATCCGACCAGTAGGTATATACGTGTAATTTGACCAAACAAATTTGATTTATTATAGAAGGTTTCAGCTTTGATCCGGTTTTGTGAAATAGCTATTTCCTTCCCGTAATTCAACTGCAATATCTTAATGGCTTCAATCATCTCATCAGGAATCTTATAATTACTGCTCACCTGTGATTTTTGTAGCTCTTCGGCAAGATAATTCAATATATGCTGTGCAAAAAGGGAATCCTTACCACTAAACACTTCGCTGGCAGTAACCGGAGAATGCCACTGATAGGTTGAATCATCCGGATCGGGGAAAATTTTAAATAATGTTCCCGTATAAACCAGGTAACAAATATTCAACCGCTCATCGACCCTGATAAGTTCATTATCCAATTTGCTGCGATAGGCAGGTTTTTTCCTGTAAGCATTTTCAACCAGATCATGCAAAACGTAACCTCCATACCTATCGCTTGCGAAAAAATCGACAAAGGCTGCATATTTGGAATCGAGTTGTAATATTTTCTGAATTTCAGGATGACTAACCCTTATCATTTCTTCATGTTGCCAGCTATCAGGGTATACCCACATCCCCAAAAGCACCTGGTCGGGTTGTTGCCCTTTATACTGTTCCTTTCGGCTTACTTTCCGCAGCACTTCAGAAGCCAGTGTATTCAAAGGTTCAATTCTCCCTCCGTTATCCTGCACCAGGATACTGCCAAAATCCATGGCTATTTCTTTCCTGATAACCGGAAGTTCGCCTGGATTTACCCGGGAAGCCTGGGCAAAAATTCCTTCCGATAACAGGATCAGGGAACCTATTATAATCGCTTTAGAAGTATGTGAACTTTTTATGCCTGCACCTGCAAGCGATGCGAAACGGCTTTTCCTGTTAATGAGACTGAGCAACATACCCAATGCCAAGAGAAAATATCCCAGGTATGTTACGGAGGAACCTAAACTATCTCGATTCACCGAAAGTACCGTTCCTTTTTCATCCGAATCGTAGGAAGACTGGTAGAATCTAAAACCACGATGCTTAAGAATATGGTTCATATAGATGCGGCGTTCCTGATCGACTTTCTTATCAGTATCGATAAGTTGTACATTGCTTTCGAACCATGAGGGACTCTCGGAACCGGGATATCTTTTAATAATAAAATCGTTTAGCCTGAGGTGAAAAGGCAGTAGTTTCTCCTGCGAACCATATGTCATTCCAATTTGAATTCCATTTATATCCAGTGAATAGGGATTTCCGGGTTCTTCCTTCCTTCCAAAAACAATCAGTGATTCCGATACTCCGTCGCAGGTAACTTTAATCCTTAGGGCCGAGGAAGCTTCATTGTTTCTGTTGGAAGCCGGCTGAATATCAATGGCTGCGTTGAGAATAAACTGCTTTAGCACCATGGGTATACTGTCGAAATAATACAGGGTAGCCGGCATAAAAAGATGAGCCATACCAGCTGAATAATTTACTGTTGATTGATCAGCCATGGAAACACTGCTGACATCAAAAGGAGCAAGAAAGTACAATGAGCCTTCCTTTATAAAAAACTGCACAGCTTCGTCTCCCTGCAATTCAGGTTCCTGACTTTTGAAACTGAATAGTCCCCGCCCCGATTTTAATGTTTGCCCCTGCGAAAGAATAACTTCTACTCTTCCTTCAGGAGAAGAAGTAACCACATGTATAAGAGGCTCCCCTTCCCTGCTATACTGTAATGTCTTCTCAGCTTTTGCAATATACTCGAGAATCTTAAATTTTATTATATGACCTTCAAACTTAATATTGCGATTTATTTTATTACCTCCAAGTGAAGAAAACGCAACCGGATAAGCTTTGAAGAATGAGTGGTTCTGATCCTCCGCATAAATACCAATATGTGCTTGATTACTATACCACTTGTCTGAGGTTTCACCCTCGCGGATATGCATTATCCCTTCACGACCGAAATATCGGGTCAATCCGGCTCCGAGTATAATAATTACAAAAGAAATATGGAAGATAAAAAGCGTCAGCTTCGAACGGGAATACATCTTTAATTTCAATATTACTCCAATAATATTCACTACGCCCAAAAGAAGAAGAATTTCGAACCACCTGGCATTATACACAACACTGCGGGCCACATCGGTACCAAAATCATTTTCAATGAATGTAGCCGCAGCAATCGCAATTCCAAATATAGTAAGGAGAATCGCCATGAGACGAGTGGAGGAAAAAAACGAGACGATATGTTTCATGATCAGGATGGTTTGCTTTCAGGCAAGGCAAATATATCAAATTTAAAGCTCGAAGAACAAGCAGGTTATTTTATAACTTATTCTTTTAATTAAGAAATTAATCATTACCTGTGGTCCTATTTCAGATAATCCTGAAATGCCTTCTCAAACTTTTCGACTTTTGGAGTAATTACAAACGAGCAGTATGACTGACTGGTATTTTTTTCATAATAATCGTTATGATAATCTTCGGCCGGATAAAAAGTCTCGAAAGAGACAATCTCTGTGACAATTGGATCACTCCAGATATCTTCCCGGTTCAATCTGTCTTTCATTTCCGTAGCGATTTTCATTTGTTCTCCGTTATAATAAAAAATAGCCGACCTGTATTGCGTGCCAGCATCATTTCCCTGCCGGTTGAGTGTAGTCGGATTGTGCGTCTTCCAAAAAATTTCAAGGAGTTTAAGATAACTGATCTTTGAAGGATCGTATGTAAGCTGGCATACTTCGGCATGTCCTGTCCTCCCTGTGCATACTTCTTTGTAAGTTGGATTTTTCACCTGGCCCCCACTGTATCCAGACTGAACGTCCAGAACACCATCGACTCTTGAAAATATTGCTTCAACACACCAGAAACAACCAGCACCGAATGTAGCCAGTTCGGTATTGTTACTC
>Ga0307422_1001875_pt1 | contig 10682 bp, 7 predicted proteins | sample SalMarWE160290MG_FD_202153 | JGI IMG/M metagenome (GOLD analysis project Ga0307422, IMG submission 202153) | Salt marsh sediment microbial communities from the Plum Island Ecosystem LTER, Massachusetts, United States - WE1602-90 | ecosystem: Environmental > Aquatic > Marine > Intertidal zone >...
ACTGCCTTCCTTCAATAAAGTCTTTCAGGGAGATTCCAAGATATTCCTCTATTTGTGGTGCCGCATATTTTTCAACCAATCCATCTATTTCCCTTTTCACCTTTGATACATCCGAGTTCTCATCAATTTTTATATACGTATAGAGAAGATGGTAAATCCAGATATTGTGAAGGTGTTTCTCATGTGTCACCAAAGAGCCAAGCAGGTCAAAATGAAAATGAGAATTGTCTGGTATATCTTCCATTAATCCTGTAACAGTGTATGGTATCTCTTCGTTCTCAACAATAAGTTTCTTCCCGACAGGATTTTCTTCACCGAAATATTTGCAGGCTGTCGATTCAGTAAGCACAATACTCCTTGGCTTTACAAGAACACTGTCAGGATTTTCCTTGATGAGACGAAAAGAAAAGAATTTAAAAAAATTAGAATCGGCAAACAGAAAATTATCTTCGTTGTATCTGACATCTTCGTTCGACACCAGCCATGCATCAAAATGTGCCATACGAATTAAACTGTTTACCTCATCTATTTCCTCTTTGATGACTTGCGCCATCGGTGCTGAAGTAACTGCAACATTCAAATCCATGCCCCTCAATTTGCCCTGAACACTTACACGATAGATTTTGTCTGCGTCCTCATGGAATTTATCATAACTCAACTCATGCAAAACAAAAATTGTAATAAGGAGAACTGATGCCATCCCTATTGCCAGACCTAAAATATTTATTAAAGTATAAACTCTGTGTGTGGCCAGGCTTCTGAGCGATATAACGATAAAATTTTTAATCATACATTCGTAATATTGAAATAATCAATATTCGAGCCAATGCTTCTTAAACACTGAAATAAAGGCTTTTACATCATGTGAATTGATAGTTGAGTGTGCGTTTATGGACACAACAATGTTCGCAGGCGTATATAGAAATTGTTCAGGTAAAATATTATATGGATTGGTTTATTTTTTTTTCTACCTGGTTTACTGCCAGCATCAGTGTAAAACAGAAGTAGTTAGGATCAAGATCCGTAAATGAAAAATCAAGTTTCCCATCAGCAATTTTCGCCATTTCAATAATTCCTAATCCGGCACCGCCCCTCTCTGAAAACTTACCATCCGTAATGGTTTGTTTATACAGTTTTTTTATTTGACTTTTATTCAGCTGGTTCAACTGAGATAGTTTTTGTTTCAACCTGCTGACATCCTGATGCAGAATAGCATTGGCCGATTCAATGAAATACTGATTTTCTTCAGCGTAAATCCGGAATTCTGGTGGATGAGTTGCTAATATCGAGCCCTGATGATCAAGATTTTGACAGTACCGAATTATATTCTCAAGAGATTCAATCATAATTGTAAGGATTTTTTTGTAGGTATTAAACCTCACATTCCTCTTTCTCATCTTATCTTTTAATGATTGTATTAATTCGCCGATATTATCAAATTCTAACAAGCCCTGGTAAGACAAAATGATATCTCCTGATGTATTCTTTAACATTCGTATTCCTAAAATTCGAGTGAAAATATAAAATATCTCTGAAAATCACTACATTGAATCTGGCTTATCCTCACGCTCATATTCTTTGTCAATAAGTAAATTCTTTTTCAGTGATGCCTTCACTGCCAAGCTGTCACATCTCTCATTTTCCTGAATATCTGCATGGCCCTTCACCCAATGCAATTTCACCTTGTGTGTACGATAAACCTCAAGGAATCGTTTCCACAAATCAATATTTTTCTTCTTCTTAAATCTCTTCTTTTCCCAATCAAATACCCACCCCTTTTCAACTGAGTCACAAACATATTTTGAATCTGTATAGATGTCCACTTTACTTCCTTTGCTTTTTATTTTTTCAAGGCCGGCAATAACAGCTAATAATTCCATCCTGTTATTGGTAGTTAAACGATAACCTTCCGACAACTCCTTGTAGTGCTTTCCTGATTTCAGAATTACTCCATACCCTCCGGGACCGGGGTTGCCGCTAGCTGCTCCGTCAGTATATATAATAATATTATGCGTCATGGGGTAGCGTAATGCCTGTGTTTGATAAAAATAGACGAATAGCTATTGCCAATAAAATTATTCCAAACACTTTTTTTAATACCTGAATTCCTGCATCTCCTAATATTCTCTTGAAAAAATGCGTCGATTTTAAAACAAAATACACCAGGATCATATTCATGGTTAGTGCAATGAGAATCTCGGAAACAAGGTATTCCGATTTTAATGATATTAATGTTGTCATGGAGCCTGCACCTGCAATCAATGGGAACGCTACAGGCACTATGGTTGTTTTTACATTGCTTTCATACCTGAAAAGTTGAATTCCCATTACCAACTCAAGTCCCAAAAAAAACAACACAAAAGATCCGGCAATTGCAAAAGATGATAAGTCAACTCCGAAAAGATTCAGTAAGGGTTCTCCAATAAACAAAAACAAAAGCATGAGTACAAATGCAACAATAGTTGTAAGAAAGGGAGAAATGCTTCCACCTTTTTTCTTTATTTCCAGAAGAATGGGTATTGATCCCGTAATGTCAATTACAGCAAAAAGAACCATAAAAACAGTGAAAATATTTAAGATATTCAAATTCATTTTTTCATAAGGTATTCGTGCTAAGGTACTATTTTCAATTCTTCAATAAGGTGACCGGCATCAGCAAAGTATTCAATAACAAAGAGAACATACCTGATATCTACGCAAATGCAACGTTGCAGGTCAGGTTCAAATGCAATATCCCCGCTCATAGCTTCCCAATTACCGTCAAAGGCGAGACCAATTAATTCTCCATTCTTATTTAATACGGGGCTACCGGAATTTCCTCCGGAAATATCATTGTTTGTAATAAAGCATACAGGCAATTTATCCTGTTCTCCAAATCTTCCATACTGCTTTTCAGCATACATCCTCTTTAGCTTTTCCGGTACAAGAAACTCGAAATTTGATGTATCCTCCTTCTCAATAACTCCTTTAAGAAGAGTGTAATGATCATAATGAACAGCATCCCGGGGGTAATAATCTTTAACAACGCCATACGTCAATCGGATTGTTGAATTGGCATCCGGATACAGAATTTTATCCTTATCCATTTCCATCCGACCCTGCATGTAAAGTCTTTCCAACTTTTCCAGTTTTACATCATATTCATCGAGAATCTGATATTCCTCATAGTATTTTTTAAAAATGCTGTGTGTTGTCTGGAAACCTATATCGTTTGACAAACTTCTGATATCAGGCTGTTCCAAAAACTCCAACACCCTTTCTTCATCAAGAAAAAACGTCTTCTTATACAATTTATCAACATACTTGCTAATATTTCCTTTGAACCTGCCGTTGATTCTTGAATAAAAATCAGGATGCTGGTCACTTGAAGTATTATCCTGATAAAGTTTGATCATGGCTTTTGTAATTTTAACATCTGTACTGATATTATAATCGGTAAAGAATTTTTTTGTTGTTTTTCTAAGCTCTGTAATCTCATTTTCCAATTCTTCTTTTTCTTCCTCATTAACCAGCAATAACATATACAAATATTGAAACTCACTGATGAAATCAAAGATCTCGGTTGCCCTGAAAAATGCTTCATTTAAATATTGATAGTTGTATTCATTTTCATTTTTCTTCTTATATATATTTTCAAAGTCATTGAGAACATGTCCATACCATTTTATTCTAACAGAATCTTCATCAACCCAATTTTGAAAAGACAGCTCTTCATCTTGTTTTTCTTCAAGAATGTTCAATCGCTTCAGCCCTCTGTTCTGACCAATGCTATACTTCCAGTAATTGCTTGAGCGGGAATATTTTGATGCATATTGAATACGAACCTTTGTATCGCCGAGCATATCCTCCTGCAATATTTCTTGTCGTATACCCCTGACTTTTATCCTGGTCTCATTAATTTCTTCCATGGTTTCGGCTATTCCGTATGAATTAAGGTATCGCTGTGTTCTTGCCGGATAACCCATAATGAATGTGAAATCTCCGTTATCTATTCCTTTCAGAGAGACTGGTAAATACTGTTTTGGTTTGAGAGGAATATTTTGCGGATCATAGTCAGCAGGAGACCCGTCAGGAGCAGAATATACTCTGAAAATACTAAAATCACCTGTATGTCGGGGCCATTCCCAATTGTCAGTATCATAGCCAAATTTGCCAATGGAGGATGGCGGTGCACCAACTAAACGAACATCCCTAAATACTTCATATACAAATAAATAATATTTATTTCCGGCAAAGAATGGCTTTACTTCAGCTTCATATTTATCCTCCTGGGATGCTTCTGAGACAATCTCATCAATCACTTCATTGATTTTTTCTTTACGATCTAGTTCCTGCATTTCATCAGATATATCTTTCAATATCGTATCAGTAATCTCTTCAATCCTTAATAAAAATTTTACTTCAAGATCAGGATTCACTAGCTCCTCCTCACGCGTCATAGCCCAGAAACCATTCTGTAAAATATCATTTTCAACAGTACTATGATTCTGAATTTCGTCAAATCCACAATGATGATTAGTAAATAATAATCCCTCTTCAGAAACTATTTCACCCGTACAACCACCACCAAAATATACAATAGCATCTTTAATGCTTGAATTGTTGATGTTATATATTTCTTCTGCTGTAAGTTCACATCCTAATTCCTCCATTGTTCCCATATTTAAATTCTCCATAAGAGGTAACAACCACATGCCTTCGTCTGCTTTAAGAAAGCTTATATTGACGCAAACAATACATAGTGTTAATACAAAATAGTTTTTCATTTAGCAAAAGATTTATTCCGGTTTATCATAAATACTTGTCTATTTCAATAGATTAAGTGTTCTTCTGAAATTCAATTTCCATTTGTGTGTTATGCAGGCGAAAAGATCTTCGGTGATAGGGGGTTAATCCATACGTTAAAATAGCATTCCTGTGTTTTTGCGTAGGGTATCCTTTGTTTTTATTCCATCCATAATTGTTGTGCCTGTAATGCAATTCGAGCATCCATTGATCACGGTATGTTTTAGCAAGTACCGACGCTGCTGCAATGGATGCAAACTTACCATCACCTTTAACAATACATGTATGTGGAATGTTTCTGTAGGAATTGAATTTATTCCCATCAACCAATATATGCTGAGGACGTACCTTAAGCTTATCTAATGCTTTATGCATTCCCAATAAGGAAGCTCTTAGAATATTGATTTCATCAATTTTATTATTGTCAACAAAAACTACAGCGTAATCAATAGCCATTTTTTCTATCTCTACTTTCAGAATTGCTCTATTGCCTGGCGTCATTTTTTTTGAATCGTTTAGCAATGGATTTGCATAGTCTGCAGGCATAATAACTGCTGCAACACAGACCGGTCCGGCAAGGCAACCTCTGCCCGCCTCATCACATCCAGCTTCAATTGTATCCTGATTCAAAAAGTTTCGTAACAAATCTTTACAAATATTGACTAAGCAATTTTCCCTGACTTAGAATGCCTGTGAATTTAGAAAAAAACCTTTAGTATAGCAATTTGCTTTGTTCATTCCCTGAGGTTCTTCTAATCTTTTTACATTTGCAATTGTAAAAACAATACTTTGAAAAGAAAATTTCTTACAAATCTGGGATTCTTTCTTGTACTAAACCTTGTTATTAAACCAATTTATGTTTTTGGTATCGACCGTGTAGTACAAAACACTATAGGAGCAGAAGTATATGGCCGGTATTTTACCCTTTTCAATATTGCCATTATATTTCAGATATTTCTCGATTTAGGTATTGAAAGTTTCATAAGAAGAGATATTGCCCAACATCCGGAACGTACAAGCAATTATTTGTCAAACATCATTACAATAAAGTTACTTCTGCTTGTGCCTTATTTGTTAGTTTGTTTATCATTAGCTTTGTATAAGGGCATAACACCGGATGACTATTTACTGCTATTCTTTATACTTCTGAATCAATTTTTAGCCTCACTCATTTTGTATGTCAGAGCAAACTTTGGGGGCTTGCAATTATTTAAAACAGAAAGTATTATTTCAGTTCTCGATCGTAGTCTGATGATTGTGATTGTAGGTATCTTATTGCTTCATCCCATAACAAATTATCTTTTCAGAATTAACTGGTTTGTGCTTGCACAGACCATTTCATATACCATAACACTAATTATCGGTCTCATTATTTTGTATAAAAAAACAGGTTCCTTCAGACTACAATTTGAGCTTGTGCAAATTCTTCCCATCTTAAAAAAACTAATACCCTATGCCTTATTGGTTCTTTTAATGGCTGTGTATTACAGAGGTGATTCCATAATCCTTAGTATTATTCTCCCCGACGGAGATATGCAGGCCGGTATTTATGCCCATGGTTTTAGAATTCTTGATTTCATGTCGAATTACGCCTTGCTTTTTCCTATCCTTCTGCTTCCAATTTTTTCAAAGATCATATACGAGAAAAAGCAAGTGAATAGTCTGCTGCGATTATCTGCTTTGCTGCTGCTAATTCCTTCTCTTGCGGCAATCGGACCTGCTGTTATTTACAGATACGAATTTTTTAATATACTCTATAATGAGCAGGTTCTTTTATCGGCAGACGTATTTGCCATATTAACGCTTAGTTATTTGGGCATGTGCATAAGTTATACCTTTGGTGCATTGCTCACAGCCAATGGAAATTTAAAACAATTGAATATCATGGCTGCCATTGCAGTTGTGTTGAGTCTGAGCTTAAATTTTATTTTGATACCACGGCATCAGGTTATGGGTGCAGCAATCGCCAACGCTTCAACTCAGGTGTTTACATCCATTGTGCATATTGGCCTGGCCTGGAAAATATTTAAATTAAAAATCAACCTGAATATTCTTATCAAGCTTATAGCTTTTGTTTTGTTTATACTAATGGAAGGTTATCTGGTAAAACCCTTACACATAAACTGGCTTCTGGGAGCTTCCATCCTATTCCTTTCAGGCATTCTGTTTGCCATTGCTTTAGGTTTGATAAATATTAAGGGTATAAGATCGATAGTACAGGAAAAGATATAATCTCATCCCATAAACTTTTCAACAAGCATATGTTCGTGCAGAATAAGAACAAATCTTCCCTTCTATGGTCTGCTTGTAAAGTATTTCTCACCCAATTATAAATTCATGAAAAAAAGTTCTGATGCAAATGTCCATTTGTCATCATGAATTTATCAGTTCGCTATACTGATCTGCATCCAATAAGCTTTCAAGTTCCGATAGATCATTTACATTGATTTTAATAATCCATCCGTCAACAAAAGGATCGGAATTGATCAAATCAGGAGAATCTTCGAGGGCGGAATTTATTTCTATTACTTCACCTGATACAGGCATAAAAAGATCGGAAACAGTTTTTACTGCTTCTATTGTGCCAAACACTTCTCCCTGAGCCACTTTTTCTCCCAGCGTTTCTATTTCAACAAAAACAATGTCTCCAAGCTCTCCCTGGGCATAATCAGTAATTCCGATGAGTGCGTTTTCACCATCCACCTTGATCCATTCATGATCTTTCGTATACTTTAAATCTTTAGGGATATCCATTTGAATAACTTTTACTATTAATATTGATGTGTATATATTCTATTCAAATTTAGACAAACAGTTTTCTTATCCAAGCATCTATGCAAATGATTTTTCTCACACAATATGAACCAGAGTTTAAAGCGACAGACGCAAACTGAAACCTATATTTGTCTCTGCCCTTGGATAGGTATTGGTTGTAAATGGAGTGTTTACCTCTCTGTCAAAATAAAACTGGATATTGAAGTTGTCAGTGAAAACATAATCGGCGGTTAAACTAATGGTATATTGTTTCCCTCCGGTAGTAACCCTGTTGTCATTTTCTTCCTCTTCATTATCTTCCAGAAAACGGATAATAGTAAAATTATCTTTTATTGAAAAGTCAAACCGAATGTTAAGGTCACTTGATATGGTTCTTTGATTGATTGTAATAGGAACTTCTTTAAACCTGTACCCTGCACCAACGGTGTAACTTTTGTTCCTTGTTTCATTTACCTGGTTGTTATTCAGACTTAAAGAAATCATTCTGGATCTTCCCATCTCAAATTTCGTAATAAGACTATTATGCCATGTCATATCCACATTAATCAATGGATTTATTTGTTCGTTTATTGAAACGGAGCTAAACTGAAACTCGGGAATAAAATTCATCGAAGCATCACGAACCAGACCTCTGAATCCTTCCTTTTCCACTGATGAAAAATAACCCTCTCCAAGGTTTTCATAATAACTGACATTTGTACCAAAAGATCCAACGGTATAGGTTGATTTATAGGAATGTGACAAAGTAATATTCTTTAGAAATTTCTGAATAAATTTAATTTTTGAGAGACCATCAAAAGTAACTCGCCAGTTTGGCATCATCATCCAGAAGAAATTTTTAAATGTAACCTTACTGGGGTCAATTCCGGTATATGCCGACAGAAATGCCGGTACAAGCACATCCTGTGCGGTTGGGCCATAGCCATCATAAAAGCCATTCGTATAAGGATGTTGTATGGATTGCGAATAATAAGGATTTGTACTGGATAACTCACTGAATCTGCGGGCAGAAATTACCTTTCTGTTTTCACGAAGGGCATTAAATGCTGAAGATTCCCAATTGTTACTGCCAAGTGGTTTTTCAAAGGCACTAAGAATTGTAATTACGGATACGGAAAAGTTTCCTCCCTTATACCTGTTATCCACAAAATATTCGTTATAATTAGCCAGAGTCATATCCCAGGTATCATGAAAATAGATTTGTTCATTATACTCTGAATAATTTCTCATAGCATTCAAATCAATTCGAAAGCCCTTGAATGGTTCAAAAGTTGTTCTGACATTAAATTGGTCATTACGTGTAAATACAGCAGGTTTGCTAAATAATGTGTCACGGGTTACCCATTCATTATCAATAGCATCGTAAATTATGTTATCATTTTGCTGACCAAATGCAAATGGTATTCCCGGGGCTCCGTAATATCCGTGTGTATTCAATCCAAAAAAATCTGTTTCAGGCAAATATCCTGGTAAAACGGTACCCACAGTCCGAGACCAGGAAACATTTACATTTTTAAAACCCATAAGTAATCGTACCGTATTATCGGTAAGAAATACGATCGGATTTTCTCCTTTGGGAATTTTGCCTGTAATATATACTGTCACACCCGTAAGATCTTCACTGGCAGTAATGGTAATTCTGTTTTCATTCACAATGGCTGTTTTGACATCAACTTCTTGTCCGTTTTCATCCAACACTTTAATTTCAACATCTTCCGTTCTTAGCTTGTGGAATATATTTTTTGGCTGATCTTTCTTTAAAAAGGTTCGTTTTTCATATTCCACAGTTTTAAAACGTTTATTCTCATCAGATTTTTTCCCTCTGCCACTGTATTTTGCATCAATTGCTTTCAAAAAGCCAATTTTGTTGTATAAGCTTCGCAAAGTCAAATTAGAATTAGCCTTTATCGTATTTGAATTTTTTAGTGTATTTCCCAGTTTTTTACCCGGTATAACTTCTCCGCGAACCCAATTGTAAGTGCTTCCGTAAGATGTGTTTATGCTTATCCAATTGAATATGGGTATTTTATTGATAGGTATTGCATAGCTGATATTGAATTTCTGCGAAAAGTTCATATTTCTTCCTCCATAATTCCATATATTAGTCCACACAGAGTCCTTCCATTCTTCATTGTTCGCCTTAAATAAATCAGTTTGTCCTAAAGGTTCATCGATGCGTGCACTATTGGTTGCTGAATAGTCCATTTTTATACCCCTGGTAAGATCCCATTTCAAATCGTATTTTCTATCCCAGTTAAAATCTTTATTCACTGTGGGTTCAATAAGCAATTCCACATCATCACTTACATCTCTTACTTTGATCTCCTGGTAGTTTCTGTCAAACAAGGTTCCAAATGTAAACCTGGATGGATAGGGATTAAAATTAAAATCTCTAATGATGCGAAAAGCCGGTTTTCGTAAGCCTTTTGATTTGCGTAATGGCTGAATATTTTTAGGCCTTGTATTAAACACATAATTTATACCTGCTGTATACTTCCAAAGATTATTATACTCTGTGCTATAACTCCTGGCTTTTGTATCGGTGTAACCGATACTCGCTGTCAGGTTACCGGGAGAGAAGATATCCCATTTTTTAAATTTTTTATTCCACCGCATGTTGGTTATGTTTATGCTCTTGCGGGAAGTTAAATCCTGGGATATTTTTTTCAGGCTGTCTCTTTCAGATTTTGTATCTGCATTGTCCAATACATCCTTAAATTTTATGTCAGGATCTTTTGGATAATATTCGGGGTTAACAATAGTTTTTGATCCTGCGATATAAAAAGGTATCGATACCTGGGCTTTTTCCGAAAAGAATTTACCAAGTTCTAAATTGGAAGATATATCGTACTGATTCACTTCTTCCATCGAACGTTCATTTACTTTTTGTTCAATGCTTCCAAAGCCAGGTTTGCTTGTACTTCCTGCAATATTCAAAACGCCAAAATCAGCCAGTTGAGCCTGTACACGTCCATTTGCAGCCCAACCTCCCCGATCATTGAAATCGGTAAGCCGCAGTTCATTAAACCAAACCTCCGCCGACTTACTGAGTCCGTCATTTACTCTTTCAAAACTGGCCGCATCACCAGGATTTCTGATGCCGATCATAACCTGGCGTATGT
>Ga0307422_1001877_pt1 | contig 10672 bp, 7 predicted proteins | sample SalMarWE160290MG_FD_202153 | JGI IMG/M metagenome (GOLD analysis project Ga0307422, IMG submission 202153) | Salt marsh sediment microbial communities from the Plum Island Ecosystem LTER, Massachusetts, United States - WE1602-90 | ecosystem: Environmental > Aquatic > Marine > Intertidal zone >...
AGGCATGTCACACATTCTTTGAGGATGTCAAGGAACATGCAAAGGCTTTACGTAGTCTCTTGGCCGAGAATTTCCAGATCATCCGGGCATAACACCGAATTCTCTTTCTGGATGGGTATAACACAACGTTTCACACACACAAAAAAACGCTGCCAAATAAAAGTCCATAAGTATATACGCATATACTTATATAGTACTTACTCAGCTGTCAAAAGGAAAGCAAAAAAAACTCATCGAAATCTTCGGGAAAAAATCTCCAACACTATTTCTTCTCTTTAGACCTAATGCCATTCATCTTCGATTCAACAACCACTTTCCTAAAATCTTAATCTTTGAATCGCTCCATAAGTATATACGCATATACTTATATGCTATTGTGACCAAACTTGTGGCGAGCTTGTCCCTAAGGGACTTGCCGAATCCATACACATAATCTCTGTAACTTGTGGCATAGCTATCCGTCAATAAGGTCTGATCGCCGCCTACGTCGGTTGGCAAATGAAATTGTTTGTTGGATTGAGAGTAAATCACAACACTATATCACGAACTTTTCTGAAAAGATTTTGCTTGTTTTTTTGCCGTTTTTGGGTATAATATGACCTCGTAATGGGCTTGGCCATGCCTAACGGCACGCGTATAGCGGATCACTCGACCCTGCTCGGGACAAGCATCAAAGAACCGAAATTCTTTCGACCCGGCCAACAGACAATATCGAATCTTGAAGGGACATCCAATTAACTAATTCGCCAATTCGCTAATTCTCTAACTCACGCAGTCTTAGCGAAATCGGCAGTTAATGCCAAAGCCGAGTTAATCAGATGAAAAAAGCGACGATATTTTTGATTATTTTTATGCAAAACAAAGCCAATTTTCGAAAAATTCAAATGGATGTAAATTTAATTATAACAAGGGAATATGAGAAAAATATCATACTGGACACTTGGTGAAAACAAACCCAAACAAAGCCAATCTCAGGCTCCAACACCTAAAGGAGCGGCAAGAAGGTATGCCGGGAAGCTCTCTGTGGCTCTGGGTAGCGCAGCAGAGTGGATTTTGTGTTTAATGGACAGAATTCTATGCCAAAATCGACTGAGAATCCATAGTACCCGGCGCAATTTGGTTGAAAAACACGGAAGAACACTGTCTAATAAAAGAATTATGAAAGGATGGAAACAATGAGATTTAGGTGTTTACTTTGCGTTTTCTTAGTTTTGGCGACTGCCGGCATAGGTTATGCGGGGTCAGAGGACACAGAATATTTCGCTGTATTTATGGGGGGTAAAAAAGTCGGTCATGCTATACAGAGTCGGGTCGAAGCCGATGGAAAAGTGACCACCTCAGAAGAGGTCGGCATTACTATAAGCCGAGCTAACATTCCGGTGACTGTCAATATGACGGAAACCTGCATAGAAACGATTGACGGCAAGCCGATTGGTTTTGAGGTTATTCAGAACCTTGGGATAATGACCATGAAGTTAGCTGGGACAGTCGATGAGCAGGGAATGGTGAATATGATAACCGAGTCAATGGGCAGCGAGCAAAAAAGCACTCTGCAATGGCCGAATGGTGCAATAATGGCTGAAGGACTGCTGCAGCTTTCAAAAAGACAAGGCCTTAAGCAAGGCACAACATATACCGCACGGATATTCAGTCCAGGAATCTTACAGGCTCTTGATGCTCAAATCAATGTCGGAGCACAGCAAAGCGCTGACCTGTTAGGCCGTGTCGTAACTTTGACAGAGGTTAAAACAGCCTACAATATGCCTGGGGCCGGCCAGGTGGTCAGCACCAGCTATGTCGATGAGGACTTAAAGATTCAAAAAAGCATTACGCCTATAGTTGGGATACAGCTTGAGCTGGTCGCTTGTGCTAAAGCCTTTGCATTAGGCGAGAATGATGTGTTTGAAGTGCTTGATAAGATGTTTCTGCCCAGTCCTGAGCCGCTGGACGATGTTCAATCGGCTAAATCGATTAGTTACATTTTGAACGTGACGGATGATGCAAATGACCTGCCTGCGCGTAGCGCTTCCATTCTCCGTCCCTTAGGGACTGCGAAGGATGAATCGGCGAAGGTCGCTGGGATGGCTGGCGCCACAGGTTTGATAATACCAGCAAATGACAATCAAAAAGTGCAGCGCCTGGAGAACGGTAAAATAATGGTTACGGTAGAGCCTGCTGCCGCACCGACAGGTGCAACTTTTCCCTACAAGGGCAAGGACGAGAAAATCTTGGAGGCGACCAAGCCAAATAGATTTCTGCAGAGCGACCATGAGAAAATTATCGACCTTGCTCATCGTGCTGTTGGCGATACGAAAGACGCGGCTGAGGCTGTCAAAAGAATCGAATCTTTTGTAGCCGACTATATTGAGAATAAGGATTTGTCGATTGGTTACGCATCAGCGGTGGAGGTTGCCGACAGCAAACAAGGCGATTGCACCGAACATGCCGTGCTGCTCGCGGCTTTGTGTCGGGCAGTGGGAATACCGGCTCAGGTCGTTACCGGCATTGCTTACGTGAAGGAGTTTGGCGGCGCCAAGGACATCTTTGGTGGTCATGCGTGGGTGCAGGCATACGTCGGTGGAGATAGCGGCAAATGGGTCGGCCTTGATGCAGCATTTAAGAGTACGGGACGCGGCGGCTATGGCCCCGGCCATATCGCTTTGGCGACCGGCAACGGCAAACCGGAAGACCTCTTGAATTTAGTCACCACCCTGGGACGGTTCAAGATTGAGAAAGTGGCGGTCAATAAAAACTAAAGAGTAGACTTTTAAATAGGAGAATAAATTATGAAGGTACTGTCAAGATTTTTGTTGGTTCTGGTTGTAATTACACTTATTGTCCCTGTCTGTTTTGCCCAAGAGGATATTTCAGCAAAGCTGACGCCGTCTGCAATAGATGCCCGGATAGCAGAAATCCGAATGGGCGATATCACGGTAAGGACCAAGCCGGGGGCGGATATTAAGGTTCAACAGGTACGTCACGAATTTTTATTCGGCACGGCGATTACAAATCAACTTGCGGAAAAAGACGAGAACGCCATGTCGCCGGAAGACAGAAAGATGTTTCTTAAAATTCTTTCCGAGAACTTTAACTATGCCGTGCACGAAAACGCCTTGAAATGGTATGACTGCGAAAAACAGCTCAATGTCATCGATTATTCTATTGCAGATAGAATATGGCAAATCTGTCACGACCTTAACATACCGATGCGCGGCCACTGCATATTCTGGGCGAAAGACAAATACATTATGCCATGGTTAAGTAAGCTGAATAATGACGATCTTCGCGCAGCAATCAATCGTCGTGCGATTGACGTTACAAAGCATTTTAAGGGTCGCATTGAAGAGTTCGACCTGAACAATGAGATGATTAATGGTAACTTTTTCCGTAGTCGCCTCGGTGACGGCATTGTCAAAGAAATGGCCTATGCGGCCAAAGAAGGCAATCCAAATATCACTCTGTACGTAAATGATTACGGCATTCTTGTTGAGGGTGGTTACAATACCAAGGCTTATATAGTTCAAATTGAAAATCTTCTCGCAAATGGTGTCCCCATCGACGGGATTGGATGCCAGGGACATGTTGTCACTATTGGAAAGGCTGACTCTCCCCGCAGAGCTGCTACTACGCCCGAGCACGTTCATAGGACTCTCGACAAGCTCGCAAAGTTCAATCTGCCAATTAAAATCACTGAATGTCTCTTTGCCGCTGACGACGAGCAAGGCAAGGCTGAAGCGCTTCGAATGTTTTTCCCGATTTGCTTTGCGCACCCAAACGTTGAGGCCATTTTAATGTGGGGCTTTTGGGAGGTCGGCCACTGGCAGCCACACACAGCCATGTGGAAAAAAGACTGGACACCCACACCGCAGGCTGAAGCTTATCGCGACCTTGTTTTCAATAAGTGGTGGACTCAAACTGCCGGCAAAGCTGATGATGACGGAGTATTTAAGACACGTGCATTTTACGGCGATTATATAATCACCTCAAATGGAAAGACCAAAAAAGTAACGCTCAGCAAGAAAGAGAAATCGATACAAGTAAGTTTTGAATAATGCAATTTTCGTTGATCGCAGCACTAACTCGCAAACAAATATTTAAGGCTTGTGTTTAGCCCCAGCACCTGTGGCTGGGGCTTTTTTACCCTTCCCTTATTCAACAAAGAACTCTTGAACATTGCTTCTTGTATAAAGGGTTGACCGCGTTAAAATAACATTTGTTCAATTCATAAATCAGTTAAGTTGAAAGGAGCACAAAATGACTGAGGAAATTATTGGAAATGTTTCAGATTTCTTTGCACAACCCGTTGTTGCAGGTATTGAGCTAACTGCTTCTTTAAGAGTCGGCGATAAAATCCGGATCAAAGGCCACACCACCGATCTTGAGATGGTAGTTGACTCAATACAGATAAAGAATGTAAATGTCACGGAGGCCAAAGCCGGCGATTCGATTGGCGTGAAAGTTTCCGACCGCGTCCGTGCAGGCGACAGCGTTTATAAGATTACCGAATAACCTTGCGGGGAACATTTCAAAATTTAGCCCTGCCACCTGTCCTGAGCAAGGCCGAGGGGAGCGCAATCGAATGGGTCCTCAATCCTGAGTCTGTAATTGGCGGAAACCATCCGGCCTGAAACCTTCTTCCCTTAGACTAACACTCACCATTCACCAATAACAAATTACCGACCTTGCAATCCGGCTTGTCCGTCCGTAGTCCCGATTTAATTTGGACGAAGGCGGAACTGGGGCGACCTTTTTGCGATTTGCTCCACCTCATGGTCTCGCGTTGCTCTGTGGCCGCCATTTTAGAAACGATTTTCAAGGTCTCTTTTTTTATTTCTGGATCCATCTTTTTACTTTATCAATACTCGCTTCTAAATCATCACGGATTTGATATACCCAGAATCGAATTACATCCCAACCAAGCTCAATTAACCTGTGGTTTCGAATTTGATCTCGGCGACATAACTCTCCATCCCAATTTCGGTGATACCGTTCCCCATCAATTTCAATGTTTAGTTTTCGCTCACCATCAACTATAGCAAAATCGAGAATATATTTTTCGACAGAATATTGAGGAATAGGCCGAAGGCCATTTTCATATAACTTTTTATAGAAAAATCGCTCCCAGTCTGAAACAAGTTCTGGGCGCGAAACCTGTGGATATTCAGGCCCAAGATCATCCTTATCACACTGTTTTTCATTAGCTTGCCTGCTACCCAAATCATCTATATAGGAAGCAAATTTCGACAAGTAGTCAACACTACAATTAAGCGCAGCTGCTTTATCACCAACAACAATTAACGCCGCTCTTGCACGTGTAATTGCAACATTGAAAAGATTAGGATAATTATGAAGAAACCAGAGAGCGCCTTTACTAATACCTGAAGACACAGTTGGGGAAAATAACATCACATCTCTCTCATCACCTTGAAACTTGTGAACAACATCAACAAGAAAATCACAATCATTGAGTTGAGCACTAATATATTCGTTGTTGAAAACTAAATCACGAATCTTATTGGCTTGCGCCCGAAATGGACTAACAACACCAATGCTTCCTCTGTATCCCTGCGTTACAAGCCGCTGAATCTCATCTACGACCGCTAACGCTTCCTGATTATTGACTGCACCGCCGGTACCAGGCCTAATTGTTTTACCTTTTACATCTATCCAACGCACAACAGGCTCCTCACTTTTAAGGAATTTGAGTCGTTCATAGTTTGTTGCAACCCGCAATCTACCTTCATAAAAGTGGCTATTGGAGAACTCTATAATATCAGCGTGTGAACGATGGTGATCTCGAAGGTTAACTATGTCTTCGCTCCTGCACAGACTACTTGCAAGGTCAAATAGTGATTTTGTCGAATAGCTCCAGCGAGCATAATCACTAACCAGTTCATGCTTAGTTAATAACTGTGTATCTTGTTGTTTTGATAGTGTACTGATGTGCCTGAGTTGTTTCGGATCACCTATCACCACAACATTCCGAGCACGAAAAAGCAAAGGAAGTGCCGAGGCAATATCACATTGACTAGCTTCATCGATTACAAGAAGGTCAAAAAAGCTTGGCTCAAAGGGTATTCTTCCTCTTGTGGAGAGCGAAGTAACCGCCCAGCATGAAAGTATTGAGGTAATTTTAGGAAATAACTGGTAATATTTTTGAAAAACTTTACGCCCTAATTTTTGATTGTTTTCATTTGCTGACACGATCAGTTGAAGCAACGAACTATAATCTCCAAGCAACCTACGATCCTCCTGTGTCATTCGTGCCGGTTGAAGGCGCAACCATGACTCCCAGAGAGATTCGGAATTTTCCGAAATTTCTTCGGTCAACTTGATTCGCATTTTGCTGATTTCTTCGAGGGGTCTTGCTTCAGTTAATTGCTTTAATTTCAAAAAATATGTTTTAACTGCTTCAATTTGCCTTAACCATTCTAAGAGCTTATTTCCGCTACAAATCCATGTGTGGATTGATGTGTCATTTGGTTCTTGGCTCGGTATTTCAAATTCTATTCTGTCCGCTGTTTCACGGAAAATTTTTGACGCCTGTGCTAGAAGCTCATATCGTTTTTTCTTAATAAATGGCCAAAACAATCTGATAAAAAAGGATTGCTTAGAACGATCAGCTTGGATTAGCGTATACTGAAATAAATCGGCTTTCTCATTAATATCGTTGATGTTGAAATTGCAAATATCTTGAAATAAAACTTGTTCAATGCTCTGTCGAATGTTTTCAACAGTTTGCTCTAAGTGGTCAACTTCGTTTCGCAGGTTCAGTAAATTTGTAATTTCAGTATCTAACAAGTTTGCTCTATCCTGAAGTTTTGCATAAACGCTTTTAGATTCTTCATATTTCTGGCGGTCATCATCAGTAGATGTAGCTGCAAGAAGTGTCACAAGATACTCAGCTAATTTGCTTTGGTATTCATTTCTTCCTAACCTTAGCAATATAGGTCTCGGCCCAAGTGCATTTACTCTCGTTTCTACCACATCCACCGCCTTATTATTTTTGCTTGCAAATAAAACTGTTTTCCCCTGCCAAGCCGCATTAATAAGGATCGATGTTACTACTTGAGATTTTCCTGTTCCTGGTGGACCAGTGACAACCGTGAGTGGATTAGATAAAGCCTGTCTTACTGCCTGTCGCTGCTCACTATTAAGGAGTAAGGCTTCCAAAAGTGTTGTTTGATCACTTGTGCAAGACTCTATTGTTTGATTACTGATCCAGGCACCGAGAGCTGTATTTGCATACTTTTCTTTGCCAGTCGATTGTAACATTCCTAATTCAGTTTCAAGGCCTTTTGTATACCATGAACGTTCGATGGGTACAATAATAGCCCGATTATATATCCCTTGTTCTCTAATATTACTAAGAGGGGGTTCAGTGGTAAGCGTGTCTGGGTCAGGAAATTCCTTCCAATCCCAATCAGGCCTAATCTCATGTAACCTAGCCATTATTTCATAAAGCTCAGCCTGTTCATTATCTGTGTTGGCAAGGCCGAGTTCTTCTGTTAATAAAATTGCCTCTTCCATTAAATTAACATTGCCTTCGTTTAACAAGCTCTTCAGTGCTCCAAAATTTATTTGCGGTGGATCATCTGTTAGGATTGGTTTTCCATAACGTCTATCAGATTCTTGATAAGGAAAGAGGAATATTGGTTCAACCAAGAAACCCTCCCAACCTTTTCGAGATTTAATCCATTTAAGACGTACCGGATAACCCAAACATAAAGCCTGACGATTACGATCACGTCTGACTCGCTCCAACATTCGCCTTCCCTCATCAGTATCAAATGGATCGCTATCATTGAGAATAGGTAAATTTGAGAGTTCTACGTAATCCAAATTGTCAAACTTTGAATCTGCAAAAACGCTGACTCCACCAAGATCGTCATGACTCAAACAATCTAAATAATATCTGCATAACTGAGATAAAGGGGTATCAGCTCGTTTAATTTCTTCTCCCTCTTGCTGTTTAGTTATTCGTGTTTCTTTAGGCCACCAGCGATAGCTTTTGTCTTGTTGAACTCTATTTCTTAGACGGCCATTAAGTAATGAGTTGACTTTTTTCTTTTCAATCCCTATCTTCTTGGCTAACTGAGATGCCTTGGAGCCAGGCGAAGTGTTAATCTGCTCTAAGATAATATCTCCAAGACTTTTTGTTTCAGGCTTATCTAAAACATCCACTTTTAAGGATAATTTGTCTAATCGAAATGTTCTCTCTTCATTACGCTTACGACAAAAGGCCCGTACATATACCTCGGGATACTCCTCCACCTGAAAAATCTCTAAAGGCTTAATATCTCGTTCTTGTCCAGGATTACTTCCTCCAAAATAGACAACTTTTACCCATTTTTTTTCTTCTAAAGCTTCTTTGAGTTGCCCAAAAGATGCTTCATCTGAACTATGTACAGGTACTTTATTACTCTCTCGCCAAGTATTAAGCTCATCGTCCATCGCTATAGGTTAAAATATATTCTTCGTATTGTTAAAACAAATAATTTTGTTTTTTGTTTAATTCATAATTTGTTGTTAAATTTTCTGCGTCAATCCCGTCATCCCGTCTAAAAATTAAAAAAGCCCTGTCTAAAAGACAGGACTTTAATATCAAGAACATTTAAGCCTGCCCTTCGACGTAGCTCAGGGCGGGCAGCGAAAATGCCTGACACCGGCCAAAGGCCGCAAATCCGATCAAGAATCTTCAATAGCTTTAATCAAAACTATATATATTATATAGAATACACTGTATGCTGTCCACTAGGTGGTGATACCATCTAGTGAATATTTCATTCTGGATTTTTAAGTTCAACCGGTTTATCCTTACAGCGAAAGGCTTGACATAGGCCAGAGGCCGTGTATCTCGTCGCTTCCCTCGACGATGCTCGGGACAGGCGTGGATCGTATCTCGTAAATCGATTCTTGATACTCGATTCTCGAACCTGGATTCCCACCTTTACGAAAACAACAAACGCAAACTATCGGTAGTATATTTTGCACTAGATGGTATCACCACCTACCAAGGCTCATCTCATCACAAAAATCTTGAAAAATCGAAAGCTATTCAATAAACTACACTAAGTAGTATTGACAGGTACTAAAAATTTCTATACTATAAAAACCATGGATACTGAGTCTTTTAAAAACTGGCAAATCCAAATTAGAAAAGGACTATTGGTTCTGTCTATCCTTAACGACATTCGCAAAAGAAGAATGTATGGATACGAAATCGAAAGAAAATTCCGAAAATCTCATGGTCTCTTTATTAGCGATGGCACTATTTATCAAATCCTAAGAAGATTTAAGCAACAACATCTCGTAAAAACAACTCAAATAAAGTCTCCGGATGGCCCACCGAGAAAATATTACGAGTTAACTAAAACTGGAAGAGAAACCTTAGTTCAAATGAATATTTACTGGTATGCCCTTTTAAGACAAGCAAAATCTACTGAAAAAGGTTAATTTTTCCATAAGTCTCTAAAAATAATTCTTTTACTCAAATCCTTTTCCAAAATAACTCAAACTGATAAAATATACCAGGTTGTATTACCACCTACTGAATAGCAATTCTTTCAATAAATTTATAATCATACCAATTGCGATTAATCCTTGCGCCTCATATATTTGAGGCAGCATGTGAATTCAATAGTTATTGGCTCAAGAGCACCATGAACCACATCAGATAACCCAGCAAAAGCGCTGTAATTAAATACAATTGGTATCAAAATCGTTTTATCCTCTAATGGTGGGCCAGTAGCGAAGTGCCTGATAAAGAAAGTGTAAAAATCATAAGGCAAAATGCAGAACTGTGGAAATCAAAAAGCCCTGCAAAAAATTGCAGGGCTTTTTACTTACAAGTTCAGTTAAACCAATGCAGCGAAAATGCCTGACTATCAGCATCCGAGCCTAATGGCTTCCTGCTTTCGCAGGAATGACAAGGACACCGTCTAAATTATCCTTTAGAAAGGAGGTGATCCAGCCGCAGGTTCCCCTACGGCTACCTTGTTACGACTTAGTGCCAGTCATCGGGCTTACCGTCGGCAGACGCTTCCCACCGAGGCGGGTTAGCAATCCGACTTCGGGTACTCCCAACTCCCATCACTTGACGGGCGGTGTGTACAAGGCTCAGGAACACATTCACCGCGCCATGGCTGATGTGCGATTACTAGCGATTCCGACTTCATGCAGGCGAATTGCAGCCTGCAATCCGAACTGGGGCGACCTTTTTGCGATTTGCTCTGCCTCACGGCTTCGCGTCGCTTTGTAGTCGCCATTGTAGCACGTGTGACGCCCTGGGCATAAAGGCCATGATGACTTGACGTCATCCCCACCTTCCTCCGGTTTGACACCGGCAGTCCCGTTAGAGTCCCCGGCATGACCCGCTGGCAACTAACGGCAAGGGTTTCGCTCGTTAAGGGACTTAACCCGACATCTCACGACACGAGCTGACGACAGCCATGCAGCACCTGTGCAAGTTTCACCCCGAAGGGCAGCTTAATCCGTTTCCGGACAAGCATCCAAGCATGTCAAACCCAGGTAAGGTTCTTCGCGTTGCTTCGAATTGATCCACATGCTCCACCGCTTGTGTGAGCCCCCGTCAATTCCTTTGAGTTTTAGCCTTGCGACCGTACTCCCCAGGCGGCCTACTTAACACTTTTGCTTCGGCTGTGCCAGCGTC
>Ga0307422_1001878_pt1 | contig 10671 bp, 8 predicted proteins | sample SalMarWE160290MG_FD_202153 | JGI IMG/M metagenome (GOLD analysis project Ga0307422, IMG submission 202153) | Salt marsh sediment microbial communities from the Plum Island Ecosystem LTER, Massachusetts, United States - WE1602-90 | ecosystem: Environmental > Aquatic > Marine > Intertidal zone >...
TCTGATAATTAGCTGATTATCTATTATTAATGGTCCTTAACTTAATTCTTAAGTTAAAGATGCTATTTTTAAACCAATAATCTAGATCGTTTTTAAAACATCCCAGACAAAAGCACTGACTCCCACTTCTTTGTTAACTTCGTCCAGCTTTCTCACTGTTTCCAGAAGCTGGTCCACTTTTTCGTCGGGTATAATTGTAAGTGCTGCAGAGTTCATTTCAGGCCATGTATGAGTACCCATGCGGGGTTCTCCGGTCTCGGTACCTCTTCCCTGCACATTGCTCCACCATGTAAAACCTCTGATTTCAAGGCGATCGAACATATATTCAACACGTTCTGTATTTGCCTGATTGAAAACTATAAATACTGCTTTCATATATTTTTTAATTAATACCCACTTGCATTTTAGAAGGTGCAAGTGGGTAATTATTTAGTTATCCATAAATTTAAATTTGCTGCGAACGCTCTGTTTTTTATCACGCTCATTGCGGCGTGCAACAATAGCATACATTACCGGTACAATGATCATGGTTACTATGGTTGAAAATACAAGACCTCCTATAACAGTAATGCCCATTGGTGTCCAGATTTCCGAACCTTCACCGGTACTCAATGCAAGTGGCATCATACCCAGAATAGTTGTCAGAGCCGTCATAAGAACAGGACGCAATCGTGAATGACCCGAAATGGCAATTGCTTCGTATAGTTCGTACCCGCGATCGCGCATCAGGTTTATATAATCAACGAGCACAATTCCGTTTTTCACTACAATTCCTATAAGCAGTACGGCACCCAATGCAGCAATGAGACTCAGCGTAGTATTCGTAATAAACAGGGCCAGTATGACTCCTGTAAAGGCAAATGGAATGGAGAACATTATCACAAAAGGCATGGCAAAGGATTCAAATTGCGATGCCATTACAATAAATACAAGTACAAGACTCAATACCAACAGAAGCATAATGTCCTTAAAACCTTCTACCTGATCTTCATAGGCACCCCCAACATTGATCGTGATTTCCTGAGGTATATCCAAATCAGCAAGTTCTGCATTAATATTGGTGGCCAGCTCTCCCAGTGATACTCCTATTGGCTTCACTGAAACCGATACAATACGCTGACGACGCTTATGCTCGATATTCGGAGGCGACCAGTATTCTTTAATCTCTCCCAATTCCTTCAGTTTGATTTTATTTCCTGTAGGACTCATTATTGTTAATTCTTCCAAATCGGTAATAGAGTTCCTGTAATCTTCCTCAAGACGCAATAAAATATCATATTCATCACCTTCTTCCCTATATCTTGAGGCTATGTAACCCTGCACCCGGTTACGTATAAATGTCGACACCATGGCACTATTCAGACCATGATCGGCAAGTTTTTGTCTGTCCAGTACAACCTGTAACTCAGGTTTATCCTTTTCGCGGCTTACCAATACATCCCTGGCTCCCTTTACATTGCTTAATCGATTTTTTATTTCTTCAGCGAATTTATTTGTAAGATTAAAATCGTAGCCATAAATTTCTACATTTACCGTATTATCGCTGCTTCCCATTCCTCCCGATGTAGTCACATTATAATTTACAATTTCAGCAAATCCGTCCAGTTGATTCCTGAAATCGTCAGCAATTTCAAAAACAGATCTTGATCGTTCTTCGATAGGTTTAAGACTTGAAACAATATTAATGCGATTCGAGCCTGTAGCAGTAAATAGGGAGAAAAAACCTCCCTCATCATCGGCCCCTGAAGAAACTGAAACTAATGTAATTTCAGGATACCGTTGTTCTATAACTCTTTCCAGTATATGGGCAATTTTCGAGGTTTCTTCAACCCGGAGACCTGTTTGCAGCTCAATAGAAGCACTCAGACGACTCTCATCCGATTGGGGCATAAAATCGGTTTTAACGTATTTTCCTGCAATGACCAGAGAACCTATGAATATTCCTAAAGCCAGTAGGCTTATAATGAGTTTATGATGCAATGCCCAACGAATCGATTTTTCATAGAATGTGTCAAGTTTGTTAAGTCCTCTTTCTATTGTATATTCATAGCTGAATTTGCGCATCCTCTCCTTCTTTGGATGCAACCGGAGTAATTTTGAGGCTAACATCGGTGTTAACGATATGGCTGTCATGGTTGAAGTACATACAGTAATTGTAACTATCCACCCCAACTGTTTAAACATTACACCGGTCATTCCACCAACAAGTGTCAGTGGAAAGAATACCGCTACAATCACCAGGGTTGTTATGATTACGGCCAGCCAAACTTCATTGGTCGCATAAATGGCGGCTTCGCGTGGACTGGCGCCCCTTTCAATATGCTTGGTAATATTTTCGAGTACCACAATAGCATCGTCCACTACCATCCCAATAGCAATAGATAAAGATGAAAGGGATATGACGTTGATGGAGGCCCCTGTAATATAGAGATAAATAAACGAGACTATTAAAGATATAGGAATGGTCAATACAATAATGAGCGTTGCCCGCCACCTTCCCAGAAAAAACAGTACAACCAGCACAACAAATAGCAGCGCCCACATAAGGGTTTGGGAAAGGTTGTTGATTGACCCCCGGATAAAATCCGAAGTATCGAAAATAGGTTCAATTTTGACATCAGGGGGAAGAGTTTTTTCAAGTGTGGCAAGTCTCTTTTTAACATCCTTCGCGATCCGAACTGTATTCGCACCCGATTGCTTCATTACAAACATGCGCATACCCTGTTTACCATTAATTCGCTCCTCGATGGATCTGTCTTTTAAAGTATCTCTAACTTCCGCAATATCCTTCAGATATAAGGGTTTTCCTCCATAATTGCCAACAACGAGTTGCTTCAATTGGTCGCTCTCCGTAAATTCTCCCTGAACACGCAGTTGGTAATCCATTTTTCCCATTTTAACACTGCCCGAAGGCATGTTAAGGTTTTCAGCAGTGATAGCATTGCCAATCTGTTCAAGTGTCATGTTATAGGCATCGAGCTTGTTGGGATCCATATCGACATAGATCATCCTTTTAGGCGCACCAATTGTCGAAATTGAACCGATGCCATCAACCCTGTTCAGTGGAGTGATAATTTTTTCATCAATGATTTTCTCCAGACCTGAATAACTCTCATCGGCAGTTATTGCATAGAACAGAATAGGCATCATGCTGGTGCTGAACTTAAATATCGCAGGGCGATCGCAATCTTCGGGCAGGTAATTGAATACCCTGTCAATAACATCCCTGATATCGTTCATAGCTTCATCAAGATTTGCCTCCCATTCAAATTCGAGACTGACTATCGAGAGATTATCATTCGATACTGAAGTTACCTCTTTCAGTTTGTCTACAGAATTCAATGCATCTTCAATGGGTTTTGTAATGTTGGTTTCAATATCGGCGGCATTGGCTCCGGCATAAGTTGTCATTACCGAGATATAAGGGGGAGTTATCTCGGGATATAAATCGACCGGTATCTGGACCAGGGAATAAATACCCATCACAATGACCGCTACAAAGATCATTATGGTTGTTATCGGATTGTTTACTGCACTTTTATAAATACTCATTGCAATTCGCTTTTCAATTTATTAGTCTATTGTTTAGCCTTAGTCTGTTATAACTTCAACAGGTGTTTTATTTAGCAAGCGCGACTGACCGAAAATAATCAAGTGGTCACCTTCATGCAATTCTACCGATTCAACTTCAACCAGATCATCGAAGCGTTTACCTAGTTTAACCGCAATCCTCTTGGCAATCCCATCCTTTTCAATAAAAAGAAAGCGCTCATTGGAACCCTGCATTTTTAATACGGTTAACGCAGGAACAACCAGTGCCCTGGCTTCACCAAGTTCCAGTACAACCCTGCTAAACATACCGGGTCTTAGTTTTTCATTCGGATTTGAAACCTTCATTTCAACCTGAAAGGAATGCGAAGCAGGATCAATTGTTGGATAGATTCTTAGTATATTACCTGTATATTTCTGACCCGGATAAATATCGCAGGTAATTTCAGCTTTCATACCAGTATTGACCAGTGGGAAATAGGTTTCGGGCACACTTATTATTGCTTTCAGCTGATTGATCTGCACAATAGAAACAATAGCCGCCTTCCCTGCCAATGTGTTTGGTGCTCCTGAATACATCTCACCCTCTTCGAAGTATTTTCCTGATATGATACCATCGAATGGGGCCCTTAGCTGAACATTTTCACGCAGGAAATCGACATTGGATTTGGTAATCTCATACTGGGTTTTAATTTGATCAAACTGTTGTTGAGTAATGCCGCCAACTTTCTGCAAAGTATCGAGTCTTTTATAATCTGTCTCCAGATTCTTTAACTGCAGCATACTCTGAAGCAATTGTGTCTGATCCATACTAATAAGGAGATCCCCTTTCTTAACCCTGCTCCCAACTTCTACCAGGATTTGATGGATTTTTCCAGGCGATGCTGGTACCAGATGCACTTCCTCATAAGCTTTCAGTGTCGATGAATATTCAATAGTTTTTCCAATAACCTGCGGTTGCAGTATTATAATTTTAACTTTTTCAACTTTTGATCCTATGCTTGTTGAATCGTTCTCTGCCTCCTGTTGTTCTTTTACCGGTGGTGAACACCGCAGAAATAACACCGCTAAAATAATTTGGACCGACAAAATAGTTATACGTTTCATATTTTGATTTTTATAAGTTTTCCTAAAGTGAATTCAATAGTTTTTGCAATGCCAGATGGGAATCGAAAAGATTGATAATGGCAGTAATATATTCTGATTCGGCCTGCAGGTAATTGCTGTTTGAAGTAGCCACATCGAGACTCGAAGCCACTCCCTGTTCATATTTCAATTGATAATTCTGATAGACCCTGTAGGCTACATTCACATTTTTCATTCTGTTTTCGTATTGTTCCAGGGCATTATTAAGATTGTACCTGTATTGCCTTTCCTGTAACGAAAGCTGATCGGATACCAATGCTTTATTGTTTAAAGTAGTTTCATACTGAATACGTGCCTGGCTAAGTTGCGCATTTCGCATACCGCTTGAAAATAGAGGTACATTTATATTAAGTCCTATTACATTTCTTGGAGAAAAATCCAACTCAGGTTTTAATATCTTTTCAGTATATCTGTAAAATCCTGCTATGGTAGGAAGATAATTCATCTTTTTAAGAGCAATTTGTTTCCTGGCCAGTTGTTCCTGGGTAAGCATCAGCTGATAATCAAGGTTTTCCTCAATCTGAAAAGGATTGGAAATAATAGTTCCACCATTGCAAATGGCTACCAGTCCGTTCAGTGAATCGGTGAGTTCGAGAGGTGCATCCACATCAACTCCAAGTTGCATCCTGAGAATATTAAAAGCTAATTCATTTTGCCTTTCAGCCGACTTTTTTGCATTCTCAAGCGAGTTTAACTGCACTTCAAACTGATCGATATCAAGGTTTTCGGCTATACCTACAAGCACCATAACTTTTGTTTTATCAAATATTTCACGAGTGTTTGCCAGATTTTGCTCTATGATTTGTATGGTACGTTCCGAAACTAAAACAAGCAAGTACGATTTGATAACCTGTTCTTTTACATCCTGTTCGGTTTTAAGAAAGTTAGTAAGAGTCAATTCTTTATATAGCTTCGCAGATTGCAATCCAACAATATAACTTCCGTTAAAAATTAATTGTCCTACAGTCAGATTCAGGTTGCTTGTTGGATTAAACGGAATAATGGTTGCTGGAGCACCTTCACCAAAACTCAATTCCATTTCAGCACCCATGAAATTAGAGTAGTCAATAGTGGCATCTACCTGAGGTAATCCGCTAAAGATGGTTTCATTTATTTTTTTCTGGGCTTCCAGAATGGCCAAATCGGCATTTTGGATCAGCTTATTGTACTGAATTGCATACTCAACAGCTTCATCAAGGCTCAAGCTAAGTTTCTCCTGCCCAAAGGATGCAATCCAGAAAAGAGACATAAGCCCTATTAGAATAATCTTACTTTTTCTCATATAGTATTTTTTAAATTTATTTTCATTACATAACTAATGGAAAATGCTGATCGAGCAATTCCTTCCCCTTTGTTGTTGAAATACCTCTGAAAAATGAAAGTACAATATTTTCGACAATTTCTAAGGTGTTTGTATTATCAGGGAATAACTCACTGTTATTGCATATTTTCATCATTTCATGGATAAATATATCTACAATCTCAAGATTCATCTCTTTCCGAAAAATACCTTCACTAATTCCTGTCTTCAGAATTTTGATAGATATTGAATCCTTTCCGGGATTAGTTCTTTTTATAAATTTCTTCTTTATTTCAGGATAAAGTTTGTCAATATCTTCAAAAAACAAAGGATTTAACGATGATCTTTTTTTTTCTCCATGTCGACCTATCTGAAAAAGAGCTTCAATTGTATTTTCCGATTTATCCAATATTTGTTGCAATTCAATTTGATTTATTTCTACAATTTCTTCGATACATTGCTCTAAAAGATCATTTTTATCTTTGAATATTTCATAAATTGTCCGTTTTGAAATCCCAGCATAACTAGCTATCTGATCCATTGTTACCAAACGAATGCCTGATTTTGTAAATAGGTCTATCGACCGGTTTATAATGTGCTCTCTCAATTCCATTAAGACATTGTATGAAAAGGCAAAAATAAGAAAACTAGAATAGTTTTATAAGTTTTTCTAATTATTTTCACCTTAATAAACAAAAAAATATTGTTATTTAAGGAACACTCATTGTATCAATCTCATAACTATTATGTACAGTAAAAAAGAGGCAAAAGAAATACGACTGAAATTCTGGAATCAGTTTAAAAAATGGTCGGGATCGTTAAGATCAAAAAAAGGTAAAAAAGGACGATGGCTTATGAATGCCACCGGTATCAAGCAGGTCAAATTGAAGTTTCATTTTGATGAACATATAGCTATGACCGGTATTGAAATCAGTACCCGTAATTCAGAAAAGCGATTTGAATTGTGGGAAAAATTTGAAAGCCTGAAGAAAATACTTGAAGAACGAACCGACTTTCCGGTTCAATGGGAAAAGGAATTTATGCTGGATACTCAAAAAACAGTATCCATGATTTATTCCCGGTTGAATGATGTAAATATATACAATAGAGATGATTGGAAAAAAGTGAATAGCTTTTTCTACAATAAAATGTCTCTCTTCGAAGATTTTTTCCTCGAATACTGCGATTACATCAAATATCAGTAAGCAGTTCCAAACCGGAACCGGATGAATTAAGCCCTATACAATATCAATAATATAGCCATCTTCTGAAAGATTCTCAGCTACTTTTTCAGCATAACTTTTATCAAAGTATACTTTTGGCTTATGTTTGGCAAATACAGGATATCTGCCAACCGAATCCTCAGAATTGAGATAGTTATAACCAACCAGATATAGTTCCGTGTCTTTAAGAAGAATTCTGAAAACAGGCCTATGTTTACATAGCTCTATTACCTCCTGAATCTCAAAACGCGTAATGTCTGGTTCATGCTTTAGTTTAACCGTCTTAACTATTTCATCACTAAAAGGCTCCTTCGTGAAATGCAGATCGAAGTTCTTTACATAACACGACAGTACAACTGATTCATCCATAATAACCGCTGGTTTCTGTTCATCACCAACTAACCGGATATTAACTCCGTTTCTGGAGAAGAGACTTTTTAGACGTTTATTACGCCTGGCCACCATCTCCTCCAGACTCTCATTTTTTCTCATCATTTCACTCAATCGATATACATTAATGAATAGAAGTTATAAATAAGAAGTAGAATTTTAAACAGGTAGCATTATCGACAAATATAAATAAAATTATTACATAGCCTAATGGTAATTGTCATTCTTTAAATTTTGATTCTCCATTGAATTTAGATTACTTTCTGAGTGAGAAATAATTAAGGACTTGAATAGAATAACTCCACAATTTCAGTTAGTAAAATGCGATAATTTAAACGAATTAATTTGTATTCTATTTGGATATTAAAGAATAATAATTACATTTACACCTCCTACCTTATATCAGTCACACGCGCTAACGGTCTCTGGCTCTGCATGTAAATGCAGAGCTTTTTTCTTATAGATTGTTAACTAATTTGTCTTCGGAAATATGTTTCATCAGTATAACAGATGTAATTTTATAACGTTATGTATGCAATTATTGACGTTGAAACTACTGGTGGTAGTCCTGTTGCAGAAAAAATAACAGAAATAGCAATTTTTCTGCATGACGGTAAAAAACTGATTAATGAATTTACAACACTTATTAATCCGGAAAAGAAAATTCCCTATTATATAACTGCACTTACAGGCATATCAAATGCTATGGTAGCTGATTCCCCAAAGTTTTATGAAGTTGCCAGACAAATTATCGAGCTTACTGAAAATGCTGTATTCGTTGCTCATAACGCTTCCTTCGACTATCAGTTTATCAGGAATGAATATAAAAGACTTGGTTACGATTTTATGCGAGACAAACTTTGTACAGTCCAGTTAAGCAGAAGACTTATTCCCGGACTGGCTTCCTATAGTCTGGGTAATATTTGCAAGCATCTCAGCATCCAGATTCACGATCGCCATCGTGCAAGTGGTGATGCCTATGCAACTGTCAAGCTTTTTGAGTACCTTCTTCAAGTCAGCAAGAATCAGAACCAGTTAGTCAGTAACCTGCCCGGTTTGAACAGGAAAGACCTTCATCCGAATTTACAACCTGAAATACTCAGCAATCTCCCAGAAGAGACTGGAACTTACTATTTTTTTAACGAAAGGAAAGAAATTATTTACATTGGTAAAAGCAAGAATATCCGGTCACGGGTACTTAGCCATTTCAGAAACTATAGCTCTAAAAAAGCTATTGAATTGATGAATTCAATTGCAGAGATCGACTTTGAACTTACAGGAAGTGAATTAATTGCCTTGCTTAAAGAATCGTATGAAATCAAACAAAATAAACCCATTTATAGTCGTGCACAACGGCGTGCCATCTCAAGTTATGGTCTCTATACTTATTATGATAATAAGGGTTACCTTAGATTTATTATCGATAAAATTAATTCACAGGCTGAAAACCCGCTTCGAACATTTTCTAACCTTCGTGCAGGAAAAAGTTATCTGAATCATAGAGCTGATGAATACGAATTATGTTTGAAATTATGTGGCCTTTATCCTGCCACGGGAGCTTGTTTTAATTATGAGATAGCTCAATGTAAAGGTGCGTGTTTAGAAAAGGAATTACCATCTACTTATAATGAGCGTGCCTTACGGATTATTCATGAGAATGATATTCTTCAGGATAATTTTTTCCTAATTGAATCCGGAAGGACCAACGGAGAGATTGCAATTGTGCAAATACAATGTGGTAAATACATTGGTTATGGCTATGCCGATGCTTCCTGTATAAATGGGAATAGTGGATTACTGGCTGATTGCGTGCAAGCTTTCGATGATAATCGTGATGTTCAGCAGATATTACGAACCTATATTCAATCGGGTAAAAAGTGTCAAATCTTTCCTTACACTAAATTGTGCTAATCCTGAGTTATTCACAAATTTCAGTTTATAATTCAAAAAAAAAATTCTGGCTAATCACTGATTCATTCTTAATTTTACCGCCAGATTGATAACCTTCCAAATATAACATATATGATTCTTTTTTTCAGGGGCCGCTCTAATAACGTTTTCGCTGTTCAAACAGATAAAAAGCCTGAACTGGTGGATATTGACAAGCTGGAATGGCTTTTTTCCGAAGCAAGACTGCTTGATTCTGAAACTGTGACTGCTACTTTCATTGGTCCGCGAAAAGAAATGATAACCCCCTGGAGTACAAATGCCGTTGAAATAACACAAAACATGGGCATTAAGGGTATTCAACGAATTGAGGAATTTATTGAAGCCACCCGGAAGGAACCCGATCACGATCCTATGCTGGCAAATATTTATCAAGATCTTAACCAGGAAATTTTTGCCATCAATATTAAACCCGATCCCATTTTATATATCGACGATATTCAGGCTTACAACCTGAAAGAAGGCATGGCTCTTAGTTCTGATGAAGTTAGGTATCTTGAAGAACTGGTAAAAAGACTTGGCCGAAAATTGACTGACAGTGAGATTTTTGGATTTTCACAAGTTAATTCTGAGCATTGCAGACATAAAATATTCAACGGAACATTTATCATTGACGATAAAAAGCAGGATTTATCTCTTTTCCAACTAATTAAATTAACAACTCAATCCAATCCCAATACAGTTGTTTCTGCTTATAAGGATAACTGTGCCTTTCTGGCAGGGCCGGTAATTGAACAATTTGCTCCCAAAACGCAGGATAAGTCTGATTTCTTCGAAGTAAATGATATAGAATCCATTTTATCTCTTAAAGCTGAAACACATAATTTTCCTACAACGGTGGAGCCTTTCAACGGTGCAGCAACGGGTACCGGAGGCGAAATCCGCGATCGGCTGGCTGGAGGAAAAGGGGCTCTGCCTCTGGCAGGAACTGCGGTATATATTACATCCTATTCAAGACTTGAGCCTGATCGAAACTATGAAAAAAACATTCGTGAAAGAAAATGGCTTTATCAGACCCCTTCACAAATATTGATCAAAGCCTCAAACGGAGCCAGTGATTTTGGGAATAAATTCGGACAGCCGCTTATTTGTGGCAGCGTACTTACATTCGAACAT
>Ga0307422_1001882_pt1 | contig 10659 bp, 9 predicted proteins | sample SalMarWE160290MG_FD_202153 | JGI IMG/M metagenome (GOLD analysis project Ga0307422, IMG submission 202153) | Salt marsh sediment microbial communities from the Plum Island Ecosystem LTER, Massachusetts, United States - WE1602-90 | ecosystem: Environmental > Aquatic > Marine > Intertidal zone >...
GTTTCTCAGGGCCAACCATTACTACATCAGCGGTCGAGAAATATGGAAAACAGGCCCTGCCACCTATTTCGTCAAGGGCTGCAGGATCACCACGTGTCACGGTGAGTCCCCGGACTGGTCTATTACAGGCTCGGAGGCGGAGGTAACCATCGAGGGCTACGGCACTGCCAAGCACGCGGCCTTTTTCGTAAAGCGCGTTCCCCTTCTCTATTTGCCCTATATTATCTTCCCGGCAAAGCGGGAAAGGCAGACCGGTTTTTTGCCGCCGAGCATTGGATACTCCGAGAGAAACGGCATGGACTTCGAGCTCCCCTTCTTCTGGGCTATATCACAACAGACCGATGCTACCTTCTATGAGCGATATCTGGCAGAGAGGGGTATCAAGCATGGCCTGGAGTTTCGGTACATAACGGGATTCGACTCAAAGGGTGCATTCCTCTACGATACCATTTCCGACATGAGGGAGAAGAAGGACATGTACAGCGAGGATGACCTTGCAATCAGTCCGTATCCGCGTACCAACCAAAAACGGTATTGGTTCAGAGGTCGGGCTGATCAGAGGTTGCCCTTTGGCATAGTCAGCAGGCTCGATGTGGATTTCGTAAGCGATTACGATTACCTGAGGGAATTTCAGAGGCCCTGGCTGGGAGCCGAGTATAGAGCGCGGCTGGATGAGGAAACGGGAAGGCCCTTGGAGGAGATTCAGTCCCCTACCAGGCGGTCGGCACTGAGGATTAGCAAAGATTTCCAGGATTTCTCCGTGCAGGCCTTGAGCAGTTACTACCAGAGACCAGAGAGGCCGGAACAGGACACAACCCCCCAGCCTTTGGCGGAATTGGACCTCGCAGTTCTTCCGAGGAAGTTACCGGGACTCCCCATCTTCTTTTCCATGGAATCGGATTACGGCTCCATATATCGGGAGACCGGTTACAAAGGGCAGAGATGGGCCCTCGCTCCCTCAATAAGCTGCCCCCTGTGGCCTATTCCCTACCTCGAGATTATGCCCTCGATCAAGTATCTCATTGCCACGCAATGGATTGAGGGAAACGAGGAGCAGAGGGCCAAACAGACAAAGGACGCCTACGAGCTGGGTCTGGCGATTTCCACGGTACTGGAGAGGATATTCGATGTAGAGAGGGGAACCGGTACCAGGGTAAAGCATAAGTTTCAGCCTATACTCTCATACAACCTTCGGCCATACCCGGAAGAAGGGGGATTCAGCCCGTGGTTTGAATCGGTAGATACCTTGGGCAGGCTCAATTCGATCTCCCTGTCCTTTCAGAATTACTTTGATTCATGCAGGGAGGACAAGGAAGGAAGGCGGTCCTACTCCCAAAGTGCGAATTTGACCATCACGCAGGCCTATGACCTTGATGAGGCGATGGAGGATAAACCGCCCGGCGTGGAGAGAAAGCCCTATGATCCCTTGGAAGCAACCCTGAGACTTACCCCTTGTCCAGCCCTCGATCTATCCGCAAGCGCGAATTACGATCACTACGAGGAGCATCTCTCAACGGGGAGCGTCGGCTTGGACCTTATGGTAACCAGAGGCGGAGCAAGGATGGATAGCTATTCGATCGATTATGTATACTCCAGGGATACCACCAAGCAGTTGAACTATGAGATCGCCATACACCTTTTCTACGGCCTATCCATTGGGGCAAGAGGGATGAGGGATCTCACAGCGAAACATGACATTGAGGATAGCTATTGGATAGAGTACCAGTCACAATGCTGGGGCGCACGGCTTTTCTATGAGGATCTCGATGAGGACAGGAGGTTTATGCTCAAATTCTCGCTTTTGGGATTCGGGGAGTAGGGGCCTTTACGATGGAGCAGGGGGAGTTCGAGTAAAGAGTTCGTGCTTTGGCCTGAGATACCATAGGAGGATGCCGAGGACACCCGTTATGATGGAGAGAATCTGGCCCATGGTCACCAAGGAGAAGAGGAATCCAAGCTGTGGGTCTGGTTCTCTGAAGAATTCGACGAAGAACCGGAAAATGCTGTAGAGCAAAAGGAATAGACAGAAAAGGGTTCCTTTTCTAAGTGGGCGATCCTTTAGCCACCACAGGATAACGAAAAGGAGCACACCCTCGAGGAGACATTCGTAAAGTTGCGAGGGATGCCTGGGGAGAGCTCCTGCCGAAGGGAATACCATTGCCCAAGGAAGGGTGCTTACCCTGCCGTAGAGTTCGGCGTTGAGAAAATTTCCAAGCCTTCCGAGACCCAGCCCTATAGGGGCGGTGACGGCGATAAGGTCGGCAAATTGCCAGAAGCTGAATCCATATCTCTTCACGAAGATGAGCCCAGCTATAACTACGCCTACCAGACCTCCGTGAAAGGACATTCCTCCTTCCCAGATCGCGAATACCTTGAGCGGGTAGCCGAGATAGAAAGGGAGATTGTAGGCGATACAGTAACCGGTACGGGCTCCCACCATCAGGCCGAGCACCAAATACACGAAGAAGTCATTGAGGACGTCGGTGCGAATACCGAGTTCTTTTTTCCTGATCTGATACCTTACCAAGAGGTAAGAAGCCATGAAGCCGAGGATATACATGACGCCGTACCAGCGTATGTGAAGAGGACCGATGGCGACTATGGCTGGATCGAGGTTTGGATAACTCAGCATTGACCTTCCTTCTATGGCACGATACCATAAGAGAAATGAGAAACAAAGATCAAATAGCCCATGGGATATTGAGTAATTACAAGGCATGTGCGAGGTAAGCGGCAATGGATATCAAGAGGGGAGATACTGCGGAGGTAGAGATAGAGAAGGTTGTGTACGGCGGCAGAGGACTCGCCCATCTGGACGGGATGGCGCTCTTCGTTAAGGGGGTTGTTCCTGGTGATAGGGTTATTGCAGGGATGGTAAAGGCGAAGAGAAATTATGCCGAGGCAAGGATGGAAAAGATAATCGAGCCTTCGCCGCACCGAATCATCCCCCAGTGCCCCTATAGCGACTACTGCGGAGGCTGCACCTGGCAACATATCGCCTATCAACAGCAGCTCACCTATAAGCAGGGATTTGTGGCGGAGTCCCTCGCTCATATTGCCGGAATCACTGGGTTGAAGATGAATGAGGTCTTGCCATCTCCAAGGATATTCGGGTATCGAAACAAGATGGAATTTTCCTTTTCGGACAACAGGTGGCTATTGCCGCAGGAGGGTGCAGGCGACTCGGGGAACACAAGCTTTGCCCTTGGCCTTCACGTGCCGGGGACCTTTGATAAGGTCATAGATATCGAGGGGTGTCTTCTTCAGGAAGAGAGGGGAAACGAGATATTGCGGGAGGTCAAGGGGTATGCGAGGCAAAGCGGAATGCCTGCCTATGGGCTCAAAAGCCATCAGGGGTTCTGGCGATATCTGGTGCTACGGCATTCTCACCACTTTAATGAGTGGATGGTGGACATCATCACGAGCGAGGAGCGGCAGGGGCCTGCCCAAGGTCTCGCTTCCATGCTTCATGACCGATTCAGCCAGATCGTATCTATTGTCAATGCCGTCAATACCAGAAAGGGGGCTACGGCAGTTGGCGAGTGGGAGAACACGTTGATAGGGGATGGGTGTATGAGGGAAAAGATAGGGCCCTATAGCCTCCGAGTATCAACCCATTCCTTTCTCCAGACAAATCAGTGCCTCTCCGAGGCGCTCTATCAGGTGGTAAAAGGGTTTGCCTCCTTAACGGGCAAGGAAACCGTGGTTGATCTTTACTGTGGAATCGGAATTGTTTCGATGTTCCTAGCCTCAGGGGCATCAAGGATAATCGGATTCGACCATTCAGAGAGCGCAATAGCAGATGCCGTGCAGAATTGCGAGCTGAATGGGATTGATAACACCAAGTTTTCGTGTGGGGAGGCAGAGCAGTTGCCATACGGTGAGATAAGCAAACCCGATGTGATCATCACCGATCCACCGAGAACAGGGATGCGTAAGAAGGTCATCCAGCATATTCTTCATCTCCTGCCTAATAGGATCGTTTACATCTCATGCAACCCCACCACCATGGCAAGGGATATCGCGCTCCTAGGGGAAAGCTATGAGCTGAAGGTGGTCCAGCCGATCGATCTGTTCCCCAATACCTACCACATAGAAGCCGTGGCTCGATTAGAGAGGCGTTGAGAGAAAAATAAAAGTATTGACAAGCGGGCAACGCCGTATATAATAGCATCTCTTAGCTGATCAAACAGCGGAGAAGACCAGATCTCTTTTTTCGACAATACGATTGATAGGCAGGGAGGTGAGTCCGCGATTATTTCGTCAATTTCATGAAGGTAACCGTATATAATAATCAAATAGAAAAGGCCATTCGAGATCTCAAGAGGAAACTTTCAAAGGAGGGCTTCTACTCAGAGATAAAGGAGAGAAGGTTCTATGACAAGCCGAGCGTGCAGAAGAAGAAGAAGCAGGCAAAGGCAGCAAAAAGACTCCGAAAGAAGATGAGGAAATTCTAGCTCGGTTTTCTCATACGCGAAGGCCATACATTAGTCTTTGATCTACCAAGAGCGGTACCGAGTGGTTTAAAAGGGAATCCTGTTAAAATCGGGAGCGGTCCCGCCGCTGTAATCCCGGCCCCTATCAGGCGATGGGGGAAGCTATCTTTCTGGCATATCCTTTTCAAGGAGTAAAGTCACTGTCCCGCTATGAGCGGAATGGGAAGGCGAGCCAGGAGGCCGGGAGAGTCAGAAGACCTGCCGCGATGGGTATTTTCTCGATGAAGGTCGATATTTAGGGATCAAGGAAACAGGGTGCAGTCCTTAAATCCGCATGGATTTAAGGATTTTTTTTTGAACTAATCATGACTTTGATAAGAGAAGGACCTGACAAGCAATGAAGGAAGCCCGGTTCAGATGTAATTTTTCAAGGAGTTTATTCTTGCTCCTTCTCATCGTTCTGCTTTGCTCCCCTTTGAAGGTGCGGGCAGCCACTTTCCGAGATTCGTTGGGAAGGAAGGTGGTGTTAAGCGCCGCTCCTGAGAGGATCGTTTCCTTAGCGCCTAGCATCACGGAGATGATCTATTTCCTGGGATTAGACGCGAGGCTCGTGGGCGTGACCCGGTTTAGCTATTTTCCGGAACAAGCCAAGGAAAAAGCCAGGGTGGGCACCTACACGGATATAAACCTGGAAAAGGTCGTGACCTTGGATCCCGATCTCGTCATTGCAACGGCCGATGGAAACAGGAGAGAGGACGTTGAGATGCTGGAGGAGGCTGGAATCCCCGTGTATGTGGTGAATCCTCGAAGGGTGGGCCAAATCCTTGAGGCCATCGAGGCAGTGGGGGATATCTGCGGGATCGCACACCGTGCGAGAGAGCGCGTGGGCTCCCTGCGGAAGAGGGTTGCCAGGGTCGAAGGGGCGGTTCAGGGGAGGGGCAAACCCCTGGTGCTTTTGGTGATCAATGTCAAGCCCCTTATGAGCGTGAATCGCAGCACGACACACCATGACATCATAGGGCTGGCCGGCGGCCGAAACCTGGCCGAGGATCAGCCCATTACCTACCCCCGGCTCAGTTTGGAGGAGGTTATCAGAAGAAGGCCGGAGGTGATCATTATATCGTCCATGGAAAAAGGGGGGGAGCATGAGAGGGCACGAAGGGAATGGTTCCGGTGGACCACGATACCGGCAGTGCAAAAGGGGCGCGTACACGTGATCAGCTCGGACCTCATAGACAGGGCAGCTCCTCGGATCGTGGAGGGCTTAGAGGAGATGGCGAAACTTATACATCCGGAGATCCCATGGCATTGAGAGGCACGAGGGATCAGGTCGTCACTCCTCTGAGGGTGCTCTCCATAGGGATTATCTTATCCATAGTGCTCGCTGCGGTTGCCTTTGTCTCCTTGAGCATGGGTCCGGCCAAGGTTTCCATGGGTACGATCCTGGACTGGTGTGCCGGCATGGGATCCGTGGATCAGACCACCTCGATGATCCTTGCCAGTATTCGATTACCGAGGATTCTGCTGGCTGGTCTCGTTGGTTTCACTCTGTCCCTCGGTGGGGTCGTATTCCAGGCCCTCTTGAGGAATCCCCTGGCCGAGCCGTTTATCCTCGGCATCTCGAGTGGAGCGGCCATAGGCGCCATAGGAGGTATCGTGCTGGGCCTTGGCTTCAGTGTGGGCGTGCCGCTGCTGTCCTTTATCAGTGCCCTGGCAACTATCCTGTTGGTGCTGGGGATCAGCAGCCGTCATGGAGGCCTTGAATCGTCAACATTGTTGCTCACCGGGGTAATAGTCAACGCCTTTTTCACAGCGGTCATCATGTTCTTCATTGCCACGGCGAGCGACAGCAGGCTGCACTCCATGCTCTTCTGGCTGTATGGAGATCTGTCGCAGAGCAAGTATATCCAGTTCTCGGTGTGCCTCCCGCTCGTTCTCATCGTTTCAGGGGTCATCTATTTCTTCTCTCGGCACCTCAACCTCATCGTGGGGGGCGAGGAGCCAGCCCTCCAGATGGGCGTAGAGGTGGAGCTCGTAAAGTGGGTAGCATTCATCGGCATATCCTTGGTTACCGGCGTGGTGGTCGCCTTTTCGGGAATAATCGGGTTCGTGGGCCTGATCGTCCCCCACCTGATGAGGATTATGCTCGGCCCTGACCATCGGCTGTTGATACCAGCTTCAGCCCTGGGGGGCGCCGTCTTTTTGGTGGCTGCGGATACCGTGGCACGCATGATCATATCTCCCAGCGAGTTGCCTGTAGGGGTGATAACCGCCTTTTTAGGGGCGCCGTTCTTTATCTATCTTTTAAAGAGGAAGGGCAGCCAGTGGAACCAGGACTGACCCTGAAGTCGATATCCTTCAGCTATGGCAATCACTGGAGCCTGGAAGGGATCAGTTTCGGGCTTAAAAAGGGAGAGCTTGTGGGCATGATAGGACCCAATGGATCGGGGAAAAGCACCCTCTTGAGGATTATGGATGGTCTTATCAGGACGGATACGGGAGAGGTTTTGCTGATGAATAGCCCCATTTCCAGATACCGCAGACATGAGGTTGCCAGGCAGATCGCTATGGTTCCCCAGGAAGCGATCTTTCGATTCAACTTTTCCGTGCTCGAGGTCGTGCTCATGGGGCGTTTTTCCCATAGGGGCCTCTTTCCGTTTGAGGAAAAAGAGGATCTGGAAATAGCTCGGGAGTCCATGCTGCGTACCGGAACTCTCGATCTGGAGAGACGCTCCATACATGAGTTATCAGGGGGCGAAAAGCAGCGGGTGCTCATTGCCAGAGCATTGACCCAGAAGGCCCAATTCATCCTCCTCGATGAACCGACCTCGCAGCTGGATATACGGCACAAGGTGGAGATCTTCGAGCTCATTTCATCCCTGGTGCGGGTCCAGGGATTTGGCGTCATGGTTGTTTCGCACGATATAAGTCTTGCAGCGCAGCATTGCAACCGGATGCTTCTTCTGAATAAGGGAAGGATGTACAGGATCGGTTCCCCGGATGAGGTAGTAACCACCGATACCATAAGAGAGGTCTACGAATGTCCGGTGCTGGTGGATAAAAACCCGATCACCCAGACCCCCCGTGTTACCGTTCTTTCAAGGAGGTCAGAGAATACCAAGGACATAGCAGTGCAGCCACTAAGTCACTAAGCCACAAAGGCACAGAGGAATGATATAATTTTATTATCATCTTGGTGGCCGAACTATTACAAAAGGAGACAGCATGGTCGATCTATTCTTGAAGGGCGGCCCTATCATGTACCCCCTTTTGGCCTGTTCCGTGATAGCGCTCACCGTGATCATCGAGCGAACAATCTTCTGGCTGGTTGAGGACCGCAGGAGGAGTCAGGCATTGGTCAATGAGGTGTTGTCGTTGGCCGAAACGGGCAACTGGGAAAAGGTGCGGACCAAGATCAGGGGCTCAAAGGATTTCGTGATAAGGATTCTCGTTGCGGGCATTCTTCACAGGGAGTTCAGCATGTCAAAGGCCATGGAAACGGCTGCCTCCGATGAATTGGACAGGATGAGACGATACCTCACCCTCCTGGACACCATAATCACTGTGTCTCCCTTGTTGGGCATTTTTGGGACCGTGATAGGGATCATTCTCTCCTTTGAGATGCTCGGCAGCACCGGGATTGAGCAGCCGGAGGCGGTCACGGCCGGGATCGCTCAGGCCCTCATCACCACAGCCTCTGGTTTGGGAATCGCTATCCTTTCGCTGTTTCCCTTTAACTACTTCAACGCCAGGGTGGAGAAGGCGGCAATGATCATAGAGAAGTACGCCACGAGCCTTGAGATAGTATATGAAGCATTGGGGCAAGGGGATCATGAGATCAGGAGCGCATAACCCATGAAGGTTAATCTCGGGGCTAAGAGGAGAGCCAGGATCGAGATCCTCCCCTTGATCGATATCGTGTTTCTGCTGCTGGTATTTTTCATCTATGCCATGCTCTCTATGGCGGTTCATCGGGGAGTGCCCGTGAATCTCCCTACCTCATCGTCAGCCGAGATAGAGAAAAAGCTCACCGTATCAGTAACCGTTAAGGATAGCGGCGATATCATGCTGGATACTGTTCGGGTACGGTTAAAGGATCTGGCTCCGCAGCTACGCGAGAAGGCAAGGATTTCCGAGGGCCTGGGCGTTCTCCTTTTTGCAGACAGAGAGGTTTCATGCCAGCTTCTTGTCAAGGTTTTGGATCAGATAAGGATGGCAGGCGTCAACAGGGTTTCCCTTCAGACTATAAAGGAGACTCCCCAATCGTGAGTCGTTCCCTCGTTTTCGCCTTCGTGATTGCCCTCATCCTTCATGTGTTTCTCGCGGGGGTGCAATTTGACCTCTTCAAGGGGTCTTTGCGGGTACGCAATGCGCCAGAGGCCATTACCGTGGATTTGATCAAGCCAAGAGAGGAAAAAGAGCCCTCAAAGGCAGAGAAGCCGTCTGTAATCGTCAAGAAACCCGAGAAAGACCGGATAAAAACGTCGGTCACAAAGAAGGCCAAACCAGGGCCAAAACCGAGGACAAAACCAACCAACACAAGAGAGAACACCGAGATTCAAAAAAGAAGCCCGGTACCCGAGAAGGGACCTTCTAAGAAGCCCGAAGCGCCCGTGTACCTTCCATCACCGGAAATTTCTCGGGAAAAGGAGGAAAAACCTAATTCTGAAAGGAAGTATGCCTTTATTCCCGATATGGTGGATATACCGACGGCGCTGCCAAACAGGGATGATGTGTCCCATGCCGAAGAGGGAGATCGATCGCCCCTTTCCTCCCTGGATGAGCCTGTTACCTTCGCAACCCCGAACTATAAAAAGAACAGTCCTCCCACGTACCCTTTGCTGGCCAGGCGAAGGCATTATGAGGGAACGGTGCTCCTTGATGTTCTGGTAAGAAGAGAGGGCATGGTTGATTCAATCAAGCTGGCACGATCGAGCGGCCACGAGACCCTTGATCGGGCTGCCATCAGGGCGGTGAGGGAATGGAGCTTTCACCCCGGAAAGAGAGGTGATGAAGCAGTTGAGATGTGGGTCACCATACCCATTCGGTTCCAGCTGAAATAATTGTCTGGCATGTTTGATGGTCTCGTAAAAAGTCGAAAAATCCCCCGCTCCCCTTAAGCCCCTCCCACACGTGAGGGGAAATGGAACTTTCTACGGACCCATCATTTTTTCTTGACAAAAAAACGGGCAATGGATAATAGTGCAGCATTTAGGAAGGTATCTCACTGTAAACGGGAATCCGCGAAACATACCACAAGCCAGGTGTTTGAATGGGGTATTGTTCGTGTGTGAAGAGAATGCCTGATTGCCGGTGACTTTTTGATTCGAGAGAGTTAGTCAGCCTTTGACCTGAAAGCAACGAAGAGGCTCCAATGGACGAGGATTCAAAACAGGCGAACAAGACCTCGGGGCATGGGTGGGTCTTTTTTGTAGCGGGTCTGATAATCGCCCTTATTATTGGTTGGGCAGTGTATCCCGCACTTCTTTACTCCAAGAGGAGCCAGCCGCTCCATTTCAGCCACGCAAGCCATGGCCCGGAATCAGGCGTTGGCCTGGAATGCGAGGAGTGCCACTACTTCCATGAGGATGGTCGTTTTTCCGGCATCCCTAAGCTCGAAAAGTGCATGGAATGCCATGAGGATCCGGAATCCCCCCTGAGCGATGATCCAGAAGAGAGGAAGCTTCTCACCGAATACGTGAAGCCCTTCAAGGAGATCCCGTGGCTCGTGTATTCACGCCAGCCCGACTGCGTCTATTTTCCCCACATCGCCCATGTAAAGATGGGCAACATGGAATGCAAGGTCTGCCACGGTGATTTCAGCACCAGAGATGCCATGCCGGAATACAAGGTGAACAGGATCAGCCGGTACAGCATTGATATTTGGGGGAGAAACATCCTGGGATACAAGAAGAATCCATGGGACCGGATGAAGATGGATGATTGCGCCGATTGCCACCAGGAAAGGGGCAAGGAAAGTCACAACGCCTGCTTTGTATGCCATAAATAGGGGTTGAGGACATGGAGTTAGATAGAAGGAATTTCATCAAATTCGTTGCAGGAGGAGTCGGAGGAACGCTGCTTTCGCCTCTTCCCTGGAAGCTTATCGATGATATTGCCATATGGACCCAAAACTGGTCATGGGTGCCGATACCGGCCAGGGGAAAGATCTCCCATGTAGACACCGTATGCACGCTCTGCCCAGGCGCATGCGGCATTACGG
>Ga0307422_1001885_pt1 | contig 10641 bp, 5 predicted proteins | sample SalMarWE160290MG_FD_202153 | JGI IMG/M metagenome (GOLD analysis project Ga0307422, IMG submission 202153) | Salt marsh sediment microbial communities from the Plum Island Ecosystem LTER, Massachusetts, United States - WE1602-90 | ecosystem: Environmental > Aquatic > Marine > Intertidal zone >...
AGATGCAGCGCTGAGGGGATGAAAGGATGAACTGGGGCGATGTCTTTGCGGTGAGGCGGCTTCGGGTTCAGGTCGGCTGGTTGCTGGTTTTCGTCTGTCTGTTTCTGCTGAGCTCGCGGGGCTGGTGTGCCCAAGCGCAGACGTTCGTCACGGAAGACGGCCAGGTGATCGTCGGCGAAGTAGTCATGGAGGGCGAGAACGCAATCGCGGTGCGGACTGCGCGCGGAACCGTCAGTCTCAGCAAGTCTGAGCTCCTGGACGTGTCGCCGGAGGAGGCGATCGCGTACGGGCTTATCTGGGACGGACGGAAGGCTAGGGCGAAGGGGGAGGAAGCGCAGACGGCTGACGATCTTGGGGCAGCCGTGTACTACTACCGCTTGGCCGTCGATCGGCTCGATGCGGTGTCGAGCGACGCGACGGAGCAGTTCGCGTCGGCACAGAGCCTCGCCGAGGAGATCGAGGCACGAGCTGAGGAGATCGAGAACAGCCTGGCCGAGCGCGGTCTCGCCGCGTACAAGATGCAGGTTTTCGAGAAGTCTGCTCTCGACTTCCACTTGGGCAACGGGCACGTGCTCGTCGGCAAGGCGACGTGGGTCGAGCCTTCGCAGGTTTGCGGCCGGTGCCAAGGGAAGCGATGGATCGTATGCGCGGCGTGTTCGGGGACGGGCAGAGTCCAGGTCGATTGCCCATACTGCACGGGAGGCCTCCGGCCGAACCCTGTCGGCAACGGCACGGGGACCGCCGTGTGCCCGGACTGCGCTGGGAGCGGTCACGTTCGAGCCGTGTGCCCGTCGTGCCGGGGCAGCGGTCAGGTTGGCTGCGCGAAGTGTCGGGGCAAGGGGACAACTCGGGAGAAGTGCAAGGCCTGTGACGGGAAGGGCTACATCAAGAGAAAGATCAAGGTCCGTGACGGACATGGCAATACCCTTGATGGGTATGAGAAGGTCGAGTGCACTGAGTGTGGAGGCACGGGACGTGTCGACGCCCCGTGCGAGGCATGCGGCGGCACGGGCCATGTGACATGTAGGCGATGTCGCGGCGAGGGGAAGATCACCGTCCGGTGCCCCAGGTGCAGAGGGTGTGGTACGATCTCCGTCCCGAAGACGATCCAGTGCACCCACTGCCATTTCGGATGGATCCAGAAGGCGTGCGAGGTCTGCCGCGGCAAGGGATACGTACCGTGCCCGGACTGCGGAGGCCGTGGGTTCACGGGCGATCCTATCCCGGATCCCGGTTCCTGAGAGCTGCACGACGACAGCAGGGAACCGGTCTCCCCCGACAGCGAGGTTCTACGTCCCGCCCCGAAGCTACTCCCCGTGTCCCCCGTGGTTTTCCCCCGGTGGTGCGCAAGACACGCGGGCGGGGCTGGTGCTTGGGAGTACCAGCCCCGCCTTTGAGGTTGCGTGGTCGAGGGCTTACTCGCGCGCGTCGAGCGCTTCGAGGAAGCCCTTGAGCTTGTTGCTGCGCGTCGGGTGGCGCATCTTGCGGAGCGCTTTCGCCTCGATCTGGCGGACGCGCTCGCGGGTGACGTTGAACTCGTTGCCGACCTCTTCGAGCGTGCGCTGCGAGCCGTCGTGCAGGCCGAACCGGAGCGAGAGCACCCGGCGCTCGCGAGCGGTCAGCGTCTGGAGCACGTCGATGACCTTCTCCTTGAGCAGCGTATAGCTTGTGGCGTCGGCGGGCGATTCGGCGCCCTTGTCCTCGATGAAGTCGCCGAAGTGGCTGTCGTCGCCCTCGCCGATCGGGGTCTGGAGCGAGATCGGGTGCTGGGCGATTTTGAGGATGCCGCGCACCTTCTCGGGTGGCAGCTCCATCTCCTCGGCCAGGTCTTCGGCGGTCGGCTCGCGGCCGCGTTCCTGGACGAGCTTCTTGCTGGCGCGCACGAGCTTGTTGATCGTCTCGATCATGTGGACCGGGATGCGGATGGTGCGCGCCTGGTCGGCGATCGAGCGGGTGATCGCCTGGCGGATCCACCACGTGGCGTAGGTGGAGAACTTGTAGCCTCGGCGCCACTCGAACTTCTCGACCGCCTTCATCAGGCCCATGTTGCCTTCCTGGATCAGGTCGAGGAACGACAGGCCGCGGTTGGTGTATTTCTTGGCGATGCTGATCACCAGGCGCAGGTTGGCCTCGACCATCTCGGTCTTGGCCTTGTGTGCTTCGCGCGCCCAGTGGGCGAGCTCCTGGGCCTGGCTCATGAAGGGGTCGGCCCTGGTGCCGACCCCTTCCTCGATCAGGCGCTGTGCGCGGCGCTGGTCGCGGAGGGCTTCGGCGGCCGCTTTGCTGCGCGAGCGGTTTGCCTTGAGGCGGGCAATCCGCTTCCTGATGTCGCGCATCTGTTGGTAGCGCGAGAGGACGCGGTCGCAGAACTGCTCGTACGCTTTCTGCTTGAAGTGCAGGCTGCGAAGCGCGCGCTGGATGGTGGTTTCGGCCGCGGCGAGGTCCTTCGGCAGCTTGCGCTTCTTGTAGGTCGAGAGGGTACGCTTGCGCAACTCGGCTTCGATGGCACGCGCGTTCTCGTCGGCCGTCTGCAGCCTGTTGCGCACGCGCGGCAACGCCTTCATGTGGCGCTCGCGGTCTTTGACCTCCTTCTCGTTGACGAGTCGGTCGAAGCGTTCCTTGCCGTTGATCAGTCTGTTCGCGAGCCGCACGGCCAGCGAGGGCGTGAGGCGGAACTTGCTGACGGCTTCCTTGATTTTCCCCTCGGCCTTCTCGATTCGTTGGGAGATCTCGACCTCCTCCTCGCGCGTCAGCAGCGGCACCTGCCCCATCTGCTTGAGGTACATGCGCACGGGGTCGTCGAGCACGTCGATCTTTTCCTGCTCGGCCGTTTTGCTTCGGCGCTTGACCTTGGCGAGCCAGGCCGCGCCCTTCCTTTCGACTTCGGCCGCCTCGAGGATTTCGATCTCCATGCCGCGCAGCAGGATCAGGATCGAGTCGATCTCCTCGGGCGAGACGATGTCGGCCGGCAGCATCTCGTGGATATCATCGTAGGTGATGTACCCTTTGTCGCGGCTGAGCTGGATCAGCTCACGGATGCGTTTGTTACGGTCTTCTTTGCTCATTTTCCGGCACTTCCCCCCATCCTGATGGGAACAACGGTTGTCGGAATCATTGGAGTTGTGGTTTCCCGGTTTTCGTTTTCAGTTCTCACCCGCCTACGGCGGGCAAGCCTGTGTTGTCTGTCTACCTCCAGTGGCGAACGCTGGCGCGCAGCTTCTGGTACTCGGCGAGCAGCTCGGGGCTCACCGGCCCGTCGCGCGCCTCGGTATCAATTCGTGCCTTGAGCTCTTTCAGCCGTGCCTTGCGCCGCGGCTCGAGGACTTTGTTGACTAATCCATCAATGATCTCGTCATTCGGCTCGGGCCGCGCGCCATCGGCGGACGGGAGTCCGAGCGCGATCTCAGAGACGAGGCGGCCCAGCTCGGGCCGCTCGACGCGGCGCATGAGGGCCTCGACGGTCGCGGCCTCGCTTCCCTCAAGTACCTCGAACACGGTTTCCAAGAGCTCGCGGCAGTCGGCGTCCTGCAGGTCGCTCGGGGCGATTCGCTCGCGGAGTGCGCGCCCGACCGACTCGGCGCTGATAGCGAACCCAACAAGCTCGCGCTCGGCCGAGTTCGTTGCACGGTCGGTCGAGGCAGCTCGTCGGCCGAGCTCCGACCGGCCCTTGCCTTTCCTGCGCAATTCGGCTCGGAGCGTCTCCTCCGGGACGCCGGTCAGCTCGACGCTCCGCTGCAGGTACTCGTGCTGGAGCACCGGGTTGGCCGCCGCGCGGACCGTCTCCATCAAGGCGGCGGCAATGGCGGCGCGGCCCGCGTTGGTTGTCGCGTCGTGCTCGGCCTTGAGCACGTCGTACTGGAACGCCACGAGATCGACTGCCGCGTCGACCCGGTCGCGGAACGCCTCGACGCCCTGCTCGCGCACCAACCGGTCGGGGTCGAAGCCCGGCGGCATTGGGGCGACCTTGACGTCGAGCTCCATCTGCAGGAGCGCCTCGAAGCTGCGCACGGTCGCCTGTCGGCCGGCGGTGTCCGAGTCGTACGCGAAGACGACCGTGCTCGCGTACCGCTTCAGCAGGCGCGCCTGCTCGGGCGTGAACGCCGTGCCCTGCGAGGCGACGGCGCTCTCGAAGCCGCCCTGGAACAGTGAGATGAAATCGAGCTGTCCCTCGACGACGACGACGCGCTTGTCGCGCAGGATCGCTTCGCGTGCTTCGTGCAGGCCGAAGAGCACGTTTCGTTTGTTAAAGAGCGCTGTCTCGGGCGTGTTCAGGTACTTGGGCTCGGAATCGTCGAGCACCCGGCCGCTGAAGCCGACCACGTTGCCGCGCACGTCGCGGATCGGCAGGACCGCGCGCGCGCGGAGCATGTCGAAGTAATTGCCTGTTTTCTCACTGCGCGCCAGCAGCCCTGCGGCGACGAGCACCTGGTCGCTGAAGTCCTTCCTGCGTCCCTCGTTGAGGACGGTATCCCAGGCGTTGGGCGCCCAGCCGATGCCGAACCGCTCGACCGTTGCCTTTGATATGCCGCGCCCGGCGAGGTAGTTCATCGCCGCCTTGCCGCCCCGGAGCCCGTCGATGAGGCAGCGGTGATAGAAGCTCGCCGCCATGGCGACCGCCTGGCTCAGCGCCTCCTTCTTGAGGCCGGGCTGGCGCTGATCAGTACGCGTTTCGGGGACCGGGATGCCGTAGCGCTCAGCGAGCGACCTGACCGCCTCGGGGAAGGTCAGGTGCTCGCGCTCCATGACGAAGTGGATGACGTTGCCGCCCTTGCCGCACCCGAAGCATTTGTAGATCTGCTTCTCGGGATGCACCATGAACGACGGCGTCTTCTCTTCGTGGAACGGGCAGAGGGCCTTGAAGTTCCGGCCCGACCGCTTGAGCGGCATGTACGAGGTGATCACCTCGACGATGTCGGCTTGCCCGAGTATCCTGTCAATGATCGCGTTGGGAATCAGCCCGCCCATTGCGGCTTCCCTGTATGTTTGGCTGCGCGGGCGACGCGCGGGCCTCGCACAGACACGTGCGGGTTGCCCGCGATGTAGAACCGCGCGAGCTTGTCCTGCGCTTCGCGGATGCCGATCCGCCCGCTCCGGCCGACCCGGAACCGCGTGGCGTCTTCGCCACCGTTCCGGGCGGCGATCATGACCGGCGAATCGGTCAAATCCGCGCCGTTCAGCTTTCCTGTAATGGCGAGCGCCTGCGTCAACTTGCCGGGCCCGCTCGTCAGTTCGAGGTCACGTCTGCCTGGGCGGTTGGCCCGCATCAGGTCCAGCTCATCAAGCGGCTCGAGCGCCCGTATCAGCACCGCCGCCGGCCGGCCCTTGGGTCCGGTGACGGCGTTGAGCAAGTAGTGGTTGCCGTACGTAAAGTATACGTACGCGACGCCGCCTTGTTCAAACATCACCCGGTTGCGCTCGGTCATGCCCCGGTGCGCGTGGCACGCGGGGTCGTTCGTCGAGAAATACGCCTCGGTCTCGACGATGCGACCGGCGACGATCCGGGCGCCGAGCACCCTCACAAGCACGCAACCCAGAAGCCGCCTGGCGATGCGATCGGCCCGACCGAGGTAGAACTCCGGGCTGAACACCTCGTAGCCTCGGTGACTTGCAGCCCGCCTCCACCTGGTCATCGTCGTTCGCTTCGCTCTAGGCGACGTCTTTGCCGACAGCCTGAGGTCGAGTGGTGTTCCACGCTCCGGTTCGACGACCGCCCGCTCGCGGGCGCGTCGCCTGTCTCCAGGCCGCCGGGGCGTGGGTGGCGTGGCCTGCCGCGGCGCCGCGGCAGGACGGAAAAGCATTGAACAATAAGGACGACTTCCCTGCGAGCCCCGAATCGCGTGCGATGAGTCGCTCAGCGATACCCCTGTGACCGCGAAACCCGCAGCCACAACACTGCCGGCTAGCGACAGAGTGATCGTCTACAGCCTTGTGCACGCGAACGGATTAGGGGAACAGCGCAGGAAACTGCCAACCGCCCTACTCCACGCAACCTCAGCGGGTTATATACCCTTGCCCGGCAGCGTGGTCAAGGCTCTTTTTTCACAGATTTTCGCCTCTGATACCCTCACAAGAACAGCACCCCCAGGCTTGGCGGGTGTTGCACGAGCTTCAATGGCCTGACTTCGGTTACTCAGGCCTGTTGAGAAGAGGTTCTATGAAAGCCTTTCAGGCTACGAGTCCTTCGTGTTTGCCAAACCCAGGGTGCTACCCCATGAACGCTAGTGTGGTGCGTCTAACGCTTCTTTACATTTGGCGATCTTGGCCATGATGCTTCCGACCGAGGCGCTCCAGACGAAGACTTGAGGGTTCTGGTTGTGGTGCTCGAGATAGCGCTTGATGGCCGCCACCAGGGCCGCAACGCTGCGGAACGTGCCGCGCCGCAGCCGCTTGTCGGTCAGCTTGCCGAACCACCGTTCGACCAGATTGAGCCACGAGCTCGAGGTGGGCGTGAAGTGCAGATGAAAGCGCGGATGGCGTTCGAGCCACCGCGTGACCCGCGGGTGTTTGTGTGTGGCGTAGTTGTCGACGATCAGATGCAGATCGGGTTCCGAGGCGGTCTCGTCGTCGATTCGCTTGAGAAAGCGGATAAATTCCTGATGCCGATGCCGGGGCATGCAATCGCCAATGACGTGGCCGTCGAGCATGCTGAGGGCGGCAAACAGTGTCGTGGTGCCATGGCGTTTGTAGTCGTGGGTCTGTCGGGCCGGCCGGCCGGGCCCGAGCGGCAACAGCGGCTGGCTCCGGTCGAGCGCTTGGATCTGACTTTTCTCGTCGACGCAGAGCACGAGCGCCTTGTCCGGCGGGTTCAGGTACAGGCCCACCACGTCGGTGAGTTTTTCGACAAACTGCTTGTCCCGACTCAGCTTGAAGGTCTCGACCAGATGGGGCTTGAGGTTGTGGCGCTTCCAGATGCGGCGCACGCTTGCTTCCGACAGCCCCTGGGCCTTGGCCATCGTGCGCGTGCTCCAGTGTGTGGCGTTGGGCGGCGTGGTGTGCAAGGTGGCTTCGATGACCGCCTTGACCTTGGCGGGTGCAATGCGCGGCTTGCGCCCGGGCCGCGGCGCGTCCTTCTCCAGGCCCGCCACACGCAGCGCCAGAAACCGCTGCCGCCACAACTGCACGGTGGGACGCGACACGCCGATGGCAACAGCGATGTCTTGGTTGGTCGCGCCGTCGGCGGCCATCATGACGATGCGTGCGCGCACCACCTGCCGGTGCGGCAGGCTGCGGGCGCGCGTCCAGCCCTGAAGCGCTGTCCGCTCGGCGTCGCTCAACAGGATCGGTGCTGTTGTCCTGCTCATAATGCGGGATCATGGCCCACACAGAATAATATGTCAAGATAATTACGACGCACTACACTAGCGATGTTTCGTGGGAACGAGCTAATTACCTTAATGCACTAAATCCGTCTAACGGACCTCAGCACGCTTTTACGTCCCAGGCCAGCGTTTTCCTGAACGTCGGCGGTGGGCGAGCCGATCTGCTCGCCGCGTTGCCGGAGGAGGTGGCCGCAGATGTCGAGGCTGAAGCGGGCAACGGGAGTCAGGCTGTGGCCGGCTGACGTTGTCGGCCGTGGTCCAGAGGGCAGCATTCAAGCCCCGTACCTTTCGTGGTGCGGGGCTTTTGTTTGCCGTGAAGGTGTCGGGCTTTTGGTGAGCTGACGGAAGGAGGCTGAACCATGGCGTTCATTCGTAAGCACAGGGTGGCGTTGGTGCCGCTGTTCGTGGTGGCGATTGCTGGACTGGGTCTGTTCTTCCTGCTGCGTTCGCAATCAGAGGAACCCGTGGGGAACGTGGCGTCTACGTACCGGCGTGAGACGGTCAAGGCGTGGCAGGAAAACGTGGCCAAGCGTGCGCAGCACGGGCGGGAGTACGCATTCGTGCGAACGGTCGAGTACGTCGACCCCGAGACGAAAGAGGTTGTCACCGAAGAGACTGTCTCGACGGTGCGCGAGCGCGCGACGAACCTCTGCTACACGGACGCGGCGGGCGACTGGCAGCCGACGGTGGCCGAGTGGGAGCCGGGCGGTCTCGGCTTCAGGATGAAGGAGAACTCGTGGCAGATCGAGGTGCCGCTGACGCTCGGCAGCGCGTACGCGTATACGGTCGGCGGCAGGACGCTGGCGATGCGGCTCACGCAGCTGGTGGTCAGTGACGGTGTGCGCAGCGCGTTCCTCGGTCAGCTCGACACGAGTGTGATGGGCCAGATCGACGAGAACGACCCGTCGAAGCTCGTGTTTGCCGACGTGCTGGGGGCGGGCTCGGGCGTCGACATTGAACTCGTCCTGCAACGCGCCGCTTTACACCAGAATGTCGTGCTGCGTGCCAAGCCCACGTTGCCCGAGGGCTTCGACGCTGAGAACACGCGTCTCTATATCTATACCGAGCTGGGTCTCGATACGCTGACGGCCGGCGGCGACGTCAAAGTGCGCGTCGGTGGCGAGGCGGTGAACGCAGCTGCCAGCAGCCTTGTGACGGCCCGCAACACGAGCAAGCCGATTACGTTCACCGTTGAGAAAACGGTTGCGGGAGAACGACGAGAAAAGATTTTGCATCGGTTCGTCGCTTCGCGCGTCTGGGACGAGAGCGGGCCAGAGAACGAGACGGTCGCGGCGCGTCAGCTCTGGCGCCACCCGTTCAGTTCCAGGGCCTATCTCGTCGAGAGTGTGCCGTATTCGTACTTAGCTGAAGCGACGGGCGCGGTTACGCTCGATTATGAAAACGTCAACGGCAGCATTGAGCAGGACGAGACCTGGACGGCCGACGCGACCTACTACGTTACAGGCGACGTGGTGATCGGCGAGGAGGTGACGTTGACGATCGAGCCGGGCACGGTGGTGAAGTTCGCCGAGGATACGCAGATCAACGCGGGTATCTACGAGACCGAGTCGGGCGCGAAGATCGTCGCCAAAGGCGAGCCATACAACTACATCGTGTTTACGAGCGATACGGACGACAACTGCGGCGAGGACTTGACGCCGGGCGAGTCCACGAGCGGCACGAGCACGTATTACAGGGTAGCGATCGAGGTCGGCTTCCACGGCGACCCCACAAGCGAGATCGAGTACTGCAAGGCGGCGTTCGGCAGTTGGGGCATCGTCACGTCGCGGCGCCTCGTCACGCCGGTGGCGCACTGCATCGTCGACGAGTGCTGGTGCGGGATTCTCGTGTGCCGCGGCGACTCGACCAGCGCCTCGGATGTGTTCAACTGCCTGGTGACCGACTGCTCCATCGGCGTCTGCGCGTGGATACGGGGCGAGAGGCCGGACGGATTCTCCATCACGAACAACACGATCGCCGATGGGTGTGCCTACGGCTTCCGGGTCGAGATTGAAGACGAAGAGGGGAACGCTCCCGCGGTCGATGTCAAGAACAACCTCGTCACTGAGTGCAGCATCGCTGGGATCGCCCGAACCGGCAGTGGCACGGGGGGAACATGGGATATCGACTGCAACGGGTTTTGGAGCAATGAGGACAACTATGTGGGCATTCCTGAAGAAAACTGGGGTGACAATGATGTCGTGCTCGAGGAGAACGAGAACCCCTATGACACAACTAACACGCAGCTTGGCAGCTTCTTCATCGACCTCACTGGTTACGGGAGTGCCCTGGAAGATGCCGGCACCGGGAACGCTTATGATGCCGAGCTGTATGGCGACGGCAGCGCGGGCAGCAACACGCTGTTCGACATCGCGGCAGCCGAAGCTATCGACGACGATATCACATCCGACACGACCTGGGACAAGCGAGCTGTCGACACGGGCACCGTCGACATCGGCTACCACCACCCGCGCGTGGACTACGCGATTGACAACACAGGCGTCGATGTTGGCAGTTCGAGCGAGGAGGTCACCCTCACAATTGATCCCGGCGTTGTTGTCGCCTTCTACGGCTCCTATGGCAGTCTCCGGTTCGAAAGCAGCGCCACGGAGGATCCGACGCTGACCTGCGACGGCGATCGCGACATGCCGATCGTGATGGCCGGGGCACCGAGCGTCTCGACGGAGATCAACACCAAGCGCGAGGGTAGCTCCTCGGGTGCGCTCAGACGCAATTCTGTAAGTGCCGACGAGGTCGTCTCCATCACGTACTGCCGTTTCATCGGGCTGTACAAAGCGCTCTATGTGAGCGAAAACTCGGCGGACGAGGTCATGCACTGCGTCTTTGAACGGAACCTGACGGGTGTGGACGCCGCGTACATGGGGTATCCGACCACGTTTACACTGAAGAACTGCCTGTTCCAAAACAACGTCAATGCATGCTACATCCTCTACGGTTACGGGCCCTTGAAGTCGATCACGCTGCGGAACTGCACGTTCGACGTCGCTGGAAGAGGCCTTTACATCAACCCCTACATGCCGTCGTACGCCAACAACGCGACGCTGACCTTCAGCGACTGTCTCTTCAGCAATTGCACTGTCGCCGGCATATTCGCCGCTGGCGTGCCCACTGTCGCCGGTCGCTGGAACGAGGACTACAACGCGTACTGGAACTGCGAAGAGAATGTGTGGAACAGCTATACCAGCCAGGCAGTCGCGATCGGCGACAACTCGATCGTGCTCACCGCCGACCCGTACGACCCGGACTGGTTCGACACGGACGATCCTGGCTCGGCCGAGTGGCGCGCTCAGTGGTACCTCGA
>Ga0307422_1001889_pt1 | contig 10636 bp, 11 predicted proteins | sample SalMarWE160290MG_FD_202153 | JGI IMG/M metagenome (GOLD analysis project Ga0307422, IMG submission 202153) | Salt marsh sediment microbial communities from the Plum Island Ecosystem LTER, Massachusetts, United States - WE1602-90 | ecosystem: Environmental > Aquatic > Marine > Intertidal zone >...
TTGCATCACCTGTCCCCATCAGAAGATGTGGCGTTCGAAGCCGACTCCTCATTATACCCCGTGGCTGCCTCGCCGAACGAGCCCTCGCGCACGACACGTTCAAGGAATGCGAGCGCCGCCGCCATATTCGCCTGCGCCTTCTCCGAAATCGTCTCGCCGAACTCGTCAAACACGTGCCCGCGGATGCCGAGCGCGTACGCCTCCGTCGTCGCCTTGTACAACTGCTGCGCGAGCGCGACCACCCCGCCGGGCTCGACGATGTGGCTGCTGAAACTCCCACCCGGGTTCGGCTCGACCCGCTCGAACGAGAACGGCTCCGGCGCCGTCAGGCTCGCGTCGACGAACACGACCACGTCGTGATCCGCCAGCGTGCGCGCATCCTCGACCGCAAGCTGGTAGGCCGACTCGACCGTCACGCCCGGCAAGCCGAGCTTCTCGAACGCCGCCGCAAACGCCGGCCCGAGCCCGTCGTCGAGACGGCCCGGATTGCCGTACCCGATCACGACAACCGTGCGCCCCGCCTCGCCCATCGCCTAGTCCTTCACCCGCCGGTCGAGCAGCGCGCCGTCGCCGCCGCGCAGCTCGACCACGAGCGGCATCTGGCCGAGCGCGTGCGTCGCGCACGACAGGCACGGATCGTACGCCCGGATCACCACCTCGACGCGATTGAGCAGCCCTTCCGTGATCTCCGGCTTGCCCGACAGGTAATCCTCGGCCACGCGCTGCACGGCCCGGTTCATCGGCTCGTTGTTATTCGTCGTCGAGACGATCAGATTCGCCATCGTCACCTGGTCGTTCTCGTCCACCTTGTAGTGGTGGAACAACGTCCCACGCGGCGCCTCGAGCAGCCCGACCGCCTCGCCGCGCCGCTCGCCCCGCACGACGAGGTCCGTGCCCTGAAGGTCGGCGTCGTGCAGCAGCTCGCCGATCTTCTCGATCGCGTGCACGACCTCGATCATCCGCGCCCAATGATACGCCATCGTGATGTTGTTCGGCTTGCCGTCCGTGACGGCCATGAACTCCTTGCGCGCCGCCTCGGCCTTCGGCGTGTCGATGAAGTCGCACGCATTCACGCGCGCCAGCGGCCCGACGCGGTACCAGCCGGTCTCCGGCCCGAGCGACTTGATGAACGGGAACTTCATGTACGACCACGGCCGCACCTCCTCGGCGATATAGTCGAGATAATCGGCCGGCGCCACCTGGTCGAAGATCGTCCCGCCCGTCGCATCGATCGCGCGCAGCTTGCCGTCGTACAGGTCCATCGCCCCGTCGGCGCGCACGAGCGACAAATGGTTCGACTCGAACGAGCCGAACGGCGCCAGCTCTTCGAGGTGTTCGACCGTGTAGTCCTTCGCCACCTTGAGCGCGTTCAGGCCCCACGCGTCGATCTGCTCGATGTCCGCCAACAGGGCGTCGCGCTCCTCGATCGACAGGTTCTTGTTCATCCCGCCCGGGATCGCGCCCGTGCCGTGGATCTTCTTGCCCGCCGTCGCCTTGATCACCTCCTGGCCGAACTTGCGCAGCAGGATGCCCTGCTTCGCCAGGTCCGGGTGCTTGGCCGCCACGCCGATCACGTTCCGCACCGTCGGGTCGGCATCGAACCCGAACAGCAAGTCGGGCGAGCACAGATGGAAGAAGTGGAGCGCGTGCGACTCCAGGATCTGCCCGTAATGCATCAGCCGGCGCACTTTCTCGGCCGTCGGCGTCAGTTTGTCTGCGCCCACGATCACGTCCATCGCCTTCGCGCCCGCCAGGTGGTGGCTCACCGGGCAGATGCCGCACAAGCGCTGAACGATCACGGGAACTTCCCAGTAGAACCGCCCCTGGATGAACCGCTCGAACCCGCGAAACTCGACGATGTGCAGCCGCGCCTGCTTGACCTGGTTCTCCGCGTCGACGAGGATCGTCACCTTCCCGTGCCCCTCGACGCGCGTCACCGGGTCGATCGCGATGCGTTTCAGGCCGCTGGTCTCCGCCACCATTCTCCTCCGGCTCATGCTCAGTCGTACTTGATCAGCTCGTACGGCAGGTCGAGAGGCTTATCCTTCAACAGCGCCACGAGCGCCTGCCAAATCGTGTCCGCGCTCGGGGGGCACCCGGGCAGGAAGTAATCGATCTTCACCACCTCGTTGATCGGGTACACCTTGTCGAGCAGCAGCGGAATCTCCTCGTCGTTCGGCACCGCGCCGCTCGGGTTGTACACCGACGGCCCGTTCACGTACGCCTCGTCGAGACATTCCCGCAGCGGCACCAGGTTCCGCATCGCCGGGATGTCGCCCATGATCGCGCACTCGCCCAGCGCGATCAGGATGTCGCAGTGCTCGCGGAACGCCCGCAGCACCTCGACGTTCTCCTCGTTCGCGCAGCCGCCCTCAACAAGCCCGATCCGGCACCGCCCCGTGAATGTCTTGATGTCGTTGATCGGCGACTTGTCGAAGTCCACGATCTCGATGAGATCGAGGATCCGCTCGTCAATGTCGAGCAGCGACATGTGGCAGCCAAAACAGCCGGCAAGCGATGTGGTCGCGATCTTCGGCTTCGCCATTCTCGTCGTCCTCACTTGCTCTTCGCAGCGTCCTTCGCTGACGCGGTGTTCTGAGCCGCGCCCGCAGCTTCAATCTTCGACCCGATCGGCTCGTGATCGTACTCGCGCTGGCCGATCGGTACCGCGTAGCCGACGTGCTTGCGCATCAGCGCGCCGACCGGGCAAACGTCCAGCGCCTTGTCCGTCGCCGCAACGTCAGTGTCCGACAGCTTCGCCTCGGCGTTGAAGATGATCTTCTTGTCCGAGCCGCGTCCCGCGAACCCGAACACGTTCTTGCCGTCCACGTCGCGCGACGCCCGCACGCACCGCGCACACAGGATGCACCGATGGTGATCGATGAAGATGTCCGGATGCGACGCCTCGACCTCCCGCTTCGGAAACAGGTACGGGTAGCGCGGCGCCATCATGCCGAACCGGTACGCCAACGCCTGCAGCTCGCAGTTGCCGCTCTTCTCGCAGAACATGCAGAAGTGGTTCCCCTCGACGAACAGCATCTCGATGATCGCGCGCCGGTACGCCATCACCTTCTCGCTGCTGTTGTCCACCACCATGTCCGGCGCGATCGGCTGCGTGCACGCCGCCTGCGGCCGCCCGTTCACGAGCACCGTGCAGACCCGGCACGCCCCGTACGGCACGAGATCCTTGTGATAACAAAGCCGCGGGATGTAGATCCCCGCCTCGTCGGCCGCCTGGATGATCGTCTGCCCCGGCCGGCCCTGCACCTCCACGCCGTCGATCGTAAACGTAATCGTCTCGCTCATCCCTGCTCCCTAGAAACGGTCACGACAAGACCCCAGCCGCGCGATCCAAGCCCGCGCAGCGGCCCTTAGCCCATGAAGAACCCAAGCGATCCGAGCCCGCGCAGCGGGCGAACCCGCCGTTTCGGCGGGCGACATCCTGTAGCCACGCGCGTCAGGGCCTGTTGAACAAGTACCATGTCGGGCGCTTGCTTGTTGCCCCGAAGGGGCTTCATAGCACAGCCCAGGGCAACGCCCTGGGTCAGCAGGGAACAAGACGTCACCGCATAGCCCAAAGAGCTTACATAAAGCGCCTTTTTCAACAGGCCCGTCAGCCCGTGGAGAACGGTCACGACAAGACCCCAAGCCCCCGCAGGGGGCGACATCTGTCGGTCCTAACCCACAACGGAAACACGTCATCTCAGTCACAAACTCATGCCCTAGTCGTGAGAATGCGCCGACTTCCGCCCCGTAATCGCTTCCGACTCCTCGAGCGCCGCAGCCAGGTCGAACGTCGACCGGTATCCCTTCTTCTCCTCCCGCACCAGCGCCTCGTACGCAGGCCGGAAATTCTGCAGCGTGCTCAGAATCGGGTTCGGCGACGTCTGACCCAGCCCGCACCGGCTCGTCGCCCGAATCGTCTCGCCGAGCTCGCGCAGGTAGTCCAGGTCGCCCGGCTCGCCGCGGCCGGCCAGAATCTGCTCGAGCCGCTCGCGAAGCAGCACGTTGCCCACCCGGCATGGCGTACAGTAGCCGCAGCTCTCCTCGACAAAGAAGTCCATGAAGCTCTTGGCCACCTCGAGCACGTTGCGCTCGGGGCCGAACACCATGATCGAACCGCCCGTCGCCAGGTCGTCGAAGCAGATCGTCCGCTCGAACTGCTCCCGCCCAACCATCTGCCCGCTCGGGCCGCCCACCTGCACGGCCGCCGCGTCAGTCGCCCCGGCGAGCTTGAGCACTTCCTTCAACGTCACGCCGAACGGCAGCTCGTAAACGCCCGGGCTCCGGCAATCGCCCGAGATGCTCAGCAGCTTCGTGCCCGGAGTTCCCTTCGTGCCGAACTCGGCGAACCAGCCCGGCCCCTTCTCGAGAATCCGCGCCACGCAGCACAACGTCTCGACGTTATTGACCACCGTCGGCCCACCCAGGTAGCCCTGCTGCGCCGGGAACGGCGGCCGGTTCTTCGGATCGCCGCGCAGCCCCTCGCACGAGCTGATCAGCGCCGTCTCCTCGCCGCAGATATACGCGCCCGCGCCCATCTGGATGCGGATCTCGAAGCTGAAGCCCTGGGTGCCGCACACATCCTGGCCGAGCAGGCCGCGATCGCGCCGCAACGCCAGCACGTCCTCGAGGAACGCCCTCAGATACGCGTACTCACCGCGCAGATACAGGATGCCCGTGTCGGCGCCGACCGCGTAACCGCAGATCGTCATCCCCTCGAACACCGCGTCCGGATACTCGGTCAGGATCACCCGATCCTTGAACGTGCCCGGCTCCCCCTCGTCGGCATTGCACAGCACGTAGCGCTGCTCGCCGGCCGCCTTCCGCGTAAACTCCCACTTGAGCCCCGTCGGAAACCCCGCGCCGCCCCGGCCGCGCAGCCGCGCCGTCTTGACGTCGCGGATCACCTCGGCCGGCGTCATCGCCAGCGCCTTCGCCAGCGCCTGACCCGGCGTGAGCTCCGCAAGCACCACCGGCCCGGCCTTGCGGATGTTGTTCACCACCATCGACTGCACGAGCGGGTGCGCGTTGTTGCCGTCGCCCAGGTGCTCGACGAGCTGGTGCGGCGCCAGCCGCTGCCGTAGCTTGCGCACGATCTCGCGCGCCGCGTCGCTCGACAGGTGCGTCACCACCGTCTCGTTCACGAGCGCCGCCGGCGCCTGATCGCACATCCCGATGCACGGCGCGTACTCGAGCGTGATCAGCCCGTCCGGCGTCGTGTCACCCACGTCGATGCCGAGCTCCTCGCGGAACGCCTCCGCCACCCGGTCGCACCCGCGCATGCAGTCGATCACGTCGTGGCACAGCCGGATGACCACCTTCCCCTTCTGCTCCGTCGACAGGAAGGCATAGAACGATACGACGCTCTCGACCTCCACGCGCTTCGTGCCCACCGCGCGCGCGATCATGTCCATCGCCGCGCTCGACACGCACCCGAACTTCTCCTGCACCGCAAGCACGATGTCCATCATGCGCCCGGCGTCATTCCCGTAGTGCTTGCAGATCGTCTTGATCGCAGTGTCCGAATCCTGGCTCATGCACGACCTCAGCTAGTGTGGTCCCGGTCGGCTCGGTGCTGACCCGTGATTCCCTTCAAGCCTACCTGCAACACGCATCAGAAGCAGGAAAACCGACCGGATGTCAAGAAGTGCACTCTCCCCATTGGCCAGGCCGCACCTGGCCACCAGCGAACCTCAACGGGGCAAGATGCCCCGCCTCGCGCGTTTTCCCGCGCCTCGTACAGCCCCAGGCGTCAACCGACGCCTTAGACAACCAGCTCGTCACAAGCCACTTACGCAACAAGCCAACCTCCGGCCGCCGAACGACGTTCACCTTCTACAAGTCGCGTGCCGACCCGTACTCTGTCCAACACGCCGAGACAGACCCCGGTTCCAGGAAAGGCTTCAGGCAGGCGTTCACGGAAGCTCAGTGGCGGAGAGGGTGGGATTCGAACCCACGGACCTGTTGCCAGGTCAACGGTTTTCGAGACCGCCCCGTTCGACCACTCTGGCACCTCTCCGCAGGAGAGGCCTGCACCTCTCCGAAGGTGTCGCGGTGTTCCGCGACGCGGCACCCTAGAATAGACGCAGCCCCCCGCAGGGGTCAAGCAACACTGAATCACCGATCGGCGGACAAGAGCCGACTCGAAGGTTGGGGAGACAAGAGCAAGCCCCGTCAGGGGCGCTTGGGAGTAGCCTCGCGCGCAAGCGCGTGGGACGAGACGCCACCGACAACGCCCGAGCCCCTTCAGGGGCGATTGATGCCAACGTCTCGACGAGAAACGCCCCTTAACCGCCAATTCGGCGAATCAGCAGTTGATCACGAGAGCAGGTGATCAGGCGAGCAAGCAAGCAACGCCATCCTTCACCTGCTCTCCTGCTCTCCTGTCCTGTTCCCCGTGTCCCCCGTGCCCCCAGTGGTTCAGTCAAAGTCAAGCGCGCGCGCCACAGCCTCGACATCGGCCTCGACGACCGTCGGCCTGTTCGCGTACGTCGCCGTCGGGTCGGCGTGGTATCGGCGCGCACTCTCGGAGAACTTCGCCCCGTGCCCCGTCAACATCACCACCACGCGCGCGTCCCGTTCGATCGCGCCCGCCACCGCCAGCTTCCGCACCGCGGCCACCGCCGTCGCCGAGTTCGGGCAGATGGCGATCCCGCTCTGGTCGACGACCGCGCGCGCGTCCATGATCTCGGCCTCGCTCACCTGCTCGACGAGCCCGTCGCTCGCCTTCAGCTCGCGCACCGCCTTCTTGAAGCTGACCGGCCTGCCGATCTGCATCGCGCTCGCCACCGTCGTCTGCGCCTCGACCGGCTCGAGCGGCGCGAAGTCATTCACAAAGCTCCGGTACAGCGGATTCGCCCGCTCGGACTGCGCACCCACCAGCCGAGGCAGCCGGTCGATCAGGCCGAGCTCCTTGAGCTCGCGCAGCCCCTTGCCGAGCGCCGAGATATTCCCCGCGTTCCCCACCGGCACGACGAAGTAGTCGGGCACGCGCCAGCCGAGCTGGTGCAGCGTCTCGATCCCGATCGCCTTCTGCCCCTCGATCCGGACGCTGTTCATCGAGTTGAGCAGATACACACTCGCGCGGCGCGCGAGATCTTGGACGATGCGCATGCACCCATCGAAATCCGTCTCGACCTCCAGCACGCGCGCGCCGAAAGAAATCGCCTGCGAGAGCTGCTCGTCCGACACCTTCCCGCGCGGCAGAAGCACGGCGGCTGGGATTCCCGCCCGGGCCGCATACGCCGCCATCGACGCCGACGTGTCGCCCGTCGAGGCGCAGATCACGCGCGCCGCCCCGACGTGCGCGGCCCACGAGACCCCGGCCACCATGCCCCGGTCCTTGAAGCTCAGCGTCGGGTTCAGCCCCTCATGCTTGAGCCAGAGCGTCCCGACGCCGCAGTAGGCGCGCACCCGCTCGTCGGCCTCGCACAGGGGGGTATCGCCCTCGTTGAGCGTCACCACGCGCTCGTCGGGCAGATCGGGGAGCAGCACGTCCTTGTACCGCAGGAAGGCTACCTCGTGGCGCCGGTGCTCCCACCGGGCCTGCCACTTCTCGGCCGAGCGCCCGAACGACGCCAGATCCGTGACAACCTCGAGCAGCTCGCCGCAGTCGCACACGTATCGCGCGTCATCCAGACGATACGTGGCCCCGCACTCGATGCACCGGAAATGCGACCTCATCTCGGACGACCTTCGCACCTTCCTCCTCAGCCTTGGCGATGTACACCGTCGAGTCAGTGCCGCGCTCGCCGAACGCCGCCTTCATCGCCCGGCCGATGTAATCGGCCTTGCCCACGGTGTCCGTGATCGCGAACACCGACGGCCCCGCGCCGCTGATCGAGCACCCGTACGCACTCGCCTCGAGTGCGGCGTGCTTCACGTCGTAGAACCCCGGGATCAGCTTCGCGCGCACCGGCTCGATGACCACGTCGTTGATACACCGCCCCAGAAGGCTCAGGTCGCCCTTGGTGAACGCGGCAACCATCAGGCACGAGTTCGCCATGTTCTCCACGAACGCCTTGAGCGGAATCTGCTCGGGCAGGATCTCGCGCGCGTGCTTCGTCGTGATTTGGAAGTCGGGCGTCACGATCACGATCACCAGGTCGCGGATCGACCCGAGCTTGATCACGTCGAGCGGCTCGCGGCACCGCGTCAGCGTCGCGCCCCCCAGCAACGCCGGCGCCGTGTTGTCCGCGAAGAAGTCGCCGCTCACCGCCGCCTCGGCAACCGTCGCCGGGAAAATGAGATCCGTCGGCGTCAGCCCGCCGCCATACAGCTCGTTGACCGCGAACGCGCCCGCCGCCGCGCTCGCCGCGCTCGAGCCGAGGCCCGCCGCCGTCGGCACCGTCTTATGGATCGTGAGCTCGACGCCCGCACCCACGTGGAGCAAGTCGAGCACCCGCTGCGCAGCGATCGCCGCCGTGTTCTTGTCCGCCTCCAGCGGAATCCCGCCGTTGAACCCCGTCATCTCGAGGATGCGCACGCCGCTCGCCGCCTCATTGGCATCCACATAGTCGCCCAGCGACGTGATCGCCAAGCCGAGCACGTCGAACCCGGGGCCGATATTGCCGATCGTGGCGGGCGCGAATACCCTGACGCTTCTCATCCGCCTCTCGCCAGTTGCTTTTCAACTTCCGAAACGCGCGCCAGACCCCCGATGGTTCACGCCACCGCCCGAACGCAGTCCGCCGCGCCTTCCCAGAAGCACACATTCCATGCCAAAGGCCAGTCGCGGGAAGAAGCAAGGCCCGGAAGCCGCAGATCACACAGATCAACACACATTCTCCGAACCTCGGCGGCCAACGGCCGCCGGCCAATCCGTGTCATCCGTGAAATCTGTGGCTAATCCTCCTCAGCCGCAGATCACACAGATCAACACAGATTCTCCGAACCTCGGCGGCCAACGGCCGCCGGCCAATCCGTGTCATCCGTGAAATCTGTGGCTAATCCTCCTTCTTCCTCAGCGTCTGGAAAAACGACCGCAGCAGCTCGGCCGTCTCGTCGGCCCGCACGCCGCCGATCACCTGCACCGTGTGGTTATGACGCGGGTTGCTCAGCACATCCGCGATGCTCACCACCGCCCCGAACTTCGGGTCCGCCGCGCCATAGACCAGCCGCGTCACCCGGCACAGCACCATCGCCCCGCAGCACATCGTGCACGGCTCCATCGTGCAGTAGACCGTACACCCCGTCAGCCGCCAGTTGCCCAGCGCCTCCGCCGCCTGCGTCAGCGCCAGCATCTCCGCGTGCGCCGTCGCATCGCGCAGCATCTCCGTCTGGTTATGCCCGCGCCCGACGATCCGCCCCTCGCCGGCTGCCGGGTCCGCATGCACCACCACACACCCGACCGGCACCTCGCCGCGTTCCGCCGCCGTCGCCGCCTCCCGCAGCGCCTCCCCCATCCAGTGCTGATGATCCTCCGGATCCCTATTGAGCAGGTTCATCTGCCTTCAGTGCCTTGCGTTCAGCCACAGCGCCCAGACCAGCGCTGCCATGCAGAGGACGAGTATGATGACAGCCACGACGTTGACAAGCGTTCGGTGCCTGGGCGGCTGGCATTCGACGTCAGCGGCCTCGCCAATCCTCGACTTGACACGCGCAACGAGCTCGTCGAAGCGATCGAGGTAGCTGCTAAACGCAATCTTGCGCCCGTGCCCGTCGCAGACCGTGAACAACTTCTGCGGAAACCTGAGCAGCCCAGATTGCATGCGTGTTTCGCTCACCCCGATGACATCCGAGAAACGAACAAACGCCGCCTTTCCCAACATCCAGCAGGTGATGCCGTCCTGACTGAGCTCAACACGCTCGGTAAACCGTCGAAGCCCCCAGACCATAAGTACAGCACCCGCTGCGGCCACGGGGAGCGCCGCAATGATGACGTTCAACACACTCCACCCGGTCAGCAGCAGGTGAATGACGATGCCCAGGGGCACCGCGCTCCCGCCAACCAGCGCAACACCGGCGGACGTTCGCCACCACAGCGTCGTTCGGTGTGTCGCCAATGGCGAGGTCATTGCAGTTTCCCTCGCTGCCCGACGATCCGCCCCTCGTATACCACCACACACCCGACCGGCACCTCGCCGCGCTCGGCCGCCGTCGCCGCCTCCCGCAGCGCCTCCCCCATCCAGTGCTGATGATCCTCCGGATCCCGCTTGAGCAGACTCATGCGTGCAGTCTACCGCCCGCGGTCACACGACACAACGAGATGCTGAACGCCGACAAGAGCACGTACTGCCCTAACGCCACAGACCCTTGAAGAGCAACATCACGACGAAGCAGACAACCATCACGCCTGCGGTGCCCCATTTGAGATACTCGATGCCCGTCCACGGGCACCACTTCAGCTTGCGGTCGCCGATTCTCGAGTCGAGGTACTGCGTGATGATCCCATACTGCGACACGAAGCCGGTCAGCAGGATGCGTGTCCCGCGCGCATCACCCAATCTGGTGAAGGCAGTCGTGCCGAGCAAGTCAAACGGCATCGGGTCGCGGCGCCGGATCGAGACAATCTCGTCGTAGCGGATGAACTTCGTCGTGCCAAGGGCCCAGTGTTCGATACCGTCCCGCGAGAGCACAACGCGCTGGGTCGCAACCCAAAGGTAGTAGAAACCGCTATTAAGAACTCCCGCAA
>Ga0307422_1001890_pt1 | contig 10633 bp, 7 predicted proteins | sample SalMarWE160290MG_FD_202153 | JGI IMG/M metagenome (GOLD analysis project Ga0307422, IMG submission 202153) | Salt marsh sediment microbial communities from the Plum Island Ecosystem LTER, Massachusetts, United States - WE1602-90 | ecosystem: Environmental > Aquatic > Marine > Intertidal zone >...
CGTCGCGGTAGCTGTTCCGGCTATCGTTTACCTCTGGTGGCGGGGCATTATGCTGGGGCAATCGACCTCCTACTTCAAGGACATCTATCGCTCTTTCATTATCGGCATGGTGGTCCTGGTCATCCTGATTATCTTCTGGCAGATAAGTACGGTTTCGAGCTATTCCGGCGGTCTGTCGTCGGAAATCGGCATCGATATTATCGCCTTTTTTTTCTTCGGGCTGCTGGCGATTGCGATATGTCACCTCTATAACATGCGCAGCGCCATGCCCAGGGAGGAGGCTAAACTAACCTCGGTATGGCGCTGGCTGCCGGTGATGCTGGGCGTTATCGGTGGCATGATTATCATCGGTTTTATCGTGGCTTCCGCCATTTCGCCTGAATTCATCGAGGCTGTCGGCAACGGTACCCGGGCCGCGCTGGGCGGCTTGGGTCAATTAATGGCCTGGATAGTGACGCCCCTTATCTATGTAGCACAGGGCTTGTTCATTGCCTTCAGGTGGTTTGTGGGTCTTTTCAGCAGCGATCAGTCGGTCGAGATGGAATTAGGTGAAGGTGCCCCGCCGGAATTCCAGGAAGAACGTGATTTTGAGTTTCCCCCTATCGTAGCTGAAGTGCTTAAGTGGGTGGTGCTGGGGATAATCATTGCCCTTGTTGTCTTTTTCCTGTACAAGGCGGTTTCCCGCTATCGCTTACGCCGCGCCAAAGAGAGCATCGATGAAGTCCACGAGTCCCTCGGAGGCTGGAATGCCTTTAAGGACGACCTGGGGCTTTTCTTCAAATCGCTGGGAGATAAGTTCAGGAGGAAGCCTAAAGAACCCACGCCCCCCGTTTTCGATGCCGACCCGGAGGGCCCGCTGGATATAAGAGAAATATTCCGCCACATTCAATGGGAGGCCGCTAAATCCGGTGTGCCGCGCCGCCGCTATGAGACGGCCGCAGAATTTTCCAGGAGCATCGAGCATGTCGTGCCGGATAGCAGCTTGCCTTTGAGCGACCTCACTCAAATGTATGAAAACGTGCGCTACGGCGAGGAAATCGCTCCCAAAGATAAGCTGGATAAAGCCAACGGCCTCTGGCAGACTGTAAAGGGACTTATCAGGACACTGCGCTGGGATTAGCCCGATTTATAGCGACTACGCACTATCCTCGGTAAAAGCCATCACGTCGTCTATTTTATCCGCGTCGCAGAAGAGCATCACCAGCCTGTCCACGCCCAGCGCTATTCCCCCGCACTCCGGCAAATTTTCCACCGACTTGAGGAATTTCTCCGGCAGCGGCATCTGCTGTCCCCGTTCGCGCTCGATTTGCTCAATTGCTTCCTTGAAGCGTTTCGTCTGTTCTCCGGCGTCCGCCAGCTCGCTGTAGGCGTTGGCCAGTTCCAGCCCCCCTATAAACACCTCCGCCCGCTCGGCTACCAGGGGATTGTCCGCTTTCAGTTTTGCCAGCGAGGCCTGCGCCGCGGGGTAGTCTAACAATACGGTGGGGCGGTCTTTAGCCAGTCCCGGCAGTACTTTTTCCACGAAGTCCGTGTCGAACTTTTCAGGTTTGGACTCCTTTATCGGGTCCCAGCCGGCCGCTTTCACGTAGGCGTCTTGAACGGTGGTCCTCGGCCATGGCGGGCTGATGTCTATCTTTTGTCCTTGATACTTTATGCTTTTTCCCATTCCCAGCTTCTCCGCTATTCTCGCCGCCAGCTTTTCCGTGTCGTCGATGATTTTCAGGTAGTCGGCGCCCTTGCGGTACCACTCCAGCATGACGAACTCCGGATTGTGCCAGCGCCCCCTCTCCCCCTTGCGGAAACACCGGCTGAACTGGAAAATCCGGTCGTAGCCGGCCGACAGCAGGCGCTTCATGTGGAGTTCCGGAGAGGCCGCCAGGTACCGGTCCTCGCTCTGGAAAGGGACGATGAATTGCTCCGGGGCGATGGCGGGGGCGCGTACGGGCGTCTCCACCTCGAGGAAGTCCTGCTCTTGGAAAAAGTCGCGGATAATGCGGTAAATTAAAACCCGCCTTTTTAGATTGGGTGCCAGGCGGGCGAGTCGCTTCGGTTCGTCCTCGAAGTCGTTCATTTGCCGGTGGTGACGCGTTCCACGTAGTTGCCGGTGCGTGTGTCTACTTTGATAACGTCGCCCACTTTGATGAAGGAGGGCGTATCGACGCGGTAGCCCGTTTCGACTACCGACGCCTTATTTTGCGGGGTGACGGTGGCTGTCTTGGTGGATATCTCCGTCTCGGTTACCTTGAGGTTGATGGTTATCGGCAGCTGGACCTCGATTGCTTCGTCCCCGTGCATTAGCATCACTACTTCCATGCCCTCTTTGAGGAAATTCTTCTTTATGCCAAGCATTTCTTCGGAAAGGGGGTGCTGTTCGTAAGTGCTTGAGTTCATGAAAATATACTGGCTGCCTTCTCTATAGAGGTATTGTTCCTCTTCTGTGCTCATGGAGGCTTCATCCACGGATTCTCCGGAGCGGTACGTCCGGTCGATTACTTTGCCGTCGCGCAGGTTCTTCAGTCGCAGGCGGTAAACGGCGCGGCCCTTGCCCGGTTTGGCGAACTCCGCCTCTTCCACGTTGTAGAGCGCCCCGTCTATAATCAGCTTGCTGTTCTTGCGTACGCCGGAGATTTCCATCTAGACTCCTTCTGGATTTCTAAAAACGTAAATCGATTTTTCAGGTATTGAAATATCTGTAATATATTATAGCATCTCATCTTGTTGGTGGAAAAATGTTTTTGGACGACTATAACGCCTTTATATCCCGTGCCCTGTTTTCGCCCCGTCGGCGATGGCGTTGACAATCAGCCCCGGCTCCTCCCCGCTGCCGATGTTATAGACCTCCGGCGCCTTGCCTCCCAGCGCCTTCATGATATCCGGGTTCGACTTGAAGGGCAGCGTTACCAGTACGGTATCGGCCTCCAGCGTCTTCTTTTCGCCTTCTTTGGTCGTAATCACCAGCCCTGTTTCCGCGACCTCCTCCGGTTTCGCCTCGGTGTAGCGGACGATGCCCTTTTTGTCCAGCCAGGGGAAGAAGCGCATCAGGTCCTCCACCGGTATCCCCTCCCCAAGGTCCTTGCCTTCGTGGACGATGGTTACCTGCCGTCCCCGCTTTATCAGGAACTCCGCCGTCTCGCAGCCGTGGATGGCCCCGCCCACAATCACCACCCGTTTGCCGATGGGCATCCAGAGCTTTGTCAGCTTTTGCAGCGCCCTGGCCCCGAGGAACCTCATGAAAAAGCGCAGCTGCTTTTGTAGTTGACTGCTGCTAAGCACGCTTTTTCGTTCGCTGCCGGGTATCGCCAGCTTGCTCGGTACGCCCCCCGCCGCCAGTATCAGCACGTCCGGCTTGACCGACTCCACTAATTCGGCGTCCACAGCTTTCCCTTTATGTACAGTAATCCCCTCTTTTTTCATCTGTATCTTGAGGTATTTCACCAGGTCGAGGAAGTCGCCGATTTCAACGTCTTTTACCATTGCCGCCATCGGCACCAGTCCGCCCAGTCGCGGCGTGGCTTCGTAAAGACTGACCTCGTGTCCCCGAAGGGCCGCCACCCGCGCCGCTTCCATGCCGGAGGGGCCTCCTCCCGCCACCATTACCCTTTTCTTTTTCGTCGCCGGCTTGAGAGCGTATTCTCGCTCCCGGCCCAGCGAGGCGTTGACCATACATTCGAGTAGCTGGTTCTTATTGCGCACGTCGATGCAGTGCAGGCACCCGGTGCAGGGGCGGATGTCTTCCAGCCTGTCTTGGATTACCTTGTTGGGCAGTTCGGGGTCGGCCAGCAGCCGCCGCGTCATGCCCACGAAGTCCAGCTTGCCCGCCCGCAGGTATTCCTCCCCGATGACCGGGTCGAGCCGGCAGGCGCAGAACACGGGTATGTTAACGACCTTCTTGACGGCCTCCGTCAGGGGCACTAAAGCCCCCTTGCCCTTCCGACTCCAGTCCAAATCTTTGGGCAAATCGTCCGGAGGCTCCGGGTAAAACATTTTCTCCGGCTGGATTAAGCCGTCGCGGTGATGGTAGCTGTGCGCCCGGCACTGGATGGCGTCGGCTCCGGCGTCCGCTAGGTACCTGGCAATCTGTAACCCTTCCTCTATGGTCGTGCCATTGGGGTGGCGGTACTCCACGATATTGATGAGGCAGGTGACCGGGAAGTCCCGCCCTAATCTTTTTTTAATTTCTCTTACAATGTCGGTCATGAAGCGCGCCCGGTTCTCGATGCTCTGCGGGCCGTACTCGTCCTTGCGCTTGTTCCACACCCGCGATAGAAAGGTGTTTATCTGGTGGCAGGTGCCTCCGTTTACCTCCACGCCGTCGTAGCCTGCCTTGGCGGCGCGCTCGGCGGCTTTCGCCCAGATATCCACGTATTCCAGCACCTCGTCGTGGCTCATCGCTCTGGGCGCGGCGAACCCCGGTCCCGGCAGCTCTGCTTCCGTCAGCGCCGAGGCGGCTTTGGTGTCGCGCTTGGGCAAAAGCCCGGTGGGGTTCCACGGCCCGGCGTGCTGGAACTGGATGAAGGCCGGGCAGCCGTGCTTGTGGATGACCTTCACCAGCTCGGCGTAGCTGGGGATGTATTTATCGTCGTCCAGGTGGAACTGCACCGGCGGGTGCTGCACCCCCAGCGGGTATTCCACCCCGCAGGACTCCGTTATCAGGAGCCCCACCCCGCCCTTCGCCATGGCCTCGTAATACGCCAGCGCCCGGTCGCCCACGTAGCCCGTTCGCTCGATGAAAGAAGTCCCGTTGGCGGTCTTTATCATGCGGTTGCGCGTGCGTACCCGCCCGATTTGCCCCGGCTCGAGTAGTTTTTGAAATCTGGTGTTATTCAATATTTTTACTCCGTCTGGTAATTTTCTTTTTGCTTAACACAGGTGTAGCAGTTCTTCCACGTATTTCATCGTCGGTTTTAGCACTTCTATCGACTTTTTAAGCAGTTTTTGCTCGTCGGGGGCCATCTCCCATTCAAGTACTTGCTTGATTCCTTCCCTCCCCAGGATGACCGGTACGGACATACTAAAGTTCTTGCAGCCGTATTCACCGTCAAGGCAGGCAGAGCAGGGGATGACCTGCCCCGCGTTCTTGGCAACAGCCTGGACTACTTCTGTAAGGCCCGCCGCCGTCGTCCAGGCGGCGGAACGCCCGGTCTTTTGAATAAAATCATCGCGCTGGCGCTGCCCTTCGGAGACCTGGCGGCGCATCTTCGCCTTCAGAGCTTCGGTAAAGGTAACGGGCTTGCCGTCCACGCGGGCGGAGCTGAAAAGCTGCACCTGGCTGTCGCCGTGCTCGCCGATGACGGTGCCCTCCACCCGACTTGAGGGGACGCCCAGCTCCTGGCCCAGCCTCATGCGGAAACGGATGGAATCGTTATACGTATAGCCGATAGTCTGGCTGCGGTTGAATTCGGAACAGCGGTACATGGCGTAGTTCAGCGCGTCCACCGGATTGGAGGCCGTAATGATTACGGCGTCCGGGCAGCACTCCTTTATCTTTTTAGCAATGTCCTGGATGATGGTCAGGTTCTGGGGCAGCACTTCCTTGCGGTCGTGTATCACTTTGGCGGAGCCGGCGGCGATGATGACGATATCCGAATCGGCCATATCCGGATAATCGCCGGCGCGCACGAGCATGTCCCGGCCGGTCACCCCCGTATTGATGTCCCAGGCGTGGAAAGCGACCGCGTCCGGGCGCGGGTTATCGATGAGTACCATCTCATCGGCAAGACGGCGTACCGCGATAAGAAAGGCGGCGGTGGAACCGACACTGCCGGAAGCGCCTATAATTGATATTTTCATCATGCCCCCCCATACAGGCAATTACGCATCAAATAATAAGAAAGTGTAAAACAGCGCTTATATTTTAATTATATAACATTGACCCTGCTAAGGTTAACAGTAAAATCAGAGGATGTTAGTTACAATAAAGCTTTCACCTTATCAGACAAAGGGGAGTGCGTAGCGAGAGAAGGCTCCGCCCCCCTCTCAATTATTCTTCTGCCAGCGTTCCTCGCGCTTGCTTGAGCCACTCCGCAATCGGGTAGCTGAAGCCGCAGGAATCGGAGCACTTGCCGCACCCGTCGCAGCTGTCGATATCATGGTTCTCTCGACGATAGATTAACCTGGCTGTTTCCTTGTCGTCGTACATGACCGCGTCGTTGTAAATCTCGAAGATGCGCGGCGCGTCGATGCCCTGCGGACACGGCATGCACCCCCGGCAGGCGGTGCAGGGGAGGGGCTTGAGCGCCCGGTAGGCCTCCCTGACCTTGCTTATCACCAGTTCCTCCGGCACGCTGAAGCTGTCTGCCTCCGCCTCGTCCGCCAGCGATAAATTCTCCTTTACCTGTTCTAAATTGCTCATATCGACGACCACGCAGGAGATATCCCTGTGGTTCCAGGCCCACCTTAAGCCCCACTCCGCCCGACTCCGCTCCGGCTGTGCCTCCGACCATACCTTCGCCACCGACTCCGCCGGTTGTTTCGTAAGCCTGCCCCCCATGAGGGGTTTATTTACCAGTACCCCCAGCCCCTTCTCCGCGGCGTAGGCCAGCCCGGTAACGCCCGGGTGGTGGTCGATGTCCATGAAGCTGTAATTGAACTGGCAGCAGGCCCAGTTGTCGTAGGCCTCGATTACCTCCCGCAGGAACTGGTACTGGTCATGGAAAAAGAACCCGATGTGCCCGATTTTCTTACTGGCAAGAGCTTTTTCCACCCAATTTAAGACCTTGAGTTCTTCCAGCCTCGGCCAGCTTTCGCGGTTCAGTCCCCCTAAAAGCAGGAAATCGACCCCGTCTTCGTGGAGCCACTTGAGAAGTTCTTCCAGGTAGCCGTCGAAGTCCCGCGCCGACTTGATTTTATACGACGGCAGGGTGGAGGCAATCTTAACTTTTTGACGGTAGCCGTCTTTGAGTGCCTCTTGGAGGAGATTTGATAAGTGATTATCTACTTCGTAGGCCAGCGGCGACCCCGCGTCGATGAGGTTGACCCCGCCGTCGATGGCGAGGCGCAGCATCTTTACTGATTCAGATTCGTCTTCGGGCAGCTTTTCCAGTCCGAACCCCAGCGCCGAGACCCGCCAGTCCAGCCTGCTTGTCCGCCGAAGCTTTAGCGTAGGAGGGCCGAACTTGCGATATTTCATTTCAATTAACTGTCATTGCGAGCGAAGCGTGGCAATCCCTATGATAAATCCAGTGCATCTTCTTTATCGTCATTCCCGTGTAAACGGGAATCCAGTGTATCTTTTTTATCGTCATTCCCATGCAAATGGGAATCTAGCGGCGGGGTAAAGGGGTGGTGGATTCCCGGGTCAAGCCCGAGAATGACGTTTCTTGTTTATTTACGCCTCCACCCATGGCGAACCGTGCTCGCCGCTTAAGCATATCACGAAGAACCCGTAGGGCTTGTCCACCCACCTTGTAATCAGCGGCAGGTGCGGGAAAGCCGCCGGGCATATCCCCACGGTGGGCGTGTTGAATATGTGACGCTCATAGTCCTTGCCCATCCCCAGCTCCAGCTCGGCCCCAAGGTAATCGAGTTTGTCCGTGTCCAGCCCCACGAAGCACAGGATTTCCGCCTCGGGATGGTAGTGTGCCTCGCCGCCCCTGTGCCACTTGCCGCACTGACTGTACAGCCCCCAGGTGAAGTTGAGGTTCAGCCCTTCGAGGTCGCTGCCGTAAAGCCAGACCACCTCGTCGCCGTTGCCGGGGCCTACCCCCATGTCCCTTGCCCGGACGGAGCCGTACTCTTTGCCTTGCTGGTTGCCTGCCCCGGGCATGTTGCTGAACTTGGTCCACATCTTTTTACGCAGGTGGGCGTACTTGGACGCTTTTACGGGCTTGCCCTTGGCCTCCACGCTGGTGGCCTGGTAGGCGGGCGCCAGTCCTATTGTATAGTGGGTTATCGGTTTGTTCATTTTCTTAACGGTGACCGGGCCGTGCGGCGTGCCCTTGGGCACGATGACGCAGGACGGCTCTTTAATAATAATCTCCTCCCTTTCTTCCCCCATCAGCACCGATATCTCCGCCTTACCCAGGTCCATGATGTCCTTGCTGTTCGTCCCCTCGAAGACCAGCACCTCGTCGTAAGGGTGAACGACGGCCCCCTCCAGCGGGTGAAAGGTGCTCGGCTTCTTAACGTACCCGAAGGAAAAGTGGGCGTTGAACCCCTCCAGGTCCTTGGCTTCCATCCACATGCGGGGCTCGGCGTAAAGTCCCCTCGGTGGGTCCTTGATAGCGATGGGTTTTATCAGGTGGGCGTATTCTTTCGTAACTGCCATGACCGTCTCCTTTCAGATAGATGACGCTAGTTTTCTGCGACTTTTCCCCCAAAGAATAGCAGAGACATTAGCGGGGGTCAAGGTGAATTCATCCGTATCCCATGTCCTCTCCCCTTGTGGGAGAGGATTAAGGTGAGGGGTTGGTTCCGGCGTGTTTATTGGTTGTGGGGTATTGGCGTCCATCCACCGTAAGGGCTCGCTCTTACACTTATGTCTCCGTCGTCTCGAACTGGCTCTGGTATAGCGAGGCGTAGAAGCCCTTGGCTTCCAGCAGCTCTTTGTGGTCCCCTTGCTCCACGATGTCCCCGTCCCTCATCACCAGTATTATATCCGCGTTGCGTATGGTCGATAAGCGGTGCGCAATCACGAAAGCGGTGCGGTCCCGCGTCAGCTCCTCCATGGCTTTCTGTATCAACACTTCTGTCCTGGTATCGACGGAGCTGGTCGCCTCGTCCAGTATCAGTATCTTGGGGTCGGCCAGGAACGCCCGCGCGATAGTCACCAGCTGCTTCTGCCCCTGTGATAGGTTGGAAGTCTCCTCGTTCAGCTCAAAATCATAGCCGTGCGGCAGGACGTGCACGAAGGCGTCCACGTAGGCCATTTTCGCCGCCGCAACAACCTCGTCATCCGTCGCTGTGAAATTACCGTACCTGATGTTTTCCCTGATCGTTCCGTTAAAGAGCCAGGTGTCCTGCAGCACCATCCCGAACATCTCCCGCAGGTTCTCCCGCTTCATCTCTCGTATATCCAGCCCGTCCACGTAAATGCCCCCGCTGTTGATGTCGTAGAAGCGCATCAGCAGCTTAACGAGCGTCGTCTTGCCGGCGCCGGTAGGACCGACGATGGCCACCTTTTGACCGGACTTGATTTCCGCGGAAAAGTCGTTGATGACTATCTTATCCGGGTTATACCCGAAGTGCACGCTGTCGAAAGTCACTTGCCCCGTCACCTTCTCCAGTTTCTTAGCGTCGGTGGGGTCGGGTTCTTCCTCCTCCTCTTCCAGGAACTCGAATATCCGCTCGGCGGCAGCTACGGTCATTTGCAGCGTGTTGGCGATGTTCGTCGTCTGCGCGATTGTCTGCGTAAATGTCCTCACGTACTGGATGAATGCAAGGATATCCCCGACCTGTATTGTCTTCCGCACCGCCAGGTAGCCGCCTAATATGCTTACCCCGATGTACCCCAGGTTGCTGACGAATTGCATCACCGGCATCATCGCCGTGGCAAAAAAGTGCGATTTCCACCCTGCTACATAAAGTTTCTCGTTCATCCCGTCGAATTTCTTTATCGACTTCTCTTCGCCATTGTAGGCTTTCATCGCGTTGTGCCCGGTAAACATCTCCTCAACGTGACCGTTGATATGCCCCAGGTACGCCTGGTTCATCCTGAAATATTTCTGCGACCTTTTGACAATGAATCTCACCAGTAGTAACGCTATGGGCATTATCACCATCGCCGCCAGCGTCATCATCCAGCTTATCCACAGCATCATCGCCAGCACGCCTACTATCATTGTCACGGAGGTAACTATCTGCGAAAAGTTCTGGCTCAAGATGTTGCTCATTATATCGATGTCGTTGGATAAATAGCTTATTACCTCGCCGTGGGTCTTTTTATCGAAGTATTTCAGCGGCAGCTTGCTGATTTTCTCCGCAATATTTTTCCGCAGCTGATACGTCATTTTCATGGCGATGCCGGACATCACCCAGCCCTGCGCGTACTGGAATGCCGTTGCCGCCACGTAAAGGCCCAGCAGTATCAGCACAATCCTCCCGATGTAGGCAAAATCGATGGCCGCACCCGGCACGCCCATCATCTTCTGCATGACCCCCTGGAAAAGTACCGTCGTGGCGTCGCCCATCAGCTTCGGCCCGATAATAGCGAAGACGGTGCCGGCTATGGATAATATCAGGGTCAGGATGATGGCGTATCGGTAGGGCTTGAGGTACGAAATCAGGGTCTTCAGCGTCTTTTTGAAGTCCCTGGGCTTTTCATCGGCCATCATCGGCCCATGCCGGCCGGGACCGCCTCTTCCCGGTCCTCCCGGCGGAGGCCCGCCGCCCCCCATCGGCCCGAAGTGATACGGAATCTTCATCGGGACAGCTCCTCCTCGGACAGCTGCGACTGCGCTATTTCGCGGTACACCTCGCAGCTCTCCATCAGCTCCCTGTGCTTGCCGATGCCCACGATTTCGCCTTTATCCAGCACCACAATCTGGTCGGATTTCATGATGGTGCTTATCCGCTGGGTCACTATCAGCACCGTGGCGTCTTTCGTCTGGCGGCGCAGCGCCTTTCTAAGGGCGGCGTCGGTGGTATAGTCCAGTGCTGAAAAACTATCGTCGAAAATGAATATCTCCGGTTTGCT
>Ga0307422_1001899_pt1 | contig 10600 bp, 25 predicted proteins | sample SalMarWE160290MG_FD_202153 | JGI IMG/M metagenome (GOLD analysis project Ga0307422, IMG submission 202153) | Salt marsh sediment microbial communities from the Plum Island Ecosystem LTER, Massachusetts, United States - WE1602-90 | ecosystem: Environmental > Aquatic > Marine > Intertidal zone >...
TAATTGGCATTGGGGGAAAATTGCCATAATCGGGATTGTTGCGCTTTTTATAAGCAATTATTCTTTTTTCTCTAATAGTTCTTATGAGAAAAAATACAATGATTTATTATCAAAGTATGAAAAATTAGATAATGATAATGAAAAAAAAGCACAAACGATAAAGATAGAAAATGATAAAAAAATCACTGTAAAACCAACATTAAAACCAACACCAAAACCAACATTAAAACCAACATTAAAACCAACACCAAAACCAACTAAAAAATTAATTTATGATCAAAGTATAACCTTTGATCAATTAAATAGAGATCCAGATAACTATATCGGGAAAGGTATTATATTTACTGGGACTATTATCCAAGTAATGACGGAAGAATCCGGCGATACATACCGGATTGACGTTGGGAATGGAAATGTAATGTTGTGCAATTATCAGTATAAAAAAAATGAATTAAGATTAGTTGAAAATGATGTAATTAGATTTGAGGGCGTTTCATTAGGATTATATACCTATGAGACCGTTTTAGGAGCAGAACAAACGGTCCCTTGGGTTTATATTGATAATATAGTATCTAGATAGGAGAATTTAAATGTCTAAAATAAAGCATTTAGGAGAAGTTAAAAATATTAAAATTACTGCCGAAGTAGAAGGAAAAATTGTAAGTTTCAATCCGGAAACGGCTGTTATTGTTGCATATGATAAAGATTCATTGATTAATTTATGTAATATTCATAGCTCAATTGACGGCACAAATAAAATTATTAAACAGTTGAAAAATTATATTGATATTTTAGAAAATCAAATTATTAAAAAAGTAAAATCCAATATGGATCTAGTAGAAAAGTCTTTTAAATATTATAAAAATAATGACATTGAGGGTTTTAAAAAAGCTTGTAAAGATGGAGAATTAAAAGATATGCCGGAAGATGTCGCAATGGAAATGGAACAAAAAATGTTTAAGGGGGATCTTAATTAATGGATATGGAGGAATATTTTGATTATACACAAGAAAAATTAAAAAAAATTATTAAAGAAGTAAAATGGATTGGAGTAAGTGACTACCATCCCACAATAAAAAAAGCCAAAAAAAAGGCTATTAGGGCCTTAAAAAAATTACATAAAGAATTTGAATTTTAAAAAAAAAAGGGGATAATTAAACTAATGAAAAAATATTTTTGGTTGATAATTATTGCAATGGCAATATTATCAAACATGTTAGGTCTTATTATTTTATTTTTATATGAGAAATAAAATTAATCTTAGGAGGAATAAAAATGAATTTGGTATTAATCTTTTCAATTTTGAGCTTGTTTGTAAATGCGGCGGTTGTCTTTATATTGACAAGGTATCATAAAAGAGTATCGGATATTTATAAAAAAATATCGGCAACAAATCGGATTACTCAGGATACTTTGAGAGAATCCGACGAGGCAAATAAAGTAATCTTAAGTAACCTTTATAGCGCGCAATTAGTTAGTATCTCAATTAAAGACAGCTTGAAAGCTCTAGAAATACAACTGGAAAGTAAATATAAGAAAAATCAATTGTTATTCGGTATTACTGAAAATGATATAAAGAAAAAATATCAAGAAAATAGAAAATTTTAAAAAATAAAAGGAGCGAAAAAAAGAAAATGAATAAAACGATAAAAATTTTAATAATAATTGCAATGATAATATTTTTGATAGGATTGGGAAGTTGTGCATTACTAACTATATTTATAGGATCTTCAGCAAATGAAGTTATTAAGGAAGAAGATAACAAAGATAACAAGGTAGAAAAGGCCATTGATGATAATAAAAAAATTGATTTGGTTATCCCGGCCGTAAAACTAAGTGAAGATTATGAGGCTAACGAATTAAAGGCTGACGAGAAATATAAAGGAAAAATCGCGGAAGTAACTGGCGAGGTCGAAGATATTTCAAAAGTTTTTGAAAAAACTTCTATTACATTAAAAGGAAAAGGCTTATTATATAGTATTAATTGTGGTTTTGAAACTGAAAATGAAAAAGAAGTTATAAATATTAATAAAGGCCAAAAAATTACGATAATAGGCTATATTGACGGCTATGGAATAAGTGTTGATATGTCAAAATGTAGAGTAAAAAAATAAATCTAGGAGAATTTTTAAATGACTGAAATAGAAATAATCCACCAACAAATAGAAATATTGCATAGAAAAAATACAGGCTTAGAGGAATGTTTAAATATTTTAAAAAAAATGCTTGAATTGCAAAGTAAGAGAATTGAAGAATTAGAAAAAACAAATAAATAAATTTAGGTGATGATTATGAAATTTTTAGAAATTTTATTGTTAGATAAAAAAAAGGAAAATTTACAAGAATATCATAAGGCTTTAGAGCTAATAGCCGATATTCAAAGTAAGAGAATTAAAGAATTAGAAGAAATATTAAAAATAAAAAAATAAAGAATTAGGAGCGAAATGTTATGAAATTTTTGGAAATTTTAGAAACGGATAAAAATAATTATGAACGTTATAAAAAATTATCTGAGGATCAAAAAATAAAATTTGAAAAAAATTATAAAAAAACATTTCGCTATCAATTTTTTGAGTTAAATTATTATATGAGAAAGTATAAAAATAAAATGGAGGAGTAAAAATGTTAATTAATGGAGTTCCATATTTACAAAAGCAAATCAAGCTAAATTTAAATATAACTCCACTAAAGAGAAAAAAATCAGACATAAAGGCTATTGTTGTTCATTATACCGCAAATCCTGGTGCGACAGCCGATAATCATTTTGATTATTGGAATAATACATATCGCAAATCGTCGGCTGACGTTGTTATTGATAAAACTAAAGTTTTAAAAATCAATGACTGGTATAAAAATTATACCTGGGCCATTGGTGACGGTAACGGTCGATTTGGATATTGGAATAATAATAGCATTTCGATCGAAATGTGTATTGAGAAAAACGGTAAGCTAGATCCAAAAACTATAAGTAATACAATCGCTTATATTCGATATTTAATCAAAAACGGATTTACAGAGAATGTCATAAGACATTATGATGCTTCAAGAAAATTATGTCCTTTTGAATTTGTTGATTTAACTATCAAGGGCCATAACAAAGCTTATAAAGATTTTAGAAGCAGAATATTTGCCAAAGATGCTAATTTATATGAAAATTATCAAGGCCTTTACTGGCTATGGAAAAAGGGATTTATTACAGGTAAAGAGTATATGACAAGTAAGGAAAAATCCCATTTTGATTGCGACCAGATAGGAATTATTATGAAAAGGATATATGAAGATATACTAAGTAAATAAAAGGAGAAAATCATGAGTGAAAAATACATTGAATTTGAATTAAAGAAAGATGGAACAACAGAAAAAGTGAAGTTTAATAATTATATTTTGATCGGGATAGATCAAAATGAAGTAGAAAAAACCCATGTTGCGCGTATATTAACCAAAATTTCTGGACCATTTAATACCAAAATTTTTCATAATGAATTAACAAAATTAAAAGAAAGATTAGGGAAAAAATTAGAGGAAAGACCTCATATTGATAAAATATTTAATATGACAAATGAAATTGTTGATATTTTTGAGAAAGAGGGAATACAGGGCTTGAAGTATGAACGTAAAAATGGGAAATTTTCCGAATTTAAAAATACAGAATTTGAAAATATATTAAATATTCTAGAAGAACAGTTCAGAGAAGGAGCAAATCATGAGTAAAGATATAAAAAACATTGAATTAAAAGAAATTTATGAAGATGGAACAATGGAAAAAAGAGAATTTGAAGATTTTGTTTTTATAGGAATGAATGTTGATCAAAAAGAGGATAGAATAGACGTACATGTAAATAATAAACTTAGCGAAATTTATTATGCACATGTAGCAATCGAACAAATGAAAAAGATCATAAGAGAAATTGAAAAATCTATTGAATCATGCCCAACTAGTAAATTAGCTTTTGATATAACCAGTCAAATTTTTTCCATTTTTGAAGAAGAAGGTTTACAAGGGATAAAAAAAGCATATAAAAACAATGAATTAAATATAACTGAGGACGAATATAAACATTTATTAAAAACTTTTAAAAATGTCCGTAGACCGGAGGTTAGAAAGGAATAATAATGGATATTGATTATTTAATGAATAAACTTAATTTATTTACTATCGAAGATCCGGAAGTATGTTTTGAAAGATTAAAAAAACATATAGATTTAAAAGGTCAAATGATGTCTAGCATGTATTTTGATATTACTAATGATGAATGTCATGCCATAGCTGTCAGATGTTACCAATTAGGATATGATAAGGAAAAACTTTTAAGTTTCTGTGAGGAAAATAAATTAGAATATGTACCATATTTAATTACATGAAAATGGAGTGAAAAAAATGGAAAAATATAATTGTTATAAAGGATTTGTAAAAATTTTAAAAGATGGAATGCCAGTTAATAGTTTTTTTGAAAAAGACGGTATGAAAGCCGAATTTATAATTGAAGATAATAGTATAATTATTAATGAAAATTTAGTTATTCCTATGCATAATGTTTGTTATTTTAATATTAGTAAAAATAATTGTAGTTCTGACTATAATTGCCATTTATTAATAATGGTTGCCAATTGGGCAAATTTATAATAATTTATAAAGTCGAATCTAACACAAGTATATTGTGTTAGATTCGACTTTTCTTATAACATAGATTGCTAGAGTGATATATATTTTTTGTAATAATTGTGTAATATAGATTATTATTGAATCTAACATAATCAAATAAATATTTAGAAGGAATTAAATTGATTTGGAAAAACTATAATTTATTGTTATAATAATACAATAACTAAAAAAAAGGAGTGTAAAAATATGGAAATAATGTTAAAAGAGAAAGATAGAATAAAACAAGATTTTGAAGAGATAAAAAAAATTTTTACAACTTATAAATATAATCTTTTCAAATTTATGCCTGGGAATAGGCAAATTGATCAAATCAAATTAAACGGTATGATAACGGAAATGAAAGAAAATTGCCCATTTACTCTTATTCGTGTAACAAATAGCAAGGATAGCAATAAGTTTGAAATATGCGACGGACAGCATACATTTTTAGCGTTAAAATCTCTTGGAAAGCCTATTAATTTTTATATAGTTGTAGATGAAACTATAAAAGATATAAGGACAATAAACTCTCGCATGAAAAATTGGACAAATTGGGATTATGTGGAATCTTTCGCCAATACCGGCTATGATGATTATATTCTGCTTAAAAAGTTAAAAGACAATTTTCCTGAATTCAAACAGACCCAATTTTTTATATCGCTTGCCTTAAATAAATATAGAAATATGCGCTCAGTTTCAAAAAAATGCATAAAAGATGGTTCGTTTAAATTTACGAGTTATGATTATGTATTAAAAATATTAGATCAGTTAAGAGATTTTAAAGTTATTGAAAAGGTTGATTATACCAGCTATATATTTATCAGGTCCGCTTTATATTTTTTAAATTATAAATATTATGTTCACGCTCGAATGATTGGTCAATTAAAAGCATATCCTCTTTTCCGAAAAACAAATGATATAAATATGATGATTGAGCAATTGTTAGGAAAGTATAATCAGAATAAACAAAAAAAAGAGCGCATCGATCAATTTGCTCTTTTAAGTTATATAAAAAAAATAAATGATAAAAAATAGATATTATAATTATAGCATCTGGAGGTAATTATGAATAGAAAAGAAATAGAATGTTTATTACAAAAATATTCGGTAAGTCATAAGAATCTTGCGCGATTATTAGGATGGGGAAGTCATACAATCTATAGATATTTAAAAGGAATGACGACACCAGACATTAAATATAGTAATGAACTTAAAAAACTTTTTGACGTAACCTATATGGATGAATTATTGGAAAAAAATAAAAATCTTGTAAATCCTACAATATATTTAGAAGTTAAAAATTCTATAAATAAATTAAAAAAAAGGCAATTAAAAGATAAACAAAATATAATAGATATTCAGGAATTAAAATCTCTGTTAGAAAAATATTCGATGAAACCTCCACATTTGGCGGCCTTATTAAATATCCATAGTACTACAATATATGGATATTTAAAGGGATTAAATCCCAATGTTGAATATAGTGATAAATTAAAAGAACTTTTTAATATAGCAAATATGGAAGAATTATTAGAGAAAAATAAAAATCTTGTAACTTCCACAATATATTTAGAAATTAAAAATTCTATAATAAAATTAAAAGATAAGGAACATAAAATAGCCAATATAGAAAAATTATTGGAAGAAAATAAAAATTATTTACCTCCGGAAGCTTATCAGAAAATAAAAAATGCTATAAATATGCTATAATTAAGTTGGATTTTTTATTTTTTAAAAGTTTGCTACTTCTTATATAAAAAAAGGGATATAAATATATCTCTTTTTTTATGCTTATTTTTATAAATATCTATTGTTATATTGCCTTTTTTATATGTATTGTTTATAATGAATATAAATATTAATAGGAGGTTTAAATGAATAAAAAAACTAATATAACAATAGGTTTGCAGTCAAGCACTATTGAGAAAATGAATTGTTTTTTGTCTTACACTTTGCAACCAAGACAAACCTGGATTGAAAAGTTAATATTAAATGAAATTAAGACAAAAAAACCAAAGCTAAAATATGATATAAGGATTGTCGATGCTGATGATGAATTACAGATTTATAATGCATATGATTATATATTTTATGGATCTAGTAAAGAATTTATTAAGATTTTAGATGAAAACCAAAAGATTATTATTAGGGCCATGCCAACTCTAAATGAGTTAAAAATTAATGGCCAGGTTTTAATATCTGAAGAGTCTCCATTTGTTTATAGGAGGAAAATATAAAATGTCAATGTATAATTTGATATATGGAATGAATCCATACAGCGACATAATATTATCAATGCTTGAAATAGATATAAAAAAAGTTGAAAGGTTCCGGGATACTGGAATTGATTATCAAAATAATCAAATTTGGGTATATACCCGGACCGGTGGTAGTAATCGACAACTTTATAAAAACAAAATTTTAACAAAAAATAAATATTATTTAAATAATAAAGATGATTCATACGACTGGACCTATGCCGAATACAATTTTTGTATTCCTGAAGAATTTAAGGATATAATCCATAAATTTAGTAAATATAATAGGGATCGGGTTGATTGGGAATCAAAATTTAAACATATGGAGGAATAAATGAAAAATTTTATAAAAGCTTTAAATATTTTATTAAAATATGAAAATCCTGATTGTCCGTTTCATTGCGAGCATGATGTTTTGTATATTTGCGTATCACCTACAAGAGTATCACTGGAAGATATAAAAAAATTAGATGATTTACAAATACATGCAGACTATGAAGAGAATTATTTTTTTAGCTACCATTATGGTAGCGCATAAATATAAATAGAAAGAAGGCATAAAATGGGAAAAAAAGAAGTTGAAAAATGTAAAATTGAAGCCTGTTACAAGGATGGAACCAGTGACATTTACGAAACAAATATATTTTTTTTTACTGGCAAGATTTTTAAAGGTGACGGAAGCGGAATGATGGTACTTAGCTTAGGATATGAATTATACGATTTTTATAGAATATTAAAAACTATGGAGAGGAAACGAAAAGAAATTTGCAAGGCAATATTTAAAGCCTATCCAAATTACAACGAAATTTTTAAAATATTTGATTTTGTCAATAAGAATGGCCCGGATGGATTAAAAAAGGAAAATTTTAATGTTTCCGAAGAAGAATTTAATAATATAAAAAATATGTTTTCAAAGGAGGAGTAAATGAAGAAAAATTGCAAATTGTCAAAAGAATTAAGCATAAAATATAAAACTCAAAAAAATGAATGTACATATAATACATATATGCTATGTAAAAAAGAGCATTTTAATATGATTATAGGCTTTGTTGAATATGAAGATGTACATTTTTTACATCTGTGGAATATGCACAATAGTCAAATCATTGATACTACCCTTCCAGATAATAAAACCGATTATAATTACATTGAAATTATGAGAATTAATAATTTTGATGTAATCAAGAAAAAAATATCTGGTAGTTACAAGGTAATTGGATTAATAGAAAAAAAATTATCAATCTTAAAAGAGGAGAATGTTGAGGGATTTTCTTTGTCTCTAGCAACTAATTTTAAAATTTATAGAGGTGCCAAGACTGAACGTGAATTTTGTTGTTTAAGTGCAGTTGCAATGTTTTCTGAAAATATAAAAAGAATGGAATATGAATTTATTTAAAAAGGAGCAATATGTTTTATTTTGTTTTTAATATTGAATTTAAAAATATTGAATGGTCCGGCCAAATATATGTTAGAAAAAATGAAACAGTAAAAGAATCAATAAAAAGACATTTTCCAGATTGGAAAGAAAATGACGATTTTGGTACTAGTAAAAATTATTGTGTATATATCAAAAATATTTTGGTCGAAGATTTATTAGATTATTTAAAAGATAATGGATTCAATTAAATAAGGGTCTCCCCTCTCCCCTAAAGGCTATAAAATCAATATATAGAGACAAATTCCCGGCAGGGGATAGAGGACCTATAAAAAAAGGGGGGATAAAATTGATTGTTTTAATTTTCAAAGTAATTTTTGAAATAATTTTTTTTGATAAAGAACAGGGATTAAATATTTTTTTATTAACTAATAAAGAGTGTAAAAAATATAAATTAAATGGTAAAAAAAAAGATCATCCAGACAATGATCCATTCCCAATTTATTTAGGAGATGAAAAAATATAAGATATTCCTTAAGTATAATTAATATAATATATCATTTTAAATAAATTTTATATATTTTATTTAAATTTACTAACTTAGGTAATTTAAATGAAATATATTTTTTTATTTATGTATTGCATTGTATAGCAAAAAGCTATACAATGTAAATATATTAAATAAATAGAGGTAGCAAAATGAATATTATGAAAAAATATTGTTATTATGCAATCGAAATATTAAAGGACTGTTTACCAATAAGGCCAGAGGTCCAAATAACAGAGGCTAAAAAATATGCCGGAAGGTGTATTGTTAAAAGAATAAAATATCAAAATAGAATTGTAAAGGCTACTATTCGTTTATCTAGTTATTGTCACATGGACGTTCCTTGCTTAATGAGCTATGAAGACCATATCGAAATAATAGATACAATTGCCCACGAATTAGCGCATATATTTATTATTTCGCATTGTAAGGAACATACAGAGTTAACAAATGATTTTAAAAATCTTATAATTGAATATTTTGAAATCTTGGGATTTTTAGAAAAAAAATCGGCGTAAAGGATTGGAGGAATAATTGAATGATTGAATTAGATTTTTATGAGGTTAATTTGGATGATAATGAAATTAAAATACATTATCATCCAAAAGCAAAATTTAAAAAGCAAAAAATTGAATCACCACTAAGAGATTTTTTATTAAAATATTCAAAAATACAAAATTTTAAATCTGACTATGAATTTCAAGATCATTTGAATTTCATATTTAAGGAAAAAATATTAACAAGTGAAGAAAATATAAAAAAATTAATAAAAATATTGGAGGGATAATTAAAATGTATTTAACAATTAATTTTTTAATGGAAGTAAAAGACCTGGAAAAACAGGACTTAGAAAGAATGAATATTCTTAATTTCAAAAAATTAAGAAGAGATCCACAAATTGAATGGGTGGGTAACGAAAATTATACAATAAGAAAAAAATATTCAAGTGGTAAATTAGTTTGGATTATTATTGATTATACCTGTTTTGATGATAAATTTATTAAATATTTAAACAATTTAAATAATGATTTTTATGATTTTATTAAAAATAAAACAATTAGATTTCCGATTGAAACATTTGATAGTGATTTTGAAATTAAAATTGATGATGATTTAGATGAATCACTAACATATGAATTGACATTACAAGATTTATGTCAAATTTTATATGGTTTTCTTTATGATTTATTTTTAGAAAAAATAAAAAAAATAGAAACTAGAATGCAAAAGATAAGTGAAGAATTAAAAAATGTCTCAGAATTTAGAACTATAAATATAGATAAATTAGCTAATTTAAAAGATTCATTAGAAATTGAAATAACAGATCATAAGAAGTTTGAAGATTTATTAAGTAAATTAAAAGATAATTATGAGGTGTAAAAATGAAAAAAGCAGTTAGTTATAGATTTGATCAAGAAACAATAGCTATTATAAATAAGATTTCAAAATTAGAAAATAGATCGCACAGTAATGCGGTTGAAAATATAATTTTGAACTATTGGAGAAATACAGAAGATTGTCAACATAAAAGAACAAAAAAAGTAAAAAAGGGAACTAGAAAACAAGACGGAAAAACAATTACAATTTATGAAATTATATGTTTAGATTGCCAAGAAAGCTGGAATGTTGAAGAGTAATAATGTATAATGTTCTTAGTAAATATAATAAATCCACATTGTAAATAAAACTATATTAAAAATACTCATAAACTTATGGGTATTTTTATTGTTTTATATATTTATTTATTATATATTATATATAGACTGTAGATTGTATTA
>Ga0307422_1001906_pt1 | contig 10577 bp, 14 predicted proteins | sample SalMarWE160290MG_FD_202153 | JGI IMG/M metagenome (GOLD analysis project Ga0307422, IMG submission 202153) | Salt marsh sediment microbial communities from the Plum Island Ecosystem LTER, Massachusetts, United States - WE1602-90 | ecosystem: Environmental > Aquatic > Marine > Intertidal zone >...
TGAATCACATAGCGCAGATTCGACTTGTCAATGCCCATGCCGAAGGCGATGGTGGCAATGATGGTGTCGACCTCTTCATGAATAAAGGCCTCTTGGTTTTTCTTACGATCTTCGGCTTCCATGCCTGCGTGATACGGTAAGGCCCTGTAGCCCCTGGCGGTCAATTCCGCGCACATGACATCGACTTCGGCACGCCTGATGCAGTAAATGATGCCGGATTCGCTGCGGTGGCGATCGAGCACCGCGCAGACCTGTTTCAGTTTGTTCGTCCGCCGCTCGGCCTTGTACACGAGATTTGGGCGATCGAACGAACCGACCAACACTTCCGGATCCTCGAGGCGCAACTGCTGGGCAATGTCGTTGCGAACCTGTTTGGTAGCGGTTGCGGTGTACGCATGAATGGCCACACCCGGGAAGGTTTCCTTCAGGATCCCCAGTTCCCTATACTCCGGCCGGAAGTCATGCCCCCACATACTCACACAGTGGGCCTCATCCACAGCGATAAAAGAAAGCGTAATTTTTCTGATAAATCTAAGAAAGCCCTCTGAGACCAGCCGCTCAGGCGCAAGATAAAGGAGTTTGAGCGTGCCTTGGTGAATGCGGGCAAAAACGGCATCCTGTTCGCTGAAAGGCAAAGAACTATCGAGACGCTCAGCCTGGACGCCGCACTCGACAAGGGCGTCGACCTGGTCCTTCATCAGAGAGATCAGGGGGGAGACCACAACGGCCAGTCCCGGCATGATCACTGCCGGCGCCTGAAAGCATAACGATTTCCCGCCACCTGTTGGCAGGACGACAATCGAGTCGCGTCCCGCGACGACGCATTCCATGGCTTGCTTCTGTAAGGGTAGAAACTCATCATAACCCCAATACCTTCTCAATGCCGTTTCAATATTCCAAGTCACGTCTTCCTCTCGCAGACCGCCGACCTGCCTCTCCAAGTATCTCTTCTTCCCTGATATAGGCTTCTTAGCGCAAAAGAACAGGGTCAGACCTACACATCTTACATTTTGGTTTTATTCTCCAGAGTCATTGCAGTTTTGTCAAATGTATAGGTCTGACCCTGTTGTTTTTCTCGTTTTTTCCGGTCAGAGTTGATTACTCAACCCTCAGCCAGTTTCAGTCGCACGCGACGTCCCGGGGCACATGGAAGATCTCCCGGGGTACGACCTGTCTGCCGACAGGCAGGCTTTTGAGCGGCCAGCGAAAAGCCAGTCCTCGTTCACCCAGAGGTTGTGTGTCGATCCCGATCTATTGACTTAGTTTTGAACTGACAATTCGATTAAGACTAATTCCTGATTCAGCTGCCCGGATAGCAAGATTGCGATGAACATCTGGTGGAACTCTAACCATAAATTTACCGCTATACTGCCGACAAGCAATAGGCTCTGGTACAATCTCATCGTTGGATCCCATATCCGCGACAGTTTCAGCTACTAATTTTCGGATTCCTTTTAAAGCCGCCTCTGGGGTAGCAGATAACCAGCTCAGGCTTGGGAATTCTGCACACAAACCCACATATTCGTTATCATCTTCCGACCATGTTACCCTGTATGTATATCGATCATTTTGTAATGCCATGGTTTACCTCCAATTTTTCAAGAGCCAAAAGCACCTGTTTCACCTGATATGCCTTTGACTTTCCTCTATAATTTTGAATATTTATTCGAGGGTCTCCCCGCCAGGGAGTTTTGTAAACTCGGTGACTGCTGGCACTTTTGCGCGGTTCCCCAAAGAAATGATCACAAACCTTGCACAAATCGCTGAAACGAATTCCCCTTGGGTTTCGTTTCATATTAAATATTATTTCATCGATTTTAGCCATATAATAGTATCATTATCGATATCATTGTCAAGGGGTGATGCTGATTTTGTCATTTACGATTTAAAAGTGAACACCTAAGGACCCATAATCTGAGGCCGAAAGGAGGTCTCAGGTTATGGTACAGCTGCAGAAGAGATTCACCGATAGACAAATCAGAGAGCTTATCGAACGCTACCTGAGCAAAGAGATTGAGAGAGACTATAGCCAACAGCTCTTGGGCATTGGAAAAACGAGGTTCTTTGCCATCATCATTATGCGTACCGCACCGAGAAGACTTGCTGCGATCGGATTGTGAGTTACATTCGATTTCATGGCGGCAACCTCCATCCCCGAGATGAGAAAAAGGGGAATCGGCGCCTATCTGAGTCCTCTGCATTCGATGAAATGAGATCTTCTCCCGCCTCTTAATTCTAAGGTGCATGTTCGTACTGTTAGTTTATAATGCTTCGCTCCCTTCAGTCGCTAGCAATGACCAGAGGCGACATTATTCAATGTAAACTATTTTATGCACTCAGTAGAAAGTGCATCTCTATTGCCTCCAGGAGCTCTTCGGGAGAAAAATCAAGTTTGGAGAATATCTTTCTTTCAAGTGCATAGGTCCTCTCTTCGAGTGCTGTAATCCGCGCGACCGCGTCATTATCCGAACCGTTGAGCCCATAACGTTTCCGCAGGTCGGCAAATCGCTCCTTCAAAGTCACGATCTCGGTGTGCATCACCCTCTTGTCAGCATAGTTTATGATCTCCTGCTCCTGTATCGGTTGGTTCTCCCTTCCAGCTTGTAACCTGATGTGCTCTCCCACGATATCGCCGATTCTCCTGAAGCCAAGCTCAGCGAGGAGCCTCCTGCCGGTTTTGGCATGATCTTGCCGGGACTCGATCCCCTCCATCTTCGTGATATCGTGCAAGAGCGCCGCGGCCTTGACCGCCGCTATACTCAGGTTCTCCCCGCTGCTATTGAGCCTCACAGCCAAAAAGACCGCCACCCTGGATACTACCTCGCTATGCCTGATGATATGATCGGGAACAGCATATTTTTTTAGGAGATTATAGCATTGATCACTGGATGGAACTTTATTCACATTACATGGATGCATAACGAACCCCTGTGGAATTCATTTGTTAGATTACATAAAGCAGCGGGATGATTACATGGGGTATTGATAGCACAGGGGGTATCTCTCCTGAAAACAAAAAAACGTGCATTTCTCCAGAAAAAAACTTGCCGCAAAAAGAAATGGGAATTATATATCGTGGAGCGAGAGATAAACGCCTGGAGGGAGCGGCACAATCTTATCGTTACACTTATTTCAGATCGAAAAGGAAAAAAGTATGCATCAATTCTTTAAAAAGATACATTCAAAAACCTCCTTCCTGAGCCCGTTCAAGGACTTTGCCCTTGATGAGATCCCCTTTGAGATACGCTATGATCCCCTCACCGGCGAAACCGGCCGAATCTATGATCTTCCCTACCAGGTCCCGGAGAGGGCCGATCCGGGGGAATTGGTCCAGCGCTCACGGGAGCTGTTCTGCCCTTTTTGCCCCGATTCCCTGAGCAAATCCACACCGCTCTTCCCTGAAGAGCTCGTGAAAGGGGGAAGGATCCACCTCGGAAGGGCTACCGTGATACCGAATCTCATCCCCTTTGATACCTATGCGGGTGTCATCATCATGGCGCCAGAACACTACCTGGCCATGGCGGAGCTGACCCCTGAGAAGATGCGTGATGCCTTTTCCGCATCCCTTCTGTTTATCAGGGAGGTCGCCCGCTTTGACCCTGAAGTTCAGTACTTCTCCATTAACTGGAACTACATGCCCCAGTCCGGGTCAAGTTTAGTTCATCCTCACCTCCAGGTGAACTGCGGCTACATTCCCACCAACCATCACCGGCTCCAGATCGAGGGGTGCACAAGGTACTACAGCGATCACGGAAAAGACTTTTGGCAGGACTTTATGAACGCGGAGCTAGAATGTGGTGAACGATATATCGGCCAGAGGGGCGCCACCTTTTGGACCATGAGCTACCTGCCCCAGACCTTCCTGCCCGATGTCTGGTGCATCTTTAACGAGCGCCACTGTTTAACACAACTGAACGCCCAAGAGCTCGATGATTTCCTTCAAGGCCTTTCAAGGATCCTTGTCTACTTCGATCGCGAGGGAATTCCCTCCTTTAACCTATCGGCCTTCTCGGTAAAGGACGATCAACATTTCAGGGTTAACGCCAGGATCTGTCCCCGCCTTCTCCCGCGTCCCATCGGAAACAGCGACCGGGCCTATCTTCAGGTCCTCCACAGGGAATCTTCCACGGTCAAGCCGCCTGAATCATGCACCCAGAGGGTGAGGAAATTCTTTAACGTCCAGGCATAAGTATCCATCGGGTTCTACTCCGCCGGATTAAGGTTGCTGTTTCGTCTGTTTCGTCTGTTTCGTCTCCATTTCTCCGTTTCTCTCCCTCTCCGGTTCCCCGTTTCCCCCCATCCCCGTTTCTCCCCGTCAGCATCCGGTTTTGTGCTTACTTTTTCCTTGATGTACAAGAGCTGCTTTTTTATACTCTCTTCCGAAATGGGCAGGTTCTTATCAAAAACCAAGGGCAAAAAGGACGGCTTCTGCGCATTCCCGCATGCCCGCGTGCCGATCGAGAACAGCCCATGGAAAAGGAAGAATAAGGTGGTTGCAAACGAACAGTTGAACGTGTTTCTGAGCCCTAAATCCGTCGCAGTCATCGGCGCCACGGAACGGCCGGGCTCCTGGGGTTCGTTCATCATGAAGGGCCTGCTCTCCAGGCCCTACCAGGGCAGTATCTATCCGGTCAACCACCAGGCCGGGAGCGTTTTTGGCCTGCGGGCCTATAAGGGTGTCGAGCAGATCCCGGAATCCCCGGAACTCGCCATCTTCACGATCCCCGAAGTATCGGTGGAAGAAACCATCCGGAAATGCGGGCAAAAAGGGGTTCGGGGCATCACCATCATCACGGCCGGCTTCGGGGAGGCGGTGGTTGAAGGCAAACAGAGGGAAGCGGATTTGGTACGCCTGGCCCGGTCCTACGGCATGCGCCTTTTGGGGCCCAACGTGAGCGGCACTTTCAATCTGCATGCCGAGTTCAACGGTTCCGCAGCTCCGGAACAACATCTCATAAAAAATAGCATCGCAGCCATTTGCCAGGGCGGCTTTGCCTTTTACGATCTCCTGGCCCATGGCTATTATAGACACATGGGTGTGGGCATGTTCGTCCATACCGGAAACGAGGCTGATCTTACCACCACGGATTTCCTGGAACATATCGGTCCCGATCCCGAGGCAAAGGCCGTCGTCATGTATATCGAGGCCCTAAAAGAGGGAAGGCGCTTCGCAGCCGCGGCCCGGGAGATATCCAAAACCAAGCCGGTCATCGTCTACAAGGCGGGAAAGACGCCGGACGCCTCCCGCGCCGCCCAAAGCCACACCGGCTCTCTTGCCGGGGCGTACGGCGTTTATGAGGGGGCCTTGGGGCAATCCAATGTCGTGTTCTCCCCCACCATGGAACTCCTGCTCCCCCTCGGGGATGCCATGGTGGAGCGGCCTCCCATGCGCGGCAACCGCGTGGCCATCCTTACCATGGGCGGGTCCTGGGGCGTGGCCCTGACGGACGCGCTCGAGGCAGAGGGGCTGCGCGTCCCCGAATTGAGGGCCGGCCTGCAATCCCGGCTGAGGGAATTGGGCATGCCCGTCCGGGCCTCTGTGAAAAACCCGGTGGATATCGGCGCATCCGGGCTCTTTTTCGACAAGCAATTGCTGATCACCCTGGGCAGGGAGATCCTCCAATCGGGCGAGGCAAATGCCCTGATCCTTCACGGCATGGGACGGCCGGGCATGCTGGATGAAAACGCCCCGGAGCGCCTTCGGATCTTTCTGGAGATCAATAAAGAAATTGTGCGAGGATACGTCGAACTAGAAAAGGCCTTCGGTATCCCAGTGCTGATCGGCAGCATTTACTCTCCAAGCGAAAGTCAGGTGACTCATGACCTCAACGAAGAAGGCATCCGGGTATATGACCGCCTGGATGAGATTGCGCAGATACTATCAGGCATGCACCGATACTCGTCCCGCAAAAGGTCTTCATAGGTTGCGCAAAGCATCAACGGTTGTCGTTTCTTTTGACGGGATAACAGGATTGACAGGAGGATAGTTTCCGGCCAGGGCCTCCGGGATGTACATCATGCCACATCTTGTCTCGCCTGATCCATGAGGCTGGGATAGGGATTCGGGCAAAATGTCGGCATGGTTATCCGTTGACATACGGTGTTCCTACTTGGTAAAAATAAGAACAAAACTGAAGATAATACGGCAAAGAAAATATGCCCGAAAAGGTAGTCAAAATCACTCTATCAAGGCAAATTTGCCTGTCAAACAATGGTTCGGCCACTGGAGGAAAGAGGCGAAATGGCAACCGATCCGAAGAAACAAGCACGAATTGAGGAAGTCCGAGCACTTCTCAATGCATTCTCACAAGACCATCTTTCTTCCGAACTGTCCGACTATGTACACAAGTTGTGGGAACAGATTGGCAGAAAGCGCACTTACGTCATTACTGACGGTAAGAAGGAGATCTGGGCCAGCGCAGTCGTGTACGTGATTGCGCGGCTCAACTTCCTTTTCGACCGAAGCAATCCACACTACATGCAGCCGGAGGCAATCTGCGATTTTTTCGGAACCAAGAAATCAACCGTCGCATCAAAGGCAGCGCAGATAGAGAAAGCATGCCGGATTCGGATGGGTCACGAAGGGCTCTGCTCCCCTGAGATTTCTGATAATCTAACGTATGTCCAGCTTTCTAACGGGATGATCTTGAGCAAACGAATGGCGAAGGAAATGGGCATCTTGAAATGACCGCAGATAGCCGAACAAGGCCCTTGAGCCGCTTGCTGGAAGCAGCGAAAATCTTCGATGATCCTTTGGCAATTACTTTTGACGACCCAGATCATTCTATGAACGAAAACCGATATATCACCTTTGGGCTGTCACTCCAGAAACGGCTAATCGTTGTCTCCCATACTGAACATGGAGATAGAATAAGAATTATAAATGCGCGTCTTATGGAACGCAAGGAGAGAAGAATCTATGAAAAAGGCTAAAGTATCCGATGAACTACGCCCCGAATATAGGCGAGAAGATTTAGCTCAAGGTGTCCGTGGCAAGTATTTTGAGTCCTACCAAAAAGGCAGCAACCTTGTACTTCTCAGTCCCGACGTGGCTAAAGTGTTTCCAACAGAGGCGGCTGTCAACGAAGCCCTGCGCTCTCTGATAGACCTTGCAGAGAAATCAACAGGCCGCACAAAGCGCTGAACTGGATCGCCTGTACTGCGGTTCCCGGTTAGCTTAACGTTACGGTGCGACACGAGGTCGCATAGTTGAGTATACTCAGGTAGTTACCTGGAGTACCCGGCATGTTCCTGCCAGTCCCTACGCGGGCGTGCTACCGTTGCGCTGATGACGGGCTGCGAAGCCCCTCAGATCACGCCGAGGCGTGATACCGAATTGGGTTCAAATGATGACAGGAGAACCCTTTCCCGATAAATCTGAATAAGGGATAGAGCCGTGTGGCGGGAAACTATCACCCAGGGCTCTGAGGGGGCTTGGGGCTGGCAACAGCCCCCGGCTACGCGACCTCATGACGAATACGACAGAGAGTGGTATAATATAAATGGAGGTTAAAAAGCGTGGCAAGAGTAGAAGAATTGACAGATGAGGTACAGCAGCTCAATCGGGATGAACTCGCTGCATTCAGGGATTGGTTTTGGAAGTACGACTCTGATGAATGGGACAAGGAGATTGAAAAAGACGTTCTAGCCGGCAGGCTCGATAAGCTGGCAAATGAGGCAATTGCAGAGCATAAGGCCGGAAGGACGAAAGAGCTTTGAAGCACTTTGCCGCACCTTCGTTCTGGAAAAACTACCAACGGCTGCCGCTGAATGTCCAGAAGATGGCGGATGAACACTATAAGCGGCTGAAATCAAACCTCCGACATCCCTCCTTACACTTCAAGCAGATTGGCAGATACCGCTCCGTGAGGGTCGGATCTCATTATCGTGCCCTTGCGGTCGAAATCCCTGATGGACTGGTTTGGTTCTGGATTGGAACCCATGACGAATACCAGCGAATGATTAAGGAAGAGGGCTAACATGCGCCTGCACGAGGACCGCTCGTTACCTCGCGGCCTATGAGGCGCAATGTTCGACCCAAAAGAAGAAACAGGATGAACCAAACTCAATCCAATCGGAGACGAGCGGGTCAGATATCGCCTGCGGATTTCTTTTCGAGCGACTCAGAGAAGACCAAGCTCAACTGGTTTTTATTTGAATATGCTGCAGCGATCCAGTCCAAGACCGGACGGTCTTTGAGAAAAAGGCTTGAGAAAAAAAGGGTCAAGGAAAAGGACATAGCTGAATTCTGCATTTATTACGCCAAGCAGATAGAACGGCCAATTCTTGATAAGCTTTCGGGAGAAGCCGGGGATATGGTTCTCTCCTATCATCCCATCGAGGAGTTCTTCCCCTTTCTCAGCGACAAACTCGTGGATGACGTATTGATTGTGGCTGGCAAATCTTGGGAAGAGTTGCTTGAGATGTGCGCTCGATGCCCAACGAGGTGCATTTCTGAAAAGGAAGAGAAGGTCTCTATGTTCGATGACCCGTTTTACTATGAGTGAAGGGTCGAGCATCGGCGTGAGCTCTGACTGGCAATTACGCTGTGCTCCATTGCCGGGCAGTTAAGCTGAGCGTCGGCCTTAAGGAGTTCTCCCAATTACCTGGAAAGTTCTAAAAACTTGTGGCTGTTATGATGTCATTGATTGCGCATTGTTTGATTTGCAGGCGGCTAGCAAGGATTTGTCTTGCCCGGTTTATTACTCTTTGTCGTCATTGCTCTATGTATTGTATGTCGGATTTTTGAACCTACATTTGTTACAACCCTGACAAGAAGCAATGACCGGATCTTTTTCGATTTCAATAAAAGTGCAATTGCCTTATACTAATCGTAATATACGGCTACAAACTGGATTTATGGAGGTAAAAGTAAATGTTTCGATATATTCTGACCGGTTACGTCGAAAGTGCCCTATCCCAGGCAGAGTATGACAAGCTTGAAGACGGAACCTATTCGGGTCGTATTCCAGCGTGTAAAGGGGTCATCGCTTTTGGCAAAACACTACGCGAGTGTGAAGACGAACTACGCTCCACCTTAGAAGATTGGGTATTAGTTGGTTTGAAATTGGGACATCCGCTTCCGGTGATAGCTGGATATGATCTGAATCAGGAGCCAAATCGTGAGTCGATGGCGACCATGTAAACGCTGCGATTTCATCAAAAAGTTAATGCACCTGGGCTTTGATGGACCGTATTCCGGAACCCGCCATCAGTTCATGGTTTTTGAAAACTACCGCCTGAGCATCCCGTCAAATGCGGAATTTTCAGTTCCCCAGCTCCGTATGATGGTACATGAAGTTGAGGCAATCTTGGACCGCTCACTTACAGTTGATGAATGGAATAATTTGGCCTAACCAAGGGATCAACCCGGAATGGTAAAAGCCTAGCAGCTTTTCCTAGTCGGTTATCCCTATTGTCAATCTCAGAGAAAGGAACATGCTGATGGCGGGAAGAATGTGGGTCTATGATCCTCAATCTGGGGGAAGAAGCATTCCTGATGCAGTCAAGCTGAGGATTCGTCAGCGCATCCTGGGCCACGCGGGCCAGAAGTGATGCTCAAGCATTTTTCGAGATTGGCTCAGCGCCTCGAAGTGGAACCTGATGATGACAATGACTGAGGGAGGTAATCTGTTCCAATCAATAGATAACGCTCCTACATCAGTCTCGGAGCCAGCGAGGCTAAATCGGCTAAGGGGGAGCTTCTCACTCCCCCTCCCCACAATCACCCCTCGTGCGGGTCTCCTTCGGCTAGGACTTATGTCAGGGGACCTTTACACTCACAGGGTTCACGTACCAGGGACTTACACCCCATTAGTTCACGCCCATGCGAGGCGTACATAAGGCTCTTGCAGTCAATAGCTAATCGCTGCGCCTGAAGAGCAGCGTTCGCTATTGACATATATTAGAATGTGTAATATTTTGTGTAAAAAGATGGAGGTTTGAAATGCCCACGAACTTAGCCATAGATCCTGAATTATTGCAAAAAGCATTAAAGGTAAGCGGCTTAAAAACTAAAAAAGATACGGTCAACTTAGCCTTGAAGGAGTTGATTAATAGACGCAAGCAATTGGACATAATAGATTTATTCGGGAAGATGGATCCGGATCCTGATTACGATTATGTAAAAGGGAGAGGTCGGTGAAAGTTCTCGTTGATACGCCTATTTGGTCATATGCTTTACGCACCTCTAATAAAGAATACCAAAAAGAAATAGACCAGCTTACATCTCTTATCAAAGATCAAAAGGCTCTTATTATCGGTCCTATCCGCCAAGAAATTCTGTCTGGCTATAGTGATTTACGCAAATTTAAAAAATTAAAAGAAAAACTCTCCTTTTTCGAAAATACCCCTATTCAAGATGTTGATTATGAATCAGCGGCTGAACTATGCAACCAATGCAGAAAAAAAGGAGTTCAAGGCTCCCATATCGACTTTCTCATATGTGCTGTTGAGTTATTGTCAAATGTTGTGTATGGAGCATTAGGCAGCGTTCCTCATTTCCTCAATACCATCGACGAATTTTATTCCACTGATTACCTTTCCTAGCTTCCGGTAGCCATAAAGACGTTGCCATC
>Ga0307422_1001910_pt1 | contig 10566 bp, 9 predicted proteins | sample SalMarWE160290MG_FD_202153 | JGI IMG/M metagenome (GOLD analysis project Ga0307422, IMG submission 202153) | Salt marsh sediment microbial communities from the Plum Island Ecosystem LTER, Massachusetts, United States - WE1602-90 | ecosystem: Environmental > Aquatic > Marine > Intertidal zone >...
CTGCGACGGCCTAGGAACGTGTCAAGGTAATGTCGAGCATGACGGTACGCCGTGCCCGGATGACCAGTATTGCAACGGCGCAGAGACCTGTCTGGGCGGTGAGTGTACCGACGGTCCTGACCCATGCGTTGACCTGGAGCATTGCGACGAGGAGATCAACCGGTGTCTGTCATGCATCGACGAGAGTGAGTGCGATGATCAGAATCCATGCACGACGAACGCGTGCATCTTGAACATCTGTGTGTTCACGACCATACCCGGCTGCCGCCTTTGCGAAACCGCCGACGATTGCAGTGACGGCAAAACCTGCACGATCGACCTGTGCAACATGGAAGGAGTCTGCGAGAACCCGAGTGAGCCCGACGGCACGCCGTGTCAGAACGAATTCTACTGCGACGGTGATGAAAGGTGTCAATCCGGCGAATGCGTTGATGGTCCCGATCCATGCATCGACCAGGATCACTGCGACGAGATCAATGACGTATGCTTTGTCTGCGTCGATGACGACGAGTGCGACGACGACGATCCCTGCACGGACGATGCCTGCGTCGACCACGACTGCGTGCATACTCCGCTGCCCGGCTGCGGTGCGCTCGCGTACTTGGACATTAAACCGGGCTCATGCCCGAACCCGGTCAACCCAAAAAGCAAGGGCGTCGTGCCCATGGCCCTTGTAGGCAGCGAGTCCTTTGACGTGACGCAGATCGACGTTGATACGCTGACGCTGGGGCGCACCGACGGCGTCGGCGGCGTTGTGGCCCCGCTTTCAGGTCCGCCCAGACCAGGAATCAAGACCGACGATGTTGCCACGCCGTTCACCGGCAGTCTGTGCGATTGTCACGAGCTGGCTGGCGATGGGATTAATGATCTGCTCCTCAAGTTCTCCACACCTGAGCTGGCGGGAGCATTTGAACTGGATGAGTTGCCGCCCGGTGCGTCTGTGATGTTGACCGTGAATGGGGCACTAGTGGATGGGACTGCGTTCGAGGCCTCTGATTGCGTTATCATCCCGGGCAGGCGCGCGCTAGCAAGGCCGCGCAATTCGCGCAAGCCAAAGTAGGCGTTTCCCGGTGTCGGCCGGGCGCCAACGCCTGTGGGCTGAGAGCTGACAGTCACTTCGCAGGCTTATCGAGTGTGATGGCCTTGTTGTCGGCCTCGTTCTTGGCCGTCATCGAGTACTCGCCGTCCTGGCGCTTGTGGTTGACGTTGAGCTTCTGCAGATACAGGTTGTACACGTCCTCGGCGCTTAGGCCCACGCACTGGGCCAGGCTGATCCAGAAGAACAAAAGGTCGATCACCTCGACCCTGGCGTTTTGCAGATCGTGGACGGCGAAGCGTTTCCCTTGCTGGGCCTCGGTGCACCAGTGTTTCCAGAACGTGCAGTCGCGCAGCTCCTCCAGTTCATTACTGGCGGCGATGATGTAGTCATTGAGCCACTTGCCGGCGACCACCGGGTCGAAGTGATCGCGCATTGACTCGGTGTCGTGACCGATGCGTTTGTTGAGCGCCGCTTGCCTCTCGAACAGGTCCTCAAGCACCGCGACCTCCTTTCACGTCCGTCCCCCACCCCTGGAATGGACGGGGCACCCGCACGCGCGCGAACATTCACTTGCGATCAACCCATGCAGGCTAGTGTCTACCGTTCGTTTGTCAATTCGCAACTTGCAGGTCATACCGATTCGAAGAAATAGTTGCCCTTTGCTATTGGACAGGTAACACGTTTGGAACCGGATACGGCTCGCCCAAGCCCGCTCCTTGACAGTCGCGGTTCTGATCAGGGGCGCAGTCTAATATCAGGATCCGTGTCAGGCGACGATGTGTTCTTTGATCTTGCGGAGCGCTTCGCACTCGATCTGGCGGACGCGTTCGCGGGTGAGGTTGATCTTTACTCCAATCTCTTTAAGGGTCATGGGCGGCTCCCCATCGAGCCCGTAGCGCAATCGCAGAATGGTCGATTCGCGTTCGTCCAACTCATCCAAGAGGCGGACGATCTTGGCCGCCTCCAATTCGTTCAGGAGCGCGTCCTCCGGCAGCGGCGTCCTGAGATCGGGAATCCCCCCCGTGAGCGTGTGACCTTCGGCATCGTCGCTGCTGTGACTCGGGGTTGAGACGGCCTTGACCGCGCTGCGGATATGGTTGACCTTGCTTTCGGTCATCTGCAGCTTTTCCGCCAATTCCCGGGTGGTTGGCGTGCGCCCCTCCGCTTCGATAAACTGTTCGCACGCTTCACGGAATCGGGAGATCATCTCGACCATGTAGGCGGGAATATGGATCGGCTTGTCGCTATTGATCAGGCTGCGTTTGATGGCCTGCTTGATCCACCAGGACGCATAAGTGCTGAAGCGAGTGTTTTGATCCGGATCGAAGCACTCGACGGCGCGGATCAAACCGAGATTCCCCTCGTTGATCAGGTCGTTGAGCGTGATGCCTCGCTTGACGTACTTCTTGGCGATGTTGACGACCAGCCGGAGATTCGACTTGACCATCGTCTCTCGGGCAACGGCGGCATCACTCTCGACCTCTTCACGCTCTTTGAGACCAAGCTCGCCACAGGCGAAGCGTTCAGCCGCGAACTGCCCTTCGCGCACGATGGCGGCAAGCCGCTTCTCCTCCTCAGCCGAAAGAAGCGGTGCTTTGTTAATTTGCCGCAAGTAGATCTGGAGATTAGCGTCGGCAACGATGGTTTTGCCCTCCGCGCACGACCATCAACAAACGGACGGATGTCCGCGAACCGTCGGGTTACTCGCTCGGCGGCTGGGTCGACGCGGTCCCCTCGGCGTCAGCATCAGCCTCGGCGGTAGGCCCGCCTGTGACTGTCTCCCCTTCCCCGTCGCCATCGGTGGAAGAGCTCTCAGCCGACTCATTATAGGCCTCGGAAGTCTCGGAGGTCTTGTCGGCAGGTTCGGAGTCGGGCTCGGGAGGTGCCTGCGGCTGAGGAGGTACGATCGGCTCCAACAGGCCGGACGATTCCACCACACCGGCTCCTTCAAGCCCGCCGCGCCGCGTTTTCTGCAGTTCAGCGGCGGACTCGGCATCCTGCTCGACCGACCACTCGGCCCGCTTCTTGGACAGGCCTATCTTCCGTTCGGCCGGGTCAACCCGCAGAATTTTTACGAGGATCTTGTCCCCGATCTTTACTTCGGCATGTGGGTCTTCGACCTTATGATCGGCTAGCTCACTGACGTGCAATAGTCCTTCCAAGTCCTCTTCCAACTCGACGAAGACACCGAAATTGGTGATCTTGGTGACTGTTCCTTCAACGATTTGACCAGGAATGTAGTTCTCGGGCACGGCGCGGGCCCAGGGGTCCTCCTGCAGCTGCTTGAGGCCCAGGGCGATGCGTTGTTTGCCCTGTTCCACTTTCAGGACGACGCATTCGATCTGATCGCTCTTTTTGAGTATTTCCGAGGGATGGCTGACTTTCTTCGTCCAGCTCATGTCGGAGACATGTAAGAGCCCGTCGATCCCCTCTTCAACCTCTACGAACGCCCCATAATTGGTGAGATTCCGGACGCGACCCTTGATCCGTGTATTGGGCGGATACTTCTCGGCCACATCCTCCCAAGGATTCTTCTGGGTCTGCTTGATACCCAGTGAGATTTCCTGTTTATTCTTGTTGATCTCAAGGACAATCACCTCGATGACGTCACCGACGGAAACCACCTCCGAGGGGTGGCTGATCCGCCGTGTCCAACTCATCTCGCTGATGTGGACGAGCCCTTCAATACCCGACGAGATTTTCACAAACGCCCCATAGTTGACGATGTTGACCACTTCACCTTTCAAACGCGTGTCCGGCGGGTACTTCTCCTCGACCTCCTCCCAGGGGTTAATCCTGAGCTGTTTCAGGCCAAGGGCGATCTTCTCCCTTTCGCGGTCGATATTGAGGACCTTGACCTCGATCTCATCGTCCACCCTCAGCACCTCTGATGGGTGGCTGATCCGATCCCAGCTTATATCCGTAATGTGCAGCAGGCCGTCGATGCCGCCCAGGTCGACGAACGCTCCGAAGTCCGCGATGTTCTTGACCGTTCCCTTGCGTACCTGGCCCACATCAAGCACCGCCATCAGTTGTTCCTTGGCCATCGCCCGTTCCTCTTCGATCAGCCTGCGACGCGAGATAACGATGTTGCGCCGGTCGGTATCGATCTTAAGAATTAACGCGCGGATCGTTTTGCCGATGAATTCACCGATGTCACCGGGGCGACGGATGTCCACTTGCGATGCGGGCAGGAAGACGGGGTAGCCGATGTCGACCAACAAACCCCCCTTGATTTTGCGCATGACGCGCCCTTCGACGGCATCTCCTTCGCTTTTGCTGCTGACAATATGATGCCAGTTAATGATCCGGTCGGCTTTGCGTTTGGACAGAACGATGTGTCCGGTGTCGGATTCAACGTTCTCGAGCCAGACCTGCACCTCGTCCCCAATATCGACCGAGCTTGGGTCGTCCCATTCTCCGTGGGGAATTAGTCCTTCGCTCTTGAGCCCCACATCCACGACCATGTCGTCGCCGGCGCGTCCGACGATCTTTCCGCGGAGAATGGATCCCGTCTTGTACTCCTCGTCTTCCTGTTCCAACAGGCCGCCGACGTGCTCGTCGCTGTCGCCCTCCCTGAACATGGCCGCCAGCTCAGTCTCAAGCCCTTCCCCCTGTGTATCCAGCTCGGTAATGAGGTTGTAATCTACCATAAGTCGTTCAATCGATTCCGCCACCGCTCTACGCGATCAAGGCGCGCAAACGTTCACTTCTTCTGGCACCACGCGAGCGTTTTCGCGCGTGTGTGCAGCCAAAACCTCGCTACGGACGCAAACCGTTTTGCGTCTGCCACGTCGGCGAGGTAAACCTCAAAATGAATGCAATCCGGAAGCGGACACGTCGCCATCAGCCTACCGACACAAAACCCATGCGGCAACAGTTGCACCGTTGCTCTATGGGCTTCGTCTTCGCGATTTCTGAAAACCACCCGGCTTCTCGGCAATTCCAGGATGCCGTCCGCACGCTGCCGGTTTTCAGAGGGTCGTTCGGACCGGCGCCGTGAACGTCATGCCCGGTCGGTTCCGGTCGGAGTCGCATCGGCGTTCGGCGATACCGCTAGGTCACACCGATCCTGTGACAGCCGTGTCGCCGCTTTCGGTTGAGGATCTTACGCCCGCTGGCCGTCCGCATGCGCACCCGGAATCCCTGCTTCCGTGCCCGTTTGATCTTGCTGTTGCGTCGCGGGTAGTGCATCGTTTCCTTTCTATAAGGGTCTGCGCAGATGGCCGGTTTAGTTCTCCATGCTCAGCCAGCGACAACCGAATAAGTTTTGGATTCTACCCCTTGACTCATGAACATACAACCCCCCGATATTCGTGCTCCGCGGCCGTGGCTGCGTGACAGATTCGTTGGGTGAACAGGTCCTCCATGACCTTCAATCTATTCCAGAAGCATCATCGGCCATCCCAACGCCGGAGAATCAAACGGCCCTGCACATGCGCCTCCGCCGGTTGCGAATCGCCGACTTGGTTCTACAATCGCGGGACAAATGAGCAACCCGGCTGTGGATGTCTACCCGCTTATCTTTGAACCGATCTTCAAGCCCAAGATCTGGGGCGGTCGAAGACTTGAAACGAGCCTAGGGAAACGCTTGCCAGAGGGTGAGCGGATCGGTGAATCGTGGGAAATCGCCGACCTGGAAGATGACCAATCGGTCGTCACCAACGGGCCGGCCCGTGGACGGATACTCGGTGAACTCGTCCGCGAGTGGGGGACGGAGCTGATCGGGCGGGCGTCGCTTTTCGAGGGACGTTTCCCCCTGCTGATCAAGTTCCTGGACGCCACCGACACATTGAGCGTCCAGGTTCACCCCGATGAGGCGATGGCCCGTCGCCTGGGCGGTCGCGTACGCGTTAAGAACGAAGCCTGGTACGTCCTCTACGCGGACGAGAATGGTTTTATCTATCGCGGCGTGCGCGAGGGCGTCGACTGCGAGGCACTTAAGCGTGCCGTTAGGGAGCAGCGCGTCGAAGCGGCCCTCAATCGGATCGCCGTGCGCAAAGGTCAGTGCTACTACCTGCCGAGTGGCACGATTCACGCGCTGGGGGCAGGCGTTACCGTCGCCGAGGTGCAGACGCCGTCTGATGTTACCTACCGTGTCTACGACTGGAACCGCATCGACCCGTCGATCGGGCGTCCGCGCGACCTGCATTTGGAAGAGGCATTGCAATGCATCTCGTGTGATACCGCGCCTATTCCTGGAGAAAGGCGGGAGCACGTCGCCAGTGTGTGGACGTCGGTCACGAGTCTGGTGCGATGCGAATCCTTCGTCATCGAGCGCGTGCGCATGGTCGAGGGCGTTGAGCAGATCATTCCCTATGAGGAGATGGTGATCTGGATTGTGTTGGAGGGTAGCGGTAGCATCGTTTGCAACGGGCCGGCCTTATCCGTCGATTTCGGTGTAGGTGATAGCGTTTTGATACCCGCGGGCCTGAAGAACGGTCGTGTTCGGATCCACGAAGACTGCGCGTGGTTGGAGGTGACCATCCCGATCCGCCGTTCTCTTTCGGGTTTGGAGCGTCCCGACCGGTCGAAGCAGGCTGCGCTGGGCCGAACGGACTGCGGACATGCGTCTCCGAATGTACCGGGGAAGCCGCCACCGTGACGAAGAAAAGCCGGAGATGGAGAAAATGTCCGGCCGGATAAGTGCCGGTGTTCCCGGAACGTGCGGCACTGCGGCCCGCATGGCTGAAACAACCGAACCATGACACGTCACCAACACATTCTCGACGTAGCGCGTCACACGAAAAGGACTCTTTACGTCATCACGGCCGTGTACGTGGGCATCGGGTTTTTCCTGGCCGTCCCGGCCGCCCTTTCGGGCGATCGACTAAGCACATTCCTCGGTTTTCTGATCATTAGCGGTGCGCTCGGAGCGGCTGTGGTTGTAGGCGCCGTGCTGCGGCTTATGACCCGTTTGTCTGCCGTCACGGAGACTCTCGACGACATCCGTGATCGGTTCGAACGGATCGAGCGGGCAACTGGATCCGGCAGGACTGCGGATGCGAAACCGCCGGGCACGAGCCTGATAGACCTGGCCGCTTTTGGGAAGGGCGATCCGAACGTGCTGGCCGCCGCGAGTTTGGGCGACGTCTTCCCCAGACTGGTCACCACGATGGAGGAAAAACCACCGGCTGAACCCGTTGATCCGGAGTCCGACGCTTCACAAAGAAACAATTCCGACGGCGGATCCGCTCACGAAGGCGATGCAGAACGCCAGCACCTTAGCACCGTAACGAGCGGCATCACGACCAGGAATCTGCTGCGCGAGTGGAGGTTGGGCCTTAGCAACGGTGATCTAGGTGCCTGTCGCGCGGTGTACGCGGCGCTTGTCGAGATGGCCGATCCCGCAGACCTCACACCGCTTAAGGAGCAGATAGATCAACTTGCCGATCGAACGGAGGCGATGTTGCGGGAGGCCTTTTCAAAGTGCGCCGCAGATCGCGATTACGCCGGTATGCTCTCAGTCGGCGAGAAGATATGCAGGCTTTTACCTAACAGACTCGTCGCCGGGGAATTCAAACGCCTCAAATCCCACCTGCTGCGCCGGTGTGAGCAACCGCCGGAAAGTGCCGAAGCTCCGACACTTCGCGTCGTACGGTAGTAGGATCAGCCGTGCGGACCAAACCCTAATGGCTGAGTGCTGACGCTTCAATATGCCCGGGTTAGTTTTGAGCCCGGGTAGTAGTAGCGGAGGATCTCGCCCGCCCGTTTGCCCTCCAGCGCTTGACCCTGCATCCCCCACTGGCACAGGCCCAGTCCGTGACCGAATCCATGACCGTCTTCGAAGATCACGTGTTGCTCAGTCACGCGCAGCGAAAAGTCCGTGCTGCGAATCTCGCTACCGCCCATGGCGAGCCGAAACCGTTCCGCGAGCATGTCGATGTGCTTGCCGCCCGCCCCGGTGATTTGCAGCAGGACCGGCCGGTCTGAAGGCGTTCGCTCAATGACAGTGATATCTCGAATCCGGCCCGGCAAGGTCAGCTTCGGATATGCCGCCACAAGCCGCGACCGCACCTCTTGCTTCGTCAAGCGAACAGGCCCCCAGCGATAGGTCTTCCCCGGCGCGATCTTGCAATAGTCGCAACGCACGCCGCCCGACAACGGTCCAATATCGTTTTCCGGACCGAAGATCGCCGCCGATTGCGACATTCCCCCGCACGCGGCACTGTAGTACGCGCAGAACAGCCGATCCTCGCTTCCCTCGCGGTACGTCAAGACAATTCCCTGCGTGTACCGGGCTGCCTCGTTGGCACGTCGCCCGGTACCATCCGTCCGAATACCACGATATACCTGCGAGCTCTGCGTCGCAACGACGTCAAACACCGCAGTGTTCCGGCGCCGCATCTGGTAGAGCACAAAGGTGCGCGAGGCGATCGCCTGCGCACGGTAGGCCTCGGTCTCAAACGTCGGCCACACCTCGTTCGCCACTACGCAAGCGACGTAGCGTTCGACGTCAACGGCATTGATGACATCCAGATGACCGTTCTCACGCAGGATCACCCGCAGCGTTCCGGGATACCGGTTTCCTGGGGACCAGTCGTCGTTGTGGTAGGCCGACATCACGATCGACGGCGATTACCGTGACGAGGACGATGAGGCCGGTGTGTTCAAGTGGTGCAAGTCGGAAGCCGTCATGTACGACTATGCCGGCCTGAGCCACCAGGTGATCGCCGAGCGGTCTGATCCGTACATCGTCGTGGATGGCACGAACCCCGCGCAGCGACGGCTGGTCGGCGACCGGTACGTCTCGACGTACACGTACGCCCCGCTGGGTCCAATCACCCGGACGGACGGGTTAGGCGATGACGACCCGTCCGACGATCGGGATCATTATTACCTTTCCGACGCGATGGGCGGTAACATCGGGCTGTATGCGGGTGTGTGGCACGGTCTCGCGCAGCGAGGCCGTGGAGTGAAGCGTAGCACTAGAAGACGCGGATCTGAGCACCGGGCGCGAGCCCGGTGACATGGTGTCTCAGGAGCGAGTGGCACGCCTTTAAGCGGGTCGTTGTGTCCGCAGGCTCGCGCCCGCGGCTCTGGTGCAGTTCGACGCGTTCGGCAATGACATGAGCGAGCCGCTGTTTTCGACCAGATCGTTCGCCTGGCGCGGCCAGGAGGGCAGCGTCACGGACCGCAACTCCGGGCTGATCTACATGCAGTCCCGCCACTACGACCCGTCGATCGGCCGATTTATCCAGGCCGACGCCCTCCCGGTGGCCAGCCTGACCACCCAAGGCCTCAACCGCTACATCTACTGCGAAAACGACCCGGTGAACGCAAGCGATCCCTCAGGACTCTCGTGGGGGGGCCTTTTCGTGCTCGCCGTGATCCTCATAATCCTTGCGTCTTGGATGGCTCTGCTGATTAAGTGGTTCATTTTGACTGATAGAGTGTGTAACATGCCGCGAGCCAAAGTAAACATAAACAGTCGAACCATGGGCCCAGCAGACGAACTCCGATTCGCCTTCGAAGGACTCGATGAATCTCTCCCACCGGGAACATCCATGAATCCCCTGGGGGCCCCGGCCAAGGATTTTTGGTCGGCACTCGCCGACATCATTAACTTCTGGTTGAGTAAGTTGTAGCATGTGCAAGGGAGTTGGGGGATCCACCGTAGAATGTCGGGATCAAGTCGTTGTGTGGTCATTGTCCGAGCAAGTGTAATTGCGTGGGCCGTGCAATCGCAACTGTCGCAACATCTGTTCGTCGGAGACCTAGTGTGTGGAAAGTCTCTCTACGCGTCGCGTCTGTTCTCGTTCCTGCACTGGTAGGGATTTTCTTCTTTGTATTGACTGTCAAACTACACTATCACCACGCTGAAGCAGTTGCGGAATTTGGGGAGATTGCGACCGAGTATATCGCGTACCTGCACGAATTCATCGGGTTCTTTTTCGTGTTCCTCAGTTTGCTCCCCGCGCTATTGTATTGGGTGGACCGCGGCCGCTGGCGGACGGCTGGGATTGTTGCGCTGGTAATCGCCATGGTGCTCACCGTCCTGGCAGCAGTAATCACTATTATAATTCTTCCGCGCGTAATGAGAACACAAGACAACGCGTCCACGCACGGCGGCGCCGTAACCTCAGGTGTGCGAGTAGCCCCCGGAATGGGCATGATCGCTGTGAATGGCGTTCGAGAAGTGTGGCATTGCTCGGATGGAAAGCGTTGCCATGTAGGGTTCTACCCGCCGCCACTTCGACATGCGCACCGAGATGGTCATCCGCCCGACGTGACATATCTCCCTACTGGGTGAGTGAGCGCTACACAGACATGTAGGGCGGGTTCTACCCGCCGCCACTTCCCCGTGCGCGCCGAGGTGGGTGCAAAGCTGCCCGCGCCATACACCCGCACTACGTAGGCGAGAGGTACGTCGCCACCTACACCTACGCCCCGCTGGGTCCAATCACCCGGACGGACGGGTTAGCCCAACCTTCGCACGTTTTGGAAAAATCGCATGAAATTGCTTGAAGAATCCGCGTTGGCGGGTACAGAAAGGCAGGTGTCGATGCCCAGACCCGTGTAGTGCA
>Ga0307422_1001912_pt1 | contig 10564 bp, 10 predicted proteins | sample SalMarWE160290MG_FD_202153 | JGI IMG/M metagenome (GOLD analysis project Ga0307422, IMG submission 202153) | Salt marsh sediment microbial communities from the Plum Island Ecosystem LTER, Massachusetts, United States - WE1602-90 | ecosystem: Environmental > Aquatic > Marine > Intertidal zone >...
GGGCATCATCCCCGCGCGGACTCTCGATCTTAGGTGTGTTGCACAACTGCGCAGGGTCATGATGATAACAACTGCCCGAGTCAGTCCGGCGATGTTGAGCGTATGCGTGGCGTTAACCATCCCGTCGCTCGGGGGGTGTGCCGCTCGCATCCCCAAGGGTGCCCTAGCGATGCGTCCGCAGACGCTGGAGTTTCGCCAGCGGAGCACGCGCCGGTTCATTACGTCAGACGAATCGCGGATTCTGGCCGCTTCGGCGGGCCTGCTTCAGGACCTTGGGTTCACAATTGATGGAAGCGAGTCCGACGTCGGGCTGATCGTGGCGTCCAAGGACCGTCCCGCTGTCGAGGGAGGACAGGTGGCCGCGAAGATCGCCTTTGCGGTCTTGTTCAGGGCCAACATTCCGATTGACCGCAACCAGAAGCTGAGAGTCTCCGTCGTCACGCGACCGGTGGGCAATGAGGTAGCTGTTCGCGTGACCTTTCAGCGAATCGTATGGAACGACAGAGGGCAGATTTCCCTCCTAGAGCAGTTGGACGACCCCGAAATGTATCAAGAGTTCTTCGACAAACTCTCCAAGGCAGTCTTCTTGGAGGCGCATAAGATATGATGCTTGCTTGGCGTATGGCCGCAGTCTTATCTATTCTTGTCATCGGTGTGCCCGCCTGTCGGTCATCCAGAGCGCAGCTTTTGGCAGCGGACCAGAGTCAGGTAAGGCTCCGCAGCATCCAGACGCGCGTCTTTGACACAACGGACAAACGGACGACGCTTCGAACGATCATGGCTACTTTGCAGGACCTAGGATTCGTCATCGACGACGCTGACGATGTTCTCGGCACGGTAAGCGCGACGAAGCTCGACCGGTATCGCATGCGTATGACGGTTTCCGTTCGACCGCGAGGCGAAACGCAGATGCTTGTTCGGGCCAACGCACAGTACAACTTGCGTGCCGTTGAAGACCCGGAACCGTACCAGCAATTCTTTGACGCTCTAAGTAAGGCGATGTTCCTCGCTGCGCACGACGTGGATTGAGGACGCACCGGATACCCCGTTTCACCCGCAGGGTCCTTCGGAGATGATCACCGGGAGCGGGATTCCGGAGCCTTGGGTGCACGACGGCGGGTTGTCCTCCCACACGCCGGCGATCTTCTCCTTGCAGTGCGGGCACGCTCCGCCCTTCATCTTGTTCTCTTCCACGATGAATCCGCGGCGACGAATCAGCAGCCTCTCGCACGAGGGACAATACGTGTTCTCGCGCTTGCCCACCCCGCCGGGGGTGTTCCCCGGATACACGTGTTTCAGACCTGCGGCTTTGCCGATGTCGTACGCGCGGATCAGCGTGCTGGTCGGCGTGCGCGGCGGATCGGTCATCTTGTAGTCCGGATGAAACGCCGTCACGTGCCACGGAATGTCACAAGAGACGCCGGCGACATAATCAGCGATCTGCTCAAGCTCATCATCGCTATCGTTGAAACCGGGCACGACCAGTGTCACCACCTCGACCCAGAAATCCATCTGCTTGGCCAGCCGGATTGTATCGAGCACGTTCTGACGCACCCCGCCCAACCTGCGGTAATTGCGATCGCTGAAGCTCTTGAGGTCGATGTTGATCAGGCTGACATGCGGGCGGATGAACTCCAGCACCTCCGGAGTGCCGTGACCGTTGCTGACAAATCCGCAGACAATCCCCTCCGCGGTGGCGAGCTTGAAAATCTCGACCGCCCAGTCCGCCGTGATCAGCGGCTCATTGTACGTGCTGACCATGACCCCAACATGCTGCTTGACCGCGGCTTGAACCAGCGCCTCCGGCGTGCAGAAGCTCGGCCGAGATACCGCGGCGTCGTTGCGCAGGGTCTGGCTGGTCACCCAGTTCTGGCAGAAAGGGCAGTGTAAACAGCACCCGAGCATCCCGAACGACAAGGCATCGCGCGACGGATAGGCGTGATAGAACGGCTTCTTCTCGATCGGATCGATAGCCACACCTGCGACGTACCCTGAAGGGACCCGTAGCTCGCCCTCCGCGTTAAACCGAACGTGACAGACCCCGCTATGGCCCGGCAGGACCGAACACCGGTGCCCGCACGCCAAACATCGAACCCGCCCCTCCCGCTCGCGTACTACAAGCTGTGGCGCGGAAGACATTGTATTGTCATACAGAAGCTCTTTGAGTCGAACCGATGCGGACATGGTCAATAAACTCCCACAGGGTCTGATGCCACACCAACCGCTAGATTATACCTCACCAATGAAGTACGATCACGGCAACGGTCAGCCCATAGCGCGTGGCATGGATTCGCCATGGCGGACCCGTGCTTTGGAGGAAACACCACGGGTAAGCTGGTGTATGCCCATACCACCCTTAGCCCAAGTCGTCGAAACGGCGATTTACGTTAACTGCGGGAATGATAATAATCCTCAATCCGGCGGATTGGCCGCTTCGGCCCGTCGAGCCGCTCTGTCAAAGGAGGTAAAAGGCCGTGCCTGATCAACACGACGCACACAACCATGATCACAACAACGGGCAACGTCGTCACCGCACCAGCGCGAACGGCCATCGGACCGGCTCGTTGGCAATCCTCGTGGAGCTCCGGGAGCACATCCCTTTTTCGGTGTCGGCGGTGGCCATCGGATTGATCGTCGCCGGCACGATCTGCATCGTCGGCTTCTCAGATCAAGTGGCGGAAGTCACCGTCGAACACACCCACGAACAGGGGCACGACCACGCCTCCGATCCCGCCAGGCTGTTTTTCCACCTGTTCCACCCCGCGCACATGCTATTCTCCGCCGCGGCCACCGCCGCCATGTTTTGTCGCTATGAGCGGAGTGTGGGCAAGGCTATCGTCATCGGGCTCGTCGGGGCGATCGGCGTGTGCGGCCTCAGCGACATAGCCTTTCCGCACGTGTCCCTGTTGATCCTCGGTATCCACACTCCCCTGCACATCTGCGCCTGGGAGCACCCCATGCTCGTGCTGCCCTTTGCGGTGGTGGGCGTGCTTGTGGGAATCGCCGCGGCTGGCAGCGTCAGTCGAAGCACGATCATCTCCCACTCACTGCACGTACTGGTCTCCACCATGGCGAGCATATTCTATATGGTCGGGCCGCTGGGAATGATTACCTGGATCGACATGCTTGGGAAGGTGTTTATCTTTGTGATCGTGGCGGTGATGGTGCCCTGCTGCTTGAGCGATATCGTATTCCCCTTGTTGCTTTCGAAGTCGGGTCGCGATGTGTATGTCCGGGAGCCCTGCGCTCATTGAAGATCGGCCGCACACTACGGGGCGGCATTGTCAGAGTGCCAATTTTTGGACATCAGCTCTCGGATGCGCTTCTTGCACTGCTGGGCCATCACGCTAACAAGGCGCAGACGCTTGAGCTTGGCCTGATTTCCATGTACGCCCGCAAGGCCTCCTCAGCTTCCGCCAGGCGATTCGTCAGCGCATAGATCTCACCCACTTGGTACAGCACACTGCGATCCCGCCGGCGCATCTTGCGCCATCACCAACGCCTGATCGTACTTCTTGGCGTTCATCAACATCTTGGTCCGGCGAATCAGCTCCCACGTCGGCATCATGTCTTTAGGATCAAGTTGCCCGACCGTTCCGTCGGCCGAGAAGCGGCGTCGCAGCACCTTCATACCCGTAGCAAACCAGGTGATCCGCGCGCGTCGTGTCCAGCGTAATCACCAACGCGTTGAAACCAGCAGCCGCTCCGGTCACCAGCAACGCGGGAAAGGAAGCGATCGACCGCAACTTCAAGACCGTCCAAACACAGGCCGCACCGACCGCCGCAACCACAACCACGCCTGCAATCCAAATCCTTGCACTACGCCCCGTCTTGCGCCGGGCCGGCTTCGTCTTGCTCGCCTTTCTACCTCGATCTTTCTTCATCAGACTGCCGCACTACGATCAGTAAACCAGCATAGCAAGCCCCTCGCTTGGGAGTCAATCGCCGGTTCAGCCCTTACCAGCCTGCCGTTCACCCACCCCGCATTCTCTCCGTGACCGATCACTCCGACGCAATGCAACAAGAAACCAGATGACGGCCGGAACCACAAACGAAACGGTTGGATCATCCGAAAGAAGGCTTTCCACCCGAGCCAATACATCGGACCACAGCGGGCTCGGATGAAACAGCGCGTACTTCTTGTCCGCGGCGAAACCGTTCGCAGTCAGCGTCAACGTGACACGCAAAACGATAAAGATGTGAATCCAAACCATACCCCAGAAAAGCGCCCACCACCGACGCGACCACGGGATCGGGGTTGCAAGCACCAACGCGATCACGACAACCGCCGGCCCGTAGCCGACGTACCGGCTGCTCGTACGCAGATAGCCGATCTGCGGCGCCCCGCGGTTTCGCAACTCCATCAGCGTGTCGAACGTCCCCGTAGCCTCGATCGTCGGCGTCCCCGGGGCGAGATCGCCCGGCACAAGCGATTTGAGATTCAGGAAACGGACGCCCGCGTCCGGCCAAAACCAGAAACGAGCGAAAACCACGTTACCCGTCGTCCGAAACAAATACGCGTAGCCGCGCTCCAGTCCAGGCCATGGTGCCATCAACACGGCATAGACAACCGCCGCAAGAAGGAAGAATCGTCCAAGCCGTTTAGGTGGAAGCATCCGATTGTACGGCCCGTTTCCGAGCCGCCCGCGAAGCCCACATCGCCCAGAGAAACAGCGCAAAAAGAATGAATAGCGCCTGCCACACGTCCAGGTGCATCGCCTCGAACGCCGATGGGTAATAAACGCGAAACAGATACAACGTCACGATCCGAACGAGGTTCAGCAACATCAAGAGCACCGTGCCGACCCCCGCAGCTGCCAGCCTCGATAGAAAAGGCACCGGTGAGGCCATCACCGCCGATACAAACAACGCCGAGGGCTCGACGGCGTCGCAACCCCGCTCGATCTCGATGCTCGGCCCCTTCACCGAAATGATCGACCGATCCTCGACACTCACATCCTCACCGAACGCACCCAGAATCGCAGCGGATACTCTGGCGTTCAAACGCAAATACGAGGGGAAAAATCCCTCCTTGATCGGAGGAGTCAATGTCAGAAGGTAATACAACATAAGGCACAGGCCGAAGATCAGAAGAAACCGCAGATCAGACCGGTTGGCTTCATACCAGGAACGCAATTTCCCCTTTCGGGCGGTGCGCGCAGTGCCATCGGCCAGGCCCTCGCCGCCGGCCCGACCCGACGACTTGGCTCTTGGTTTGTCTGTTTTCCGGCTCCGCTTGCTCATTAACTGCCCTCACGCTGAACCGATTCACCGCGATGCGGTCAGACCGGCCCCGGTGCGTCAATCAGCATGGAGGTTACCGCGCGGCAGACGATGCCGCCAATGACTTGCGCAAGCAATACACAGCCAGCGGCCGAACCGTGATTATGACATCCGAGAATAAAGAGACTGATGTGCCCGCACTCTACCCAGGCACACCACTCTTTGCGCGAGCGGCTGTCGCGCCTAGCCGTAATGTACTTGTGCGTGAACCGCCGCTACCCGGTGCGTCTGGCGGCGAAGCGCCGGCCAAAGTAGATCCTTCCACCGACAAGCAGCAGCAGCGTCATGATGATCAGGCCCCACTGGGAAACCGTCGGAATATCGCCCCCCGGGCATGTGCAATTCAGTTGGCACTCTCCCGGGCAAGCCTGATCGTCCGTCCCGTCACATGTTTCGCCGGGCTCAACGATGTTGTTACCACACACGGGTGGGCAATCGTTATCGTTGTTGGCGTTACAGCCGGCGGGACAGCACCCATCACCGTGGATGCAATCCGTGATGGCCGCCACATTACCCGGGCACGCCTTCGACGTGCCGTCACAGACTTCCTCCGGGTCGCACGGGCCCGTCGAGGGACGGCACACCGTGCCAGGATCCTTCACCTCGTAAGCCGGGCAGTCAGGCGATGAGCCGGTACAGACCTCGGCCACATCGCATTCACCGTCTTGGGCGCGGCATTCGACGCCGCTGCCGGCGTATCCGTCAGCCGGGCAGTCAGGCGATGAGCCGGTACAGACCTCGGCCACATCGCATTCGCCGTCTTGGGCGCGGCATTCGACGCCGCTGCCGGCGTATCCGTCAGCCGGGCAGTCAGGCAAGCTGCCGGTGCAGACCTCGGCCACGTCGCAGTCACCGTCCGCGGCGCGGCATTCGACACCGCTGCCGGCGTAGCCATCCGTCGGGCAGTCAGGCGATGAGCCAGTGCAGACCTCGGCCACATCGCAGTCACCGTCTGCGGCGCGGCACTCGACACCACTGCCGGCGTATCCGTCAGCCGGGCAGTCAGGCGATGAGCCGGTGCAGACCTCGGCCACGTCACAGTCACCGTCCGCGGCACGGCACTCGACTTCGCTGCCGGCGTATCCGTCAGCCGGACAGTCAGCCGACGAGCCTGTGCAGTGCTCCGCGACGTCGCACACGCCGTTTTGGGCACGGCATTCGACTTCGCTGCCGGCGTATCCGTCAGCAGGGCAGTCGGGCGAGCTGCCGGTGCAGTTCTCGGCCACGTCGCATTCGCCGTCTTGGGCGCGGCATTCGACACCGCTGCCGGCGTAGCCATCCGTCGGGCAGTCGACGGACGAACCTGTGCAATACTCAGGTACATCACAATCGCCAAACGTTACTCGGCAGAGGATCCCGGCGCCGGCGTAGCCGTCCGCCGGGCATTCGACAGACGAACCTGTGCAATACTCAGGCACGTCACAGTCGCCATTAGTAGCGCGGCACTCGACGCCGCTGCCGACGTAGCCGTCAACCGGGCAGTCAGGCGATGAGCCGGTACAGACCTCGGCCACATCGCAGTCACCATCCGCGGCGCGGCACTCGACACCGCTGCCGGCGTATCCGTCAGCCGGGCAGTCAGGCGATGAGCCGGTACAGACCTCGGCCACGTCGCAGTCACCATCCGCGGCGCGGCACTCGACGCCGCTATCCTCGTACGTGTCAGCCGGGCAGTCAGGCGATGAGCCGGTACAGACCTCGGCCACGTCGCAGTCACCGTCCGCGGCGCGGCACTCGACGCCGCTGTCCTCGTACGCGTCAGCCGGGCAATCGGGCGAGTAACCCGTGCAATACTCTGGTGCATCGCAATCGCCGACAGCAGCACGGCATAAGGTACTGGAAGGAGCGTTGTCGTGTTCGCAGACGCCGTCCACGTTGCACGTGTCGATTGTGCACTCGTTGTCGTCGTCACAATCAGCATTCAACTCACATTCTACTGCTCGGATCTCCACGACGAGGTCGTTGAAGTCTCGGTCGGACCCACCACCGCTTGTATCCTCCCAGAACACCAGCCAAACGTTGGTTGTGGTCGGCAGGCCGGGGATGCCGGTGATGTAATATGTCGCCATGTGGTCCAGGCCGTCGCCGTTCTCGCCTGAGTAGAAATCGTTGCTCAGTCCGCCGTCGGAATCGTCAACCCGGGCCCACTCCCATATCGCGCCCGCGCCAAAGGCCATCGTCCCAGACCCCGACACCGAAAAGCCGGTCCCGGTAACATCGAACAGCTTGAAGTACCCTGTGCCGGCGTCAAACCCGAACTCCTGCGAGAATCCCGCGTACCGGGCTTCCGCCGTCGCAGTTGCTATACCGTCGGTCCACACATCGTCGTCGCCGGAGTTGTATGTTCCAAATAGAAGGTTCAGCAACGGCGTTTCGCCAAAGTCTTGAACGCGGCTGGCTACAACGGTACCGTTGTCAAACACGGTCCACTGGCCGTATCCAAGGTCCACACCGCTGCCGACGAAGGTTCCGCCATAGATGCCTTCGAGGATATCCACATGGGTGGCCTCGCTGACCGGAGGGTCCTCCACTACTGTGTACCCGGCGAACGTTGGAGCAGACATTACGGTCCCCAACAGGCATGCGAGCGTTGCAGTATTACGCGCCTTCATATCCCTCTTCCTTTCCTCCGTTGACCGAACGACCGCAGCCACGGTGCGCACACCGACAGCGGCCTCGCCTCAATGCGATTTTGGGAACAAACATGAGATGTTGGCCGCACAAAACCGCGCACGTGAACTGCCACCGCCCAAGCGCCCGAGGTTCCGGCATCCAATGCCACGTGTATGGCATTGACGGCCGTCGGGAGCAGTGCATCCATCTCATCCCTCCTCAACACACCAGCAACTCAACAGGACACAAACGCCTGCCGGTCTGTGTAACAGGGTGCGTCTTAGCCTCACGCCACCAACGCATGCTTCAACAAACTTCAGTGCCAGATTGGAGGCACACCAGCACAACAAACCTACAGCGGCAAAACACACCATCCGCACGCAGACTCGTTAACTTGGCATCAGACGGAAAGGATTTACCTGTCTTCACCACCTCCGAATCGGACCCTATAATCACAAGCTCAGTTTACCTGGTCCCGCAAACCGATGTCAAGGTCAAAAACGGGAAACAATCCCAAGTTTCATTCGTTTCAGGGGAGTCAAGCGGCCGCTAGCGGAGCCTACAACAAAGTCGTCATCGCCCATCTGATCCAATTCCAAGTCCTTCGTGTCAACTCCGGGCGCGCACGGCCTGGCGAGATTGATTGGTCCACAAATTGCTGCGAAAACCACAGGAGTAGCCGGGCGTGATCTTGCGGAGGCAACCAACACGCGGGTAGTTGTCTGATGCGCGTTAGGCTAGCAATCCCCGCCCCATGCACGAACCCTTACCCGGAGCGCCAGCGCCGAACAGGACGGTGTTGCGGCCTACCTGGATTACTCACACGCCCGCCGCCAATGCATTTGAAGCAATAGCAAAACCACGCTTGAAGCGTATTGAGTTCCGGAGCGGGGAGTAGTCCTGGCCAACCTTGTACATAGGGAGCATCGACGCCCACGGATGCGTCCGGTAAACTCGACGCGTTCGACGCATCGTATTCGCCCTAAACGGCGAACTTATACCACGTACGGTGCTTGACTAGGTTGCGTATTCCAGCTAAAAGAAGTTGTAGTATGCGTGGTTTTAGCATTGGCACATAGGTTACAACCGGACCGCGCGGGTGAGGGGTTGGATAACTGAAACGCTTCATCCAGTTCACGATGGCCCGAAGGCTACATCATGAGTGATCTGCCCGAATCGAGCCGGCCAGCCGACGCCGCGCCGAACAACATGGTCTCGCCCGGGGCGACGGAGCCCGACGTTTCGCTTGAGCCAAGCGTCGATCCATTGTCCCCCACGATGGCGGAGATCGAGCGCGAGGTATCGGAAGCCATGGCGTCGATGGACACTGGCGACCTGGCCGAACTTCGCGGCGAGGTGGTGACAGATAATGCGGTGAACCCGGGCACCGAGCTGACCGGTACGATCGTCGGCCTCTCAGAAGATGAAGCTTTCCTCGAGTTCAACGCCAAAGCCCAGGGCGTGCTGCCTCTTTCCCACTTCGGCAAGAAGGAGCCTGTCAACATCGGTCGCCGGGTCGATGTCGTGGTCGAGCGGTACGACCCCGACGGCGGCTTGCTGATCGTCAGTCGCAAAGGCACGATCCAGCGCGCAACCTGGATGAACCTCTCGGTCGGGATGGTAGTCAAGGGCAAGATCATCGGCCTGATTAAGGGTGGCCTGGAAGTGAATCTGCAAGGCATCCGCGCGTTCATGCCCGGATCGCAGACAAGCCCCACCTCGATGAAAGACATCTCAGTTCTGCTCAACAAAACGGTTTCTTGCGAGGTCATCGAACTCGATCGACGCAACAAGAACGTCCTCGTCAGTCGCCGGAAGGTGATCGAGCGCGAACAGGCCGAGGCCCGCGAAAAGCTCAAGGCGGAACTCGAAGTCGGCCAGATTCGCCGCGGCGTCGTCCGAAACATCACCGACTTCGGCGCATTCGTCGATCTTGGCGGACTCGAGGCTCTGGTACACATCCGCGACCTGAGCTGGGGTACGATCGACAAGGTCTCGGACGTACTTTCACCTGGCCAGGAGGTCGACGTGAAAGTGCTCAAAATCGACTCGAAGCGTGATCGCGTTTCCTTGGGCCTCAAGCAGGCCCGGCCTGATCCGTGGGCCAACGTCCCGGAGCAGTATCCCGTCGGCACGACGCTCAAGGCCCGGATCATCCGCCTCACTGACTTCGGCGCGTTTGCAGAGCTTGAACCGGGTGTTGAAGGTCTGATTCCACTTAGCGAGATGGGCTGGACGCGGGTCAACAGGACCACGGATGTGGTCTCGGTCGGCGACATCGTCGATGCGGTTGTGATTCGGGTCGAGCCGGAGCGGCATCGTTTGGCGCTTAGCATAAAGCAGGCACAGCCGGACCCGTGGGAGGGCGTCCTCGATGGTTTCAAGGAGCAATCACTGACAAAAGGTCGGGTCACGCGTCTGGCCGGCTTCGGAGCCTTCGTGGAGGTCGCTCCGGGCGTGGAAGGCTTGATCCACATCTCAGAGCTGTCGAATCAAAGGGTCAAATCGTGCGGCGACGTGCTCGAGGTCGGCCAGGAAGTCGAAGCACGGATACTGGGCGTCGACAAGGACAACCGTCGCATCTCCCTGTCGCTCAAGCAGGTCAAGGAACCGGCCTCGGGCAGCAACGCAGCCCTACCCGACGAGACGGCCAAACCGCGGAAAAAGC
>Ga0307422_1001914_pt1 | contig 10560 bp, 8 predicted proteins | sample SalMarWE160290MG_FD_202153 | JGI IMG/M metagenome (GOLD analysis project Ga0307422, IMG submission 202153) | Salt marsh sediment microbial communities from the Plum Island Ecosystem LTER, Massachusetts, United States - WE1602-90 | ecosystem: Environmental > Aquatic > Marine > Intertidal zone >...
GATACTGGTGGGCCTACGAAGAAAAAACTCAAAGAACTCGGTATAGCGTCTCTGTTTTTATAACCAGAAAAATTGTCTGATCATTGAAACCATTTTTTTCTGAAGCCGATTATTGAATGCAGCCTCGTATTTTTAGTTGATGAGAAAGGTTTGAATTCATCCGGAGACATTGGCAGGGAATCGGAGCAATAAACGTCGTGTCATACATCAACCTGCCTATAACGCCCGTTTTAATGATTATCCATTGTGTCTTAAAGAGGAGTAACGATGAAAGAGGAATATCTAGGCTTTGGATCGATAGAAAGGCTGCGAGGGATTCTCGATCATTTTAATGCCCGGAGGGTATTTCTGGTAACAGGGAAGACCTCTTTCCGCGCCTCGGGAGCCGAAGACGCTGTCATGCCCATGCTCACACAGTATAGGTATTGCCACTATGTGCCGCAATCGCATTTACCACAGGTGCCGGCCAGCATAGAGGAGATCCCTTCTTTTAAAACATGCGATCCTGATGTAGTAGTCGCCATAGGCGGCGGTCATGTGCTCGATACGGCAAAGGCCCTGAATGTGTTGGCCTTTCAGAGCGGTGACGTGAAGAGCTACATATCAGGGGAGCTGCCGCTCGAGAAAAAAGGGGTGCCGTTAATTGCCATACCAACGACAGCGGGTACCGGCAGTGAATATACGCGGTTTGCCATCGTGTATGACGGCAAGAAAAAATACTCTCTAGCACATGAAGAATTTATTTTGCCTGAGGCCTGTATCGTCGATCCGGGACTCATGCGTTCTATGCCGGTACGGGTGGCGGCCGAGACCGGCCTTGATGCCCTCTGCCAGGCCATCGAATCGTACTGGAGTGTTGCTTCGAACGAGGTCTCGCGAGGATTTGCAAAGGAGGCGATAACGCTTGCAATGCGGAGCCTTATACGGGCGGTACGTGATCCCGATGATGAATCACGCTTAGCTATGGCGAAGGCGGCTTCTCTGTCCGGAAAGGCAATCAACATAACGAAGACGACGGCCGCACATGCATTATCATATCCTTTGTCAACACACTTTGGCATAGCTCACGGCCATGCCGTAGCCCTCACGTTGCAAGGATTTCTCCCTTACAACTATCATGTCTCTGATCAAGATTGCAATGATCCTCGGGGGGCGGAATTTGTGAGAAAGAGGATGGAGGAGTTGATAGTGCTACTCGGCGCTGCGGACATCGACGGTGCGACTCAGCAGTTCAGGCGGCTCATTGAGGAGATCGGCCTTGAGGGCACTTTTTCGAGGTGCGGCATAGCGAGGGAGGATATACAGACGATCGTTCAAGAGGGTTTCAGCCAGGCTCGGATGGTCAATAATCCGAGAATGTTGCGGGAGCAGGACATCCATCAAATACTCAATAACCTGCTTTAGCACCTTTAAGGAGACCAACAGGGGTCAACCCCGACTACCACCCAAACCCCGCACGGGGGTGATCCACGATAACAATTTGAAAAATCGATTTATCTATCCTATATTTTTTTGAGACGGCATAGAAACGCGAAAACATGACGGAAAGTGAGGCCACGGACAATGGGGCTTTTGACTATTGATCAAGAGAAGTGCAACAAAGACGGTATCTGTGTGAGCGAGTGCCCACGGGTTATTATCAGGCTGCAAGCGGGTGACGGCTATCCGGAGATGGTACCAGGCGGCGAGGAAAACTGCATGCTGTGCGGCCATTGCGTGGCAATATGTCCCTACGGCGCCCTCAGTCACGCGCAGATTTCTTTCGCGGATTGTCCGCCCATCGAAAAGGAACTCACCGTCACCTTTGAGCAAGCGGCCCAGTTCCTCCGCTCACGACGCTCCATCCGCTTCTATCAGGACAAGCCGGTGGAAAAAGCGAAGATCCAGAGGCTCATTGAGGTCGCCCGGTACGCCCCCACCGGCTCCAACACCCAGTTAGTAGAGTGGCTGGTCTTTACCGACAGGGCAAAGATCAAAGAACTCGCCGGACTCGCCGTGGAGTGGATGCGCAAGGAGCTCACAAAAGACCCCCACGCAGCAGGAGCCCCGTACATACCCCGGGTCGTGGCCGCATGGGACGCGGGATATGACGCGGTGCTCAGGAACGCGCCTGCCTTAGTTGCGGCCATAGCCCCGGAGGAGACGAGGAACGGCATGGTGGACCTGACCATAAGCCTGTCCTACTTTGAGCTGGCCGCCCAGACCCTCGGCCTGGGGACCTGCTGGGCCGGATTGGTCCAGAACCCGCTCCTTTCCTACCGACCCCTCCAAGAGGCCATGGGCCTCCCTGAAGGGTACCCCTATCACTATCCCATGATGCTGGGATACCCCAAATTCACGTACCACCGTTTGCCCGAGCGCAGACAGCCGAAGATCACTTGGCGATGAGCATTGGTGTTTAACTGCGGTTTTATATCCTACATCCTCAATCCATCTGCCGCCCCCGCCCCTGCACAAGGGGCGTTTTTGTTGCCTGCGGGGGAAGGGCAGCATTCTCCCCTTCAATATCTCGCTGTCTTAATAGCATGACCGACATTGACAGAGCTGTTGATATATAATAATTTTGTCGCACTATAAGATTGCATGGAGACAGAAGAACCACGGGCTATAACCATGATAATACATGCTCCAACATTAAATCGTGAAGAAGAAGCAACGGCAGAAAACATAGGGGAAATTGTGCGCCTCCTTCAAGGAAACGATAGGCATTTTGCTATTCTGAGAAAAACGAACATGACATTTATGCAAACACTCTGGACTCCTGGGGGATATATCCTTGCCTACCAAGAGCTTGATATTATGCATATTTACAGGGCAACGGAGTTTCTTTCTCAAGCAGATGTAATTTGGGCCTTGCAATCTTATCTCCAGGGGGAAGAACTCTGGAAGTCGAAGTTTGCATTTGAACATAAAACAATCGGCAATCCTCTTGTTAAGATGAGCTATAAACTCGGAACAATTGCGGGGAAGATCGTACAATTTATAAGAGGGAAATAAATTAATAAAACCCACCTGACGTCTTGGCCCTTGCGCTAAGGGGCGTTTTTATTGACTGAGGGGGAAGGCGTCGGAAACCCGCCGCTCGTATTTCGCGCGTTCAATCCAATCGCCGCATTTGACACACGGTCCTACGTGGGATATAGTATTAGTTATGTAGGAGACGGTAACCCTCACCGCTGACCTCGCTTGCCTTTCCAGGCACCATTCAACGAACAGCCAGAGGACCGTAGGCCCCCTTATAGAAAGAGGAATACATGGGTAGTGAGAACATTCGAAATGTAGCAATCATAGCGCACGTTGACCACGGCAAGACTACCCTCGTCGACCAGCTCTTGCGCCAGAGCGGCCAGTTCCGGCAGGGTGAGCTCGCCGGAGATTTGATCCTTGATTCCAACCCCCTCGAACGCGAGCGCGGGATCACCATCCTGGCCAAGAATTGCGCCATCGACTATACTGATTGCACCAATCGTACATTCCACATCAACATCGTCGATACGCCGGGGCACGCTGATTTCAGCGGTGAGGTCGAGCGCGTGCTCAGGATGGCTGACGGCGTTCTGCTTTTGGTAGACGCCTGTGAGGGCGTCATGCCGCAGACACGGTATGTCCTCTCCAAGGCGCTTGCCGTGGGTCTGAGGCCAATCGTGGTGATCAACAAGATGGACCGCGCGGACGAACGATCCCAAGCCGTGCTCAACGGGGTCTTTGATCTGCTCGTGGATCTCGGGGCGGATAACCATGCCCTCGATTTCCCGACCATCTACACCTCTGCGCGTGACGGCTGGGCAGCAACGGATCAGGACAGCCGGGCGTCGACGGACATCCGTGCCGTGTTCGATGCGATCATAGAGCATATCCCGGCCCCGCACGGTGACGCCGCCGCGCCGCTGCAGGCGTTGATCACGACGCTGGATTACAATGATTACGTCGGGCGGATCGGCATCGGCCGCGTGTTCGCGGGCACCATGCATGCAGGAAACGACGTCATCGTCATCGATCGCCACGGCAACCATGCACGGCAGCGTATCAGCCGGCTCTTTCGATTCGACGGTCTGGGACGCACGGGCGTGGATCACATCGACGCCGGTGATCTGTTTGCCATCGTGGGCCTCGAGACGTTCGATATAGGGGATACCATTGCCGACCTTGATCAACCGGTCCCCCTGCCGAGCGTTCCCCTTGACGAGCCGACGATCCACATGACGTTTCGGGCCAACAACGGCCCCTTCAGCGGCCGCGAAGGCAGGTACGTTACCAGCCGCCAAATCCTTCAGCGGCTGCAAAAAGAGCTGAAGTCCAATGTGGCCCTCCGCTTGGAGGAGCGAGGCGACGAGTTTGTCGTCTCAGGCAGGGGGATTCTCCACCTGGGCATCCTGCTGGAGAATATGCGTCGGGAGAGCTACGAGCTTACCATCGGCAAGCCGGAAGTCATCTACCGCCACGAGGGAGGAAAGCGGCACGAGCCGCTGGAGCTCCTGGTCGTTGATGTGCCGAACGAGAGCGTGGGGGCCGTCATGCAGCTCCTGGGCGATCGGCGCGCCGAGACGGTGCACATGAAGCAGTCGGAGGCCCGCACGCATATCGAATTTAAGGTCCCTGCCCGCGGACTGATCGGCCTGCGGTCTAACCTCTTGACCGCTACCCAGGGCGAGGCAGTCATGCATCATCGTTTCATCGAGTACGGGGCCTTTCGAGGCGAGATCCCCGGCCGCACCAGCGGCGTGATGGTTGCCACCGAGACAGGCCGGGTTACGGCGTACGCCCTTGACCAGCTTGCCGACCGCGGCACCATGTTTGTCGAACCCGGAGACGATGTATACGAAGGGCAGATAGTCGGCGAGCACTGCAAGGACAATGATATCATCGTGAACGTTGTCCGCCAGAAAAAGCTCACGAACACGCGCGCGGCTGCCAAGGACGCGACGGTCCAGTTGAAGGCTGCGTGGAGGCCGGCATTGGAAACGGCCCTGGAGTACATCGAGCGCGATGAACTGGTGGAGCTGACGCCGCAGTCGATACGTCTGCGCAAGCGGTTTCTCAAGGATGTTGACCGCCGCCGGGAGATGAAGAAGGGCGCTTTCTCGTACAATAACGTGGCTGAGGCAGCCGGCTCAACTCACTAGCGCCCTGTTGTTGCCTGCATTGCAGGTTCTTGCCAACCCCATCTTGCTGCAACCCTTCTGCCTTCCCAGCCCCTGCCCAAGGGGCGTTTTTATTGCCTGAGGGAGAAGGGCAACACAAGTCCGACCGGGAGTTGAAGGGTTGACAAACTTAGAGGATCAGTTTCATAATTAGAGGTATAAACCTTATTTTGCAATAATATAAGGTTGAGCTCCAAAGAAAAGAATGGACATTCCAAAATACAGCGGGGGATACATTGGCAGAGCAGAAAAGAATCTTGCCCTTCATGCCGAGAGCAACGCTGGAGAGTATCTTATCTATGCAGCCCTTGAATATAGGTGTTCAATCGAGCGCCTTGTGTTCAACTACTTGGCCTTGATAGATGCCGATCTTCCGGATGATACGGAAGGACTGTACCGCATCGTGAAAATGCGTGGACGAATCCTCCAGATCGAACCCGATTTTCACCACAAGATCGATTTTGTGAATCTGTATTTCCGTGCCATCGACAGCCCACAGCAATTTCCTAAGCCAGATCTCGACCTCCTCAACTCGTTGCATGGGCGACTTGGCGGATTCCTCCACACGATAAACGAACCGAAGCGGACGATTGAGAATCCAGAGTGGTGAAACAGGCTCAGGCAACTCCTTTCACAAGTGCGCGATGTTATGACACCGCTTGCTAACGTGCCGACAGTGCGCTACAAGATGAACGATGCCGGATGGAAACTGTTTGCTGAATTCAAGTCGGGGAAGAAAACCGAAGACGAAATCATCAAGGTCTTCCAGATTTCCCACATGATGAGAGATTCCAACAAAGGTACTGGAGGAGACAACCAATAAGCTGCGCCTCAGCCCACAACATTAAATTAGAGATTTTATGACATCGAAGACGAGCAAATCAGGTCAGGTTAAAGCCCATCCATCTTGGACAAAGCAAGAAAAATGGGTATGGCAGAAATTATGTGCAGGGGAGATTGCCAATTTTAACGAAGCCGAAGGTTATGGTGGCGAGCTCAATCCCAAGGAACTTGAAGGGTGGACTGAAAGCCGGATACTTAGAGCAAAGTTTATTGAGACGATTCTTCTGCAGGAACCGTATCGAGGAGCTTTAACGAAACTCGGTGTCTACATCATTGGTGCCTGGTTTAAAGAACCTCTTGACCTCGAAAATGCTATTTTTGCCCATCGATTTGCTTTGCTTCGTTCAAGGTTTGACTCGGATATTAACTTAAGTTTCCTAAAAACTCCTTGTTTAATTGGTCTAAGCGGCTCCATATTTCGTGGCAAACTGGATATGGGTAGCTTGCGCACTGATAGTCATTGCTTTATAGACGATGGGACTGAGTTTTTAGATGAAGTATATCTTCAAGGCGCTAAAATAGGGGGACAAGTAGTGATGGTCGGCTCTAAATTCAGTAAAAAATTGGATATGAGTACCTTAGAGGCGGGTGAAGGTCTCTTTATGGATGGAGCTGAGTTTTTAGATGAAGTATTGCTTGGTAGTGCCAAAGTAGGGGGAACGTTAGAAATGGACAGCTCCAAATTTCAAGGCAAAATAAACATGGACAAAATAGAGGTTGCTCAAGGCCTTTATATGCGATATGGAGCCGAATTTTCTGATGAGATAATTCTCCGGCGTGCTAAAATCAAGGGACAACTAAGTATGATGGGCTCCAAATTCAGAAGCAAACTGAATATGAGCGCACTAGAGGTAGACGGTAGTCTCTTTATGGGCAATATAAATATAGGCGAAAGATCCGATTTTTTTGATGAGATATTTCTGGTTGGCGCCAAAATAAATGGACAATTAGGAATGAATGGCTCCAAATTTAAAGGCATGCTAAATATGGAAAATATTCGAGTCAGTGAATCTCTTTTCATGATGGATAGCATAGTCGAAAATTTAATAAATATGATTTTTTCTGAAATTGGAGCCAATCTTTTTATTGCTGGCAGTAAACTTGAAAACTTTGATCTGACCGGTTCAAAGATCAAAGGAGAATTTTGTTTGGGTTCTGGAAAATATCCACCTGCGCAGTGGAAGAGAGGAGCTAAATTAATTCTTTGTAATACTGAAGTGGGTGCATTGCAAGATTTACCAGAATCATGGCCAGATAAAATCGATCTGGACGGCTTCATTTACAAGCAGCTTGGTGGGTTTGCAGTTGGGGAAAGTGATTCTTTTACAACTCGAACATTGGCATGGATGAAAACTTGGTTGGAAAAACAAAAAGTCTTTTCACCCCAACCATACAAACAATTGAGTAATATTTTAAATGAGACAGGTCATGGCGTGAAAGCTAATGATATACTTTATGCTTGCAAAGAGCAAGAACGCAGCAAATCAAAATGTCTTTACTGGCTTTGGATGATTTTGCAAAGATTTTTCATTGGTTATGGCTACCGTATATATTACCTTCTTTTTTGGGTTGCAGGATTAACTTTTTTGGGTGCGGTGATTCTAAATCTGAGTGGGCAAGGTTCGACAAACGGAATGCCCTATGGAATTGCTTATAGCTTAGACATGCTATTACCTTTAATTAGGCTAAATGACATACATTACACCATACAGCTATTTGGCTTTGCGAAATATTACTTCTATTTCCAAAAAATAGCGGGCTATTTTCTGGTGAGTTTGCTTATTTATGGAATATCAGAAATAGTAAGAAAACCGAGGCAATAAATATCTAGAACTTTTATTGGGTAAGAGTCTTCCTAGAAGATCACCTGCAGCACCTCATCAATCCCCCTCAGGGCCGTGATGATCCCTGAGGCGGTGGTTGGGGTGAGGTTCCTCATTTCCATACCATTTAATAAAGCAACCACATTGTTAAAAGCGCCTTTGACATCCAGGTCGTCATCCATCTTCTCTTGAAAAGCGTCTTTAATCTTTCGTGCCTGCTCCGTGTCTGCATCCGTGGTAGAACCTGCCCTGTCCTTGATTCGCTTCACCTGTTCCTTAAACCTTCGCAATTTCTCCGTTACGGACTGCATCTTTTTATCTGAATAGTTAAGTTTCTTTCGATAATGGCCGTAGATCAGGAAGAACCTGATCTCGCTGAGGTCGTATCCTTTCTCCTGAAGGGTATCGGTATAGAGGATGTTGCCGATGCTCTTGGACATCTTCTTGCCGTCCACGTGGAGGTGGTGGCAGTGGAGCCAGTATTGCGCCATGGGATAGGGGCGGATCGATTCGAGCACTGCCCGGGTGTAGTCATGATGGCGGACGAGGTTGTCGATGCCGCCGCAGTAGAGGGAGAGGGTCTCGTCATAGTGTGAGCTGATCATGCTCGGGTCCTGGATGTTCCAGGCAGGCCTTCCTTTGCCGATCCTCGTATCCCAGTATGTCGTGTCCCCCTCTTTGTATCCGTGCCACAGGACGAAGTCCCCCCAATTCCACCGCATGCCGGGATAGGTGTCCTTATGGAATCGCTTTTTGTGTTTCGGCCACTTGGTCATATCAAGACCATAGAGCTCGCCGAATCCGGAATACTTGAGGGGATCGAAATAGCAATTCCCCCCATGCCAGTAGGCGATTTTTAGATCGATAAGGCGCTCGATGATCTCCACGGCCCGATCAACGGCCTCAGAGGCCCGCGGGAGAAAATCAGGTTGCTTCATCCGCAGTGCCTGCATCTCCTTGAGGAAAGTGGCGATATTCCGATCGGTGAGCTGCTTGACGCCCGTTTTGCGTTTTGCCGCCTCGGTGATCGCCTTGTCCTCGATATCGGTGAAGTTCATTCCCCTTGCGACCTGATAGCCCAGGTATTGAAGGTACCGGACCACGATGTCCTCAAACAAAAAGGTCCTGAAGTTGCCGATATGGGAGTGCTGATAGACCGAGGGACCGCAGGTAAATACCGTGACGATCTCCTTATTCATCGGCTGAAAGGTCTCAATGCGCTTGCCAAAGGTATTGAAAAGCCTCAGCATGAAACATTCCTCCCCCTGTGCTCTGGTCCTGTTGTATCTAAAGCCGGTCCTTGATTAATGCAGAAATAATAACCATCCATTACTCCACCTTCAACGCCTTCCATTGCCCTCGGTAAAAGCGCCGCGCCATGAGGAGGCCTTGCACCGTCATGGAGGAGATCATCGCCACCCAGACCCCCACGGCCCCGTACCCGAGCACGAGGGCGAGGAGGACGGCCAGGGGGAGGCGGATAACCCACATCCCGATGACGATCACCCAAATAGAACCCCTGGTGTCCCCGGCACCCTGGAGCCCGCCCCCCAGGATGAGGCTCAGGGCCATAAAGGGCTCGGAGAACATGGTGATTCGCAGATAGCGTGCCGTCTCCGCAAGGACCCCGGGATCCTTGGTCAAAAATGAGGCGAAGTAGTCGGCATTGATAAAGATGACCACGGCCATGGTGCTCAGCAGGGCGACACCCACCCAGGCGATCTTCCACCCCACGGCCTCGGCCCGCTCAGGGTTTTTGGCCCCCAGGTTTTGCCCCACAAGGACCGAGGCGGCCATGTTGAGGGCAAAGGCGGGGAGAAAGATGATGGCCTCTATCCTGAGGCCGTTGGTGAGCGCGGCGAGGGCCATGATGCTCGCATTCCCTAACCGGCCGAGGATGTTATAGAGGACGATGCTCCCGGCGTTCCAGGCGATCTGCAGCAGGGCGGCGGGCCAGCCCAGGCTGGCGATGGTCTTGATGGCAGTCATGGAGATGGTCCACGAGGTGCGATAGAGGTCCTTCCATCGCTGAGAGGAGAGAAAGATGAAATTGATACCCATACCGATGGTCGCCGCAATGGCGGTGGACAGGGCGATGCCGGGATACCCCATTTTGGGAAAAGGCGGGATGCCGAAGACCAGGGCGAAGTCCCCGATGATATTGATCGCGCTGAACACGAACATGGTCAGGAGGGGCTTTCGCACCTCGCCGCTGGCGCGAAAGACGGCATTGGAGATGATGAGCAGATAGCTCGGCCCCAGGGCGAAGGCAAAGATCTGTAAGAAAGTCGCGCCGATTTCTCTGATTTCGGGGGGGAAGCCCGCTGCGGCGATGATCTCTTGATGGAAGGCGAGGCCGGTGACGGTCAGCACCACGGCGACGAGCGATCCGAAGATCAGAGATTGCTTAGCATTCGCCCTGGCCCTGGCGATGTCGCCTGAGCCGATGTTTCTGGATACCAAGGCCACGGTTCCGATGCTGATGGCATTGGCGACGATGATGAGCAGAAAATAGAGCTGGTTGATGAAGCCGATTGCGGCCTGGACCCGGGGATTGATGAGCCCGGCAACGTAGATATCGGTGAAGCCCACCATGAAGTTAAAGAGCATGATGAGGAGCATGGGCCAGGAGAGCTGCCAGATATGGACCCAGAGGTTCCCTGCGGTCAGATCGATGGCCTGGTCGTTTAATGAAGAAGGACGCATAACTACTTCTCTATGATTGTCTTATCCCCCATACATCATGAAAAGTC
>Ga0307422_1001915_pt1 | contig 10557 bp, 3 predicted proteins | sample SalMarWE160290MG_FD_202153 | JGI IMG/M metagenome (GOLD analysis project Ga0307422, IMG submission 202153) | Salt marsh sediment microbial communities from the Plum Island Ecosystem LTER, Massachusetts, United States - WE1602-90 | ecosystem: Environmental > Aquatic > Marine > Intertidal zone >...
TATTATTACTACTATCTTTATTGTGCCTATTATATATTTCCTGCGGGAATGACACAAAAGCAGACTACGAAGATTTTATTGATACCACAGCAGACAATTTTTCCGAAGCTCTTGAGATCGAGCTGAAAGGCAGTCTGGATTTTTCCGAGACTTCCATCAACTACTTTGACATTGATCAGATTGAGCATGCTGAATTTAAAATGACCGAGGATGACAGTCCTCTCACTATCGTAGACTTCGGCCCTGTCGGTGTGCTGCCTGTTGAAATGAGACAACCCACAATCTATGTTGTTTTTTCCCACCCCATCGTACCCTTAAGCAGACTGGGTGCTCCGATGAAAGAATCACCTTATATGAAGATTACTCCTACGGTTCCCGGAATATTCCGCTGGTATGGTTCCAAGCTGCTCAGTTTTGAGCCCGAGGAATCTTTTTTTGCCGGAGTACAACGAACATATCAGGTTACCATCTCTCCCGATGTTCAGTCCTTGGGTAAAAAGAAGTTAGGCAAGGCACACAGCTTTGAGTTTTTTAATGAGCACCTGAATATTGCTTCATTTCATCCGGGTACACCGGAAAATCAATATTCTATTAATTATAACGATGTACCAATGGATATTGCGCAAAAGGTGACAGTACGCTTTACCTATCCTGTAAATATTGACCTCATAAAGCGTTATATTAAAGTAGAGTCCAACAATAAAACCTACAGCTTTAGTCTATCCCGCCCTAAAGAATACAGTGAATATACACCCGATAATTTAATCAACCGTTCTATAATTATAACTTTAGGGCAAAAACTGCCTGAAAACAGCAAAGTAATTTTTACCCTGCTTAAAGGTGCCCGTTCGGAGCAGGACTGTGAAGGTACAAATGAAGATATACAGCGAAGTTACCATACCCTAACACCGTTCAGATTTAAAAGAAGTACTCATTATAATTACTCATATCACCGAAGCAGCAAAGGGGATGCCAATCCTGTTTATCTGGAGTTTTCTCATCCCATACCAAAAAAAAATATTGAAAAGTTTTTTTTAACTTCTTTTAACATACAAAAGCTTACAGAGCATATCGACGTTTGGGATAATACGGTAAAGATATCCAATTTGCCGGTAGAGTATGATTCAAGCTATATCATTTCTATAAGCAAGCAACTCAAAGATATTTATAATCGTGAGCTGGGCAGAGATATCGAAGAAAAAATTACCGTAGGTAAAGCTGCCAGCTATGCCTATTTTCCCAATACCGGAAGCAAAATTCTGGAAGCGGCATTTCCTCCCCGCATTATTTTTGAATACCAAAATGTCTACAGCGGAAAATGGAAGATAGGCTCAATTGAAGATCCTTATCCATACAAAGGTATCTCTTTTTATAATTTAGATCCATATGACTTTTCCTCATTACAGCCGAATAAAAAACACTATGAAGTAGTTGATCTCTCACCGTACCTCAACAAATCGGGTAAAGGCTTTGTCGGTGTGGCCTGGCATTTCAGGCCTGTTGACAGCAACGGCAAGCTCCGCAAAGGGTATCAAAAAAATTTGAACCTGCAGGTCACTGATTTCGGAGTGACCACCCGTTATGCCTATAATAAAATTATCATATGGGTTGCGTCTCTCTCCACCGGAAAACCGATAACACAGGCAGCCGTGACTCTACTGCATACCCGGTCTCCACGGTCTACAGCTAAAACTAATGCAAAGGGAATTGCAATATTTGAGCTTTCACCCGGTGAATATAGAAGTAAATTTGCAGACAGTTATAATCATGATAACTTAAGGATACGCGTAGAAAAAGGGGATGATAAAGTCGAATTCGCTCCCAATTACTCACACAATATGTATCACTTCGGCATATACAGATCCTTAAGTCCCGTTAATATCGAAAAGGAGCGTATGGAGACGCTGCTTTTCACCGACCGCGGATTATATAAACCCGGAGAAACGGTTACCTTTCGCGGTATCGACCGTACCTGGTCCGCCGGTACATACTCGATTTATCAGGGATCTTATACCATTACAGTCAAGGAACAACGGTGGGACAGCAAACCCTTTTACAGTACACACGGTTCCACAAGCGCCACAGGCGGTTTTTACGGCAGCTTTAAAATACCGGAAAGCCTGGCGCCGGGATATTTTACCATAGAATACAGCAGAGATTCAGACCATAAACGCACTATTACCTTCCAAATTGCTCATTTTAGAAAGTTAAGCTTTCAGGTGCACCTTGCTAAACCGGACAGGGAATATTCTTTGGGTGATAATCTTGCCTTTACTGCCAAAGCAACCTATTTGGCCGGAGGTGCGGTAGCAGGCGGCACATATAGTTATTACTGGTACAAGCAGCCCACTTTCTATAAACCGCCCGGGAAAAAATGGGAGCCCTATATATTCGGTCCCTCACAATGGGGCTCACGCAGCACCCTTGGTTCCGGCAAGGGGACACTCGGGGTATTGGGCGCGGCGCCCTTAAGCCAGGAGACAACTGTCGACGGAATAGAAGGCAAACCCTATCTCTATGCTGCTGAAATCATAGTAAGCGATATCAGCAGGCAGGAGCTTTCGGCACGACAGCACGTTATTGTGCACCCCGCAAGCTTTTATATCGGTGCCAAACTTCCGGATGCCAAAGACGGCTGGTGGTCGCATTTTGTGGAATCAGGTAAAGCTTTCCAAGCTGAGGTCGTACTGGTAAAACCCGACGGCCAACCCTACAGGTCTGAAACCGTTGTTACCGTAGAGCTTATAAAACAGACCTGGAAAATAGCCCAACAGCAGGGGGTATACGGCCGGATAAATACCCGTTATGAAATGGTGGAAGAAATAATTCAGACCGAAAAAAAACAAATCAATAACAGCAGCGGAAAGCTGAGCATGACTCCTCCTGATGCCGGATCGTATATTGTGCGTTTTAACGCTGAGGATAAAAAAAATAATAAAGTAATTACCGACATTTACTTATATGCAACCGGTGCTTCCTGGGTAAGATGGGGATCCAGAAATCCTCAGGATATTGATCTTGTTGCGGATAAAGACCTGTATGGGGTAGGGGACAAGGCCCGAATCTTAATCAAGTCTCCCTTGCCTCGGGGTGATTATCTGCTTACAATTGAGCGTGAAGGTATTTTTGAAGAAAAGATAATTCATATTGAAGGCTCGGCGCAGCTTGTCGAGATTCCTATTATAGAAAAATATGTACCTGTTATTTATGTGGCACTTTCAAGCTATTCTAAACGAGAAGCCACGCCTTCATCATACTTTGAACCGGATTTAGGAAAACCCAAAGGTTACTTCGGGATTACTGCTTTAAAGGTAAATACGGATACAAAAACCTGTTCCGTTGAAATCATACCGCATAAGGACATCTACCGTCCGGGTGAAAAAGCCGAGGTGACAATTCTGGTTAAAAAAAACGGGAAGCCGCTTGCTAACGCGGAGGTTACTTTTCTGGCCGCGGACAGAGGAGTATTGGATCTCATTAATTACCACGTCCCCAATCCGATAACTTTTTTCTATAACAGTTATAAATTTCCTCTGGGTGTGTTGGGTGCGGACTCACGTTCTCTGCTCATAGACCCTGTTACTTATGAGATAAAAGACCTGCAGGGCGGTGGAGGCGAAGGAGGAAAGCTCCAGCGCCGGAAAGACTTTGTGCCTTTGGCAGTATTTAAGCCATACTTGATTACAAATGCTAAAGGAGAGGCTGTTGCTTATTTCACCTTTCCCGATACCCTTACCACATATCGTGCGACCGCCTTAGTAGTGAAGGAACATACGTTTGGCATCAAAGAACAGGAAATAATGGTACAGAATCCCATAAATGTGCGTACAGCCTTGCCGCGCCGCCTGCGTGTGCGGGATACGGCAGTTGCCGGCTGTATTATCACCAATCTAAGCAAACAGAATCACAATGTGACTATATCATTACAAAGCGACATCGTAGGAATTCACGGAACAAATAAAAAAACCGTTTCCGTTCGCGGAGGAGAAAGTGTAGAAGTAGCCTTCAATCTACTTGCTCTTAATCAGGGTGAGGCCACTCTCGTTTTTACAATCCGTTCACAAATTCTCTCTGAGGAGCTGGAGCATAAACTCATTGTAGAAAAACCGCTTATAACCGAAGCCTTTACGGTTATGGGTAAAACCGAATACAAAGATAAAGACCGGCTCTATGCCGAAGAAGGCTTTATCATTCCCAAAAGCATTGCTCCCGGTTACGGCAGTCTCATTATACGGTTGGATTCCACGCGGATCACAGCTTTGGCCGAGGCTGTAGAATATCTTATCCATTATCCGCACGGGTGTGTGGAACAGCGCTTATCAGCAGTACTGCCGTACATACTTTTTGGCGACAAGCTGGAACAGTTCGGCTCAAAATACGCCCAATATTATTCACCCAAACTCGTAGAATCCCTTTTTGAGCTGTTAGCCAAATACCAGCATACGGACGGTGGCTTCGCTTTCTGGCTGGAAAGGACGGAGATGTCCAGTCCTTTTGTCTCGGCCAAAGCAGCACACTATATCTACCTGGCTAAAGAGCAGGGTTTTACCATCACATCCAAACTGAATGTATATAAGCTTCATTCTTACTTAAGAAGTTTTTATAATAATAAGTACATAAGTGATTATTTAAAACTCTACGCACTCTATATTCTGGCTCTTAACGGTGATGATGTAAAAACCCAGCTGCAGAGCTTTTATAATAAGGGTGATACTATCGGCCTTTCGGGTTATGCTCTGCTCGGTTTGAGTTATTACGCTCTTGGCGATAACGGCTGGGCGCGCACTATGATAGGACGTCTGCGAAAGTTTATAAAAGTCGGCACCCGCTCTATTGATCTGGTGGAGACATATGAAGCACGCTATTACTTCGACTCAATGGTACATAAACTTGCGCTTTTGTTAATGCTCTATCAAAAGATAGAGCCTTCAAGCGACATGCTACAGAGGATTACCACAACACTCTTAAGCAGACAAAAAAGAGGCTACTGGAACAATACCTGGGACACCTCATGGGCACTCATTTCCTATAACCAGCTGTTAAAAGGAGAAGCCGGCAGCCAGACAAATTTTATTGCAGCTGTATCCATCAACTCACAGCCGCTTATTAACAGAGAGTTTAAAGGTATTTCCAAGGGAACCTATGTCAAAGAATATACCCTGTTTGAGGGGCCCCTTAAAGAGCTGGAACGCAACACACTTTTTCCTCTGCGGCTCATAAAAGCGGGTAATGGAATGCTTTATTATAATATGACGATCCGCTACGCTCTGCCCACAGAGATTGCTCTGGCACGCGATGAAGGCTTTAGTGTGTTCTCTGAAATATATGATCTGGACGGTAAAAAAATTGAGGGCAGAGATCTCAAATTAGGAGAGACCTATCGAATGCGTACGGTAATCTCCACCTCCAAGCGTAGAACTCTGGTAGTGTTAAGAGTACCTATACCATCCGGTGCCGATATTGTCGATGCCTCTTTTGTCACATCCAGTCACTATTACCATAAAGGAGGAGTAAATACCCGGCAGTGGGTTCGAGAGACAATCTACGGCGATCAATTTACTTTTGTAGGGGAAGGTTCGTTATATATGACCCCCGGCGGCTTGTTCTTTGATTTCTACGGACCCGAACAAAAAATAATGGATAATGAGGTAAAATACTATTTCGATGATTTCTACCGAGGCAAACAGGAGGTGACATTTTTGTTCAGGACAACAACACCCGGTATCTATCCGACTCCACCTGCGTATGCCGAGTGTATGTATGAGGAAGAAGTATTTGGGCGAGCCCAGGGACGCCTTATCGTGATAAAATAAAGCAGTGGCTCATGCTAAGATGAAACGCAGAGAAATTTTGGAAAATGCTCTCATTACTCTGGCAGGCTTGTGTTTTGTTTTAAAGCTGTTTTTTACGTTATGGCCCTATCCCGATTTGAATGAGTTTAGGCAAAAACCATACAGCCTGCATATCTTGGACCGTAACGGATCTGTTTTACAAATCCTTGCCTTGGAAAACGGGGAAAGACGTGAATATATTCCGCTGCAAGATATACCACCTCTCCTGCTTGAAGTGTTTATTAAAGCTGAAGACACTCGTTTTTACTCACACACAGGATATGATATTTTTGCTCTGTTACGGGCATTAAACCAAAATGTGCGTTATGGCGAAATTGTTTCGGGGGCTTCAACCATTACCATGCAGCTGGCACGTCTTATTTCTCCCCATGGATACGGCTATTTAGGAAAAGTACAAGAAATATATAATGCCTGCTTAATCGAAGCCAGAATGAGTAAGCATGCCATCCTTGAACTCTGGCTTAACAGTATCCCTTTCGGTTATAAGGCAATAGGAATTGCCTCTGCCAGTAAGATTTTTTTTGGTGTACCGCTCAATCAACTTTCACCGGCAGAATTTGTCTTGCTCGCTTTAATCCCCCGCAGTCCGGTAAAATACAGTCCTCTTTCCGGAGGTGACGATGTTATAAGGGCAGCTTTTAACTTGGCCGAACGGATCGGTCTTCCTATTACTGTGCAGGAAATTGAAAGCTCATTATTAAAAGCCGAAAACTACAGAAAGCAGTTCAGCTGGCCATTTTACGCACCCCATTTTGTGAACTATGTTGCAGAAAGACTTAGCTCTGAAGAGTTTGCAGCCGGAAAACCCATACATACCTCCCTTGATCTTGATTTGACTCTTGCCGTAGCAGCCGCATTAGCAGAAAAGATCGAATCCGCTCATTCCCACCGTATTCATAACGGTGCCGGTATTATACTGGATAATACTACAGGGGAAATTCTTGCCTATGTAGGGTCACAAAATTATTTTGATTCCGAATTCGGAGGTCAGATTGACGGTATACATATCAGAAATCAACCCGGTTCGACTCTAAAACCTTACCTTTACGCCCTGGCACTTACAAAAGGCTTTAACGCAGCGTCTATACTCCCTGACATTCCTTCTTGCTTTGGCGGTGAAGAAGTATACATCCCGCTTAACTTCAATGAGCATTTCAACGGTCCCGTGCGACTGCGTGTGGCATTGGCCTCGTCATTAAACGTACCTGCCGTGTATCTATTGGAACGTTTGGGAGTAAAAAATTTCACAGATACACTTATTGAACTGGGTTTTGATTCGATTAAAGACCAAACCACTGTAGTAGGAATCGGTCTCGCGTTGGGAAATGCGGAAGTATCTCTTTATGAATTAGTAAAAGCATTCGCGCTTTTTCCCCGCGGCGGTCAACTTTTGCCTGTAACATGGATAAGGCCGGAGCACTTTGATAAACATAACTATATAAGTGGGAAACAGGTCTTCGACCCGATAAGCGCAGGCATTATCTGTGATATTCTTGCCGATAAAACAAGCCGGGTTTTAGGATTCGGACCATATACTATACTCAATACCGATTTTCCCGCTATTTTTAAAACAGGTACTTCCAATCAATTTAATAATATCTGGGCTGTCGGTGCGACACCCCGCTATACTATGGGTGTATGGATGGGTAATTTTTCCGGCGAAACCGTCATCGGAGCTCCCGGAAGTTCCCTGCCGGCTCAGGTTGTCGTGCAAATTTTTAATAAGCTCTCCTATCCCTATGCCGATTTCCCAAGCATAGAGAATGCACAACAGATAGAAATCTGCACTCTCTCAGGAGGCAAAGCGACTCCTCTCTGTCCCAGTACAATGTCAGAATATTTTCCCCATGGAGTACAACCCTCTCCTTGTACTTACCATATTCAAGTAAGCGGTCAAATTGTAATAAATTATCCGCCGGAATACCAAATCTGGGCTTTGGAATCCGGGTATTCGTTTGAAAATACTCCTCAGAATCAGCTCGCAGAAAATCTTCACATTGTACATCCCGGCCACGGTGCGGTTTTCTTTTTTGACCCCAGCATTTCTCCTGAAGAACAAGCTGTAAGCATTGAAGTTATTAATGCTGATCCCTTTAGTCCGATAAAACTCTTTTTAAACGGGAAGCTTATTACACAGGGCTCTTCGCCCCTTAAATGTAATGTACCTCTGATTCAAGGACTGCATACAGTATATGCCGAAGGGGCTCAGGGTTCCGATCAAATTCAATTTGAGGTGCGTTAATAACTTAAATTAAAACTACATCATAAAAAACTAGAGATATCTTAATTTTTACGATTGTTATTTTATAGGTATATGTTTATAATAATTTTGTACAGACTCAATGCGTATGGAGTTAAAAGAAAGGGGTATCTGGAATATAAAAACACGTTATGGAAAATAATTCCGAGAACATTAAGCGAATTTTACAACTTGAATGCGAATTCAACCGGATACAAGATGTTGATATCTTATTGGAAAGAATCCTTACCGAAGCAAGGATTATGTTAAACGCCGATGCCGGATCTATTTATATTGTTGAAGGCAATAAGCTTGCTATAAAATTTTCTCAAAATGAAACAAAACAAAAAGAGCTGCCGCCCGGGCAAAAACTAATATATTCGATTTTTAAAATAAACATTAATAAAAAAACGGTCTCGGGTTATGTAGCTGCCACAGGCGAAATTGTCAACATACCTGATGTATATGTAATACCCTCTAATGCACCATACCACTATGATCCAAGTTATGATAAATTAGCCGGTTATAAAACAGGCTCTATGCTGAATATTCCTTTAACCTCAAATACAGGGGAGATAATAGGATTAATTCAGATTATAAATAAAAAGAATGAGAAAGGTAAGATTATACCTTTTACGAAAGATGATGAGCTGTTGGTAATGCATTTTGCAAATAATGCCACGGTTGCACTGCAGCGAGCACAAATGACTCGTGCCATTATTTTAAGAATGATTAAGATGTCTGCACTACGTGATCCAAAAGAGACCGGTATGCATGTTAACCGGGTAGCGGGATATGCTGTTGAAATCTATGAGAGATATGCAAATAAATATAAAATAGAAGAAAAGGAAGTACAAAAGAACAGAGATATTCTGCGTATGGCGGCTATGCTGCACGATGTGGGAAAAATAGCTATTTCGGATTCTATTTTAAAAAAACCGGGCAAGCTTAATAAAAATGAATTTGACACCATGAAAGCCCATACCTATTTGGGGGCCCGTCTTTTTATAGATAAACAGTCGGAATTTGACGAAGTGGCTACCCAGATTGCTCTAACACATCATGAAAAATGGAACGGCCAAGGTTATCCCGGACATATCAATATAAACACCGGTATGCCCAAAAAAAAAGACAAACAAGGTAATCCCAAGGGATTAAAAGGACAGGAAATTCCGCTCTGGGGAAGAATTGTTGCTATAGCAGATGTATATGATGCGCTTTCCTCAAAACGAGTTTATAAAGAAAAATGGGAACAGGACCGTGTATTAGAGGAAATTAAAACACTTTCAGGGAGTAATTTTGATCCGGAACTAGTTAACATTTTCTTTGAAGTGCTCCCGCACATTAAACAGATTTCCGATCGTTATGCGGAGGAGAATGAATAATATTACTATTTGTGCTTTTTTGTAGATTATTAGATTTACAGCAAACATATGGAAAACATTGTGGATAAAACACAGGTCGAATCTGTAAAGATCTATTTCATAGAACCCATACAATTGATTTCAGTGGTTATTGATACCCTTATTAAATTAAACTTTGAAGCATACTCAATTGACGGAGCATATAAGAATAAACTTATTTCCGTTCTTAAAACAAATCCCCGCAACGTTATTTATATTTGTGTGTTGGGAGATGCCAGTGTAGCTGAATGGCTTCATTATATCGATGACCTTCAAGCTATTAGCCAAAGCCAAATTCAAGTCGGTGCTTTTATTTTTAATAAAATGCCCTCAGAAACAAGGACTCAATTCCTCGAAAGGGGTATTGCTACCATTCCCTTTGACAGTCTAAAATACAACACACTGCAGACATTAAAAAAAATACTCACCTATTTTGAAGCAGGCGGTAAAAAAAAATATGTGTCTGCGGCCACTTTTGGTATTTGTCAGGCAGCATTCATATTAAAGGGCCAGCCCACTCCCATCCAAACGGATATACTCTCACTCTCGGTATTCGCATTCTCGTGTCGGATAAAAGGCATTGATAGAATGCATTTCGAACACGGATCTTTCTTTCACGAAGTTACCCTGCTTTTACGGGGCAGACGGGTAATTATCTCGGCTAAATTTATGGGATTCGGTAAAGAAAACCCGCATATCGGTATTTTTAAGATTTATATGCCGTCACCCCAAGGATCAGCTAACCAGTACCACAATCAGCTAACGCAAGATATAAAAAACAAGCTTTATGATGCCATAAAATCGTTTTTAAAGGATAATTTAAAAAAGAAACTGGATGTAATTCCGCAAGCCACACAACACCAGCTTTGACAGTGTTATGTGAGGGAGCAGACTAAGGGTGCTGGGTGGAAGAAAACATACTTACTTGCCAATAGCGACCAGAACAGCAACGTTATACTGCTCAATATCCGCAAGATATACCACAATAGCAATTGTATACTCATCAACCACAGAATAATGTATGGCTATCTCTTCGCCCCCTGCATCTATCGTAAAGAAAGAT
>Ga0307422_1001916_pt1 | contig 10557 bp, 5 predicted proteins | sample SalMarWE160290MG_FD_202153 | JGI IMG/M metagenome (GOLD analysis project Ga0307422, IMG submission 202153) | Salt marsh sediment microbial communities from the Plum Island Ecosystem LTER, Massachusetts, United States - WE1602-90 | ecosystem: Environmental > Aquatic > Marine > Intertidal zone >...
TGGTTCGTTGGTCTGAGATTCGAAAGCCGCCCAGAACGCAACACGGCGGGACCGAGGTCCCGCCGTATCACGATTCGATCAACTGCGACAGATATCGAGCCAGCCGAAGCCGGCGCGCCCGTCGCGATTATGCTGGTTGTGCCACCGCCCGCTGCGATGCGCTATAAACGGGCAGTTGCTCTCTCAGCAGTACGTGTATCTCCTTGCCTGCCTTGATCGCCTCGTCGGCCCGTGCCAGAAACAGGGTCTTCAACTCCTCGAAGCCCGTCTCCTTGAGAGCGGCGGCATCCTTGCCACCGGTCTCTCCACCGCTGGCAGCAACAAACCCGGCCATGGTGTCCGAGGCCATCTCGCGAATGAGCTGCCAAAGCTCCTTGCCGTCTCTGGCTGCAATGGCCCGGCCCAGCGCGAGCGAGAGCGACAGGATCGCGTTCATGCCTAGAACGCCCTTCCGCTGCATCGCGTGTATCTGCTCGTCGACGGGAGCGGTCTCCGAAAGCCTTCCTACGGCGATCGCCTGCTGCCTCTCAAGGGCCAGCAACTCCTGGTCGACCTCGAGCAAGCTGCCAAGCTCGCCGAGTCTCCTGCCCTTGAAGGCCTCTGCCAGCACTGTCTCGATGTGTTTGACCGCGTCCATGCAGCCCTTTCCCTCATAGCGCTGGGCCTTGTTCCAGAGGGCTTGCAGCTCGCCGTCGTTCGTCGCCTTGATCGCCGAGAAGTCCAAGCCAGGCTTGAAGCGATACGTCCCGTCGCCGGCGTCCTTGAACAGCTCCGGATGCTTCCGGGTGATCTCGCTCGGCGTGATGATGCTGTCCACGTAGTGAATCGCCTCGTCCACACCGGCCGAGGTGCCAAGCGGCGTCGATCCCTTGAAACGGATGATCCCCGTCCGGCCCAGGAATAACGTTGCTGCGGCCGACGGGATCCCCGCATTGGTCGCCTCTTCCGTTCCGCTGACGGCCTCGATCGCCAACATGCGCATCAACAGCGCCGTGATATCAACGTCGGCGGCGTTCGGGGCAAGCTCGACGTCGTCCTTGCCCGTCAACGTGGAGATCAACTCCTTGAGCACCGCTTCGATCTCTTGTCTTTCCTCGTCGGAGGTGTCTTTCTGCACCGCCCTGGCCAAGGCCATGATCTCCATGACCCGGCCGTACTTCTGCAGCCGCTCAGTATTGGCGCCGCCGCCGGCTTTCATCCCCAACGCGTTCATCGCGGTCGCGATCTCCGCCTCGAAAGGATCATTCGGCGACTTGGAGCGGTGCGAAACCACCAGCTCCGCCCCGTAGGCCAGCGAGGTCAACATCGCCAGCACGGTTTCCGAAAGGGTTCCAATCTGATTCGCCTTGATCAGCGTCGCGTTGATCTCGCCGTTCTTAGCGCATTGCTCAATCGTCGAGTCCTTGGTCGTCACGAGGTCATCGCCGATCACGAAGATCCTGTCCCCCAGCCCCTCGATCCCTTTCGACTCGTCGCCGTGCATCAAGAGCTTCCAGCCGGCGTGGTCCAACTCACCGAATGCGTCCTCGAGCGACAGGATCGGCACCCCGTCTCTCTCCATCGCTTCCCGGTACAGCTCCAGGATTTCGTCGCGGCTCATGTCGAGCTTGCTCTTGTCGCGCCAGAACCGGTACATCCCGACCGATTCGGGCTGGCCCGTCTCCTCGCGAAAGGCGTTTTCCAGCTCGGAAGCCGCGGGGTCCAGCGCGAGCGCCACGTCCACCCCGGGCGTGTAGCCGCAGTCAAGAATCGTCTGCTTCATCATCCGCCAAAGCCGTTGCTCAGGCACCTTGTCCTGCGGCTCCTTGTCAACGTAAGGAGCCAGGCCACCTTCGAGGCCGATCCCCATGACCTTTGCCTGGGGCGCCGACTCGATGACCTCCTTCAGACGGTACTGGAGCTTCACCGTCATCTCCTGGGCGTCCTCGTAGGTCTTGGCGGAAAGCGGCATGAACATGCCCTCCTGCATGCTGATGTTGCTTTCCGGGTACTCCCGCTCGGTGTGGCACCCGCCCATGGCGCAGTTCCTGAACTGCCACGGCGCATTGACCGTTGTCCCATCCTTGAGGGCCACGGTCTGCATCCGGCTGTTCAGCATCATCTTCTTCACTTCGCCGACCCTCGCCAGCCAGCTCTCGGCCGAGATCGCTTCGGCGCCCCTCGCAGCCTTCTCCGCCGCAAGCCTCTCCCTGACGGTGTACTCCTTGAGCTTGCCGCGGTCGGCCAGGAAGCGGTCGAGCAACCCAACGACACCCGGAGCAAGGAAGAACCGCCCGATGTAAATGGCCGCCTCAACGCGCAGGAGCAAGCCCAACGTGATGCCGACCGCCGCGACCGGCAACGTCGCCATCGCCAAGTATGCGCTCCAGCGGGGCGCCGAGGCCGCCACGGCCAGGTTGTACGGCGCGTCAGGGGCGTAGTTCCCTTGTTCCTTCTTGACGCCCTCGAACTTGCCCCACGGTATGGCAAGGAACATCTTCGCGTACCACCCGAGCTTGGCCCCGAGCCCCTTACCGGCCATCGCGTCCGCGGATCGTTGCGACGACGGGTTCAATGCTGTCAATCGCGCCGCGGTCAGATAGTGCCCCATCTCATGGATCGCAATCGCCACGTGCCACGAGAGATAAAGCACGGCGAGGGAGACAAGCGTCTCCCAGCTCAGAAACATGAACTTCAACGTTGCCAGCTTCCCCGTGACAACAGCAGGGAGGCTCAACACCGACGAGATGAAAGCGGCGTGGAACGAAACCAACTTGTGGTTCGCAATAACCCAGCCTCTCTCAAGGTACGCGCCACTCATGCCCACAACCGGCCGCAGCACGACCGCCCTGTCCCGGTGGCCGTGGGAATCGGCAAGCTTCCGCCTGCCTCTATCACCGTGTGCTTTTTCAGCCGCCATCGCTTGCTCCATCTCGAGGTTCCCTTCTGCTTTGCGTTGAGTCCTTCCCGGCGGTCCGCCACAACGACGTCCCCAAAGACCCACCTCTATATCCCCTCAGGCCGTTCCTCTCACACTACATCCTTATCTCGAGAGCTTGCCTTGCGCGTTCACCACTCCGGTGTAAGCCCGAGCCAGCTCCTCGCCACTCAGACCCTTGTGCTTCTCGACGAACTCATTGAGCCACCCCGCGTTCAGCTCAAGCCTCCCGCACCCAACAATGAATTCCAGGAACCTTACACCGGGTCCCCTCCGGAGCGAGCGACCCAGAGCTCTCGTCTGATCACGCACAAATCCGCCGTAGGCTTCCGCCAAGGCGCCACGTCCCAGCTCCTCGGGGAAATCCCCGGCGAGCGAATCCGCGAACGTCCTCCAAATCGCTGGCTCAGAGAAACTCAAGTACTCATAGAACCAGAAGAGCTGGAGTGTGCCCCATTCCGGGAACCTGTCGAAAGGCCAAACGCGGGCACGTCCCCAGTCAATGAGTCTAACCTGAATCCCTTCCCCTTCTCCAATAATGAAGACGTGCTCTGGACGCGGGTCCTTGTGGCAAAGAAGCTCCTCTTCAGCAACACGGATGAACGCAACGAAAAAACCGCTCAGATGCCTACCGTAATGGCAGAACTCACTCGACGCCGGCCTGCGATGTCGGATGTTGAGGTGCTCCGGGAAAAACTCCTCTAATATGACCCCGTCCGGGGAAACATCGAGGACCGCCGGGCCGAGTCCCAGATCCGAGGCCTTCTCGGCGCTCCACGGTTCCGAGCCATGACGCGTTTTTGCCCCGTACATCGCCAAAAAGCCCTTCGCCCCAGGCTCGCGTATCTCGACAACTTCAATCGACCTTCTCCCGCCCGCGACAGCGCTGATGGCAACCCGAAGCTGTCCCAGGCGTGTATCGTCTTGCTTGATCCCGAGGCGCCGGCAGACATCCTTCTCAATAACGGCAGCCCTCCGGCCGTCAACAGCAACTGCTCTCTTTGACCGGCAGATTGCCTCAGCTAGTAACCCCACCCGTCTCGTCCTCGTCCGTCGAGGCATCGCCAGGACGCCCCGCGCAGCCCTCGCACCGCAGAGCAGCCCCCGACAAGGCTGGACAACGCCTCGCCGACCCTGGTACCCCCTGACGCAAGGAACAATTTTCGTACCACAACGGGCAAGGGACTGCAAGGGACAAGCGGTCCGACCGCGGCGTCGGGGCGCGGATCCTGGCCGCATCAGCCCCTGGCGGAGCACGCTCAGGAGCATCCGACACCGGGAACGCCCCCGATACAGGCCGATCGCCGCCGCCGGTCACCTAGGCCCGCCGCGGTGCGCATGTTCCCGTGCCCAGGCGCCACCAACGAACACGGCCCTTGAGCCACACCACGAGAGGCGCTACCATAACAGCGCAGTCCCCCGGGGCCAGTAGCTCAGTGGTTAGAGCCGCGGACTCATAATCCGTTGGTCGGAGGTTCGAATCCTCCCTGGCCCACTACCCTATCTCTCGCTCAGGTGCACGCCACAAAAATGGGCGGCGCCGACAACGCTGACGATGCCGACACCGCCGATCACTCAGAGATCAGGAAGCAGAAGAACCTGGTGCCCGTCCCTATTCGTCCTCGCTCGGCGTCTGAAAGATGACCTTGGACTCCTCCAGGAAGGCCTCGGCTCTCTCCAGGGACTCCTTGGCCTTCTTTGCGATCTCGGGGTCGGCGTCCTGGGCGGCCAGCTCGAGGAAGCGCATCAGTGCCTTGAGCTTCGCGTCGGACTCAGGTTCCCCATGGATGTGCGTGAGGCTGCGGGAGTGCGAAGCCACATGGTCGACGCACACCGCCCGAGTGGAGGCGTCCTGTTCTTCCTGATACCAGGCGAGCATCTCATCGACCGAGGCGTCCGCGGGAAAGCGACAGATCAGCTTCATGATACGCTCTCGATCGTCCCTCGTTTCGTCGGATACCATGGCAAGGAGTCTGCGCACCATGATCGGCTGATTCTCCGCCTTGACCAGTGCCACACAACTCCTTCGAAAGGTCATGGCAAAGGCCAAGACGTCAAAGTGAGGCGGTGTCGCGGGACTCTCTGCGATATCGTTCAGTGTTTCTGTCCACGCGGCCTCCATGTCGGCCGGCCAATCCTTTGGGTACCTCTCTCCGGTGCCCAAGAAGCCATAGAGCGAGTGCGCCAGCGCGACAACACGCACGTTGAGCGGGTAGTCTCGCGACAGGTACTTCGTGAAGGCCGATGACCGGATGTGACGTCTCACCTCCAGCAACTGCGCCAGGATGTCGACCGCAGCGTCGCGCAGTTCTGCATCCTCAGAATCCAGGTGCGGCACGATGAACAGCAGGTGTTCGTCGAACTGCGGCATCTTTCTGGCCTGCGGATCGATCGGCTTGAGGTACGGCTCGCACGCCTCTCGCAGCTCGTCGGCCGTCGTGTAGGTGGGACGCTCCCGCACCAGGTCCTCCAATGTCGGCGTCTGGGCCAGCGCTTCCGCTCGGAGCGCCGCCAAGATCATCACGCAAACTGAGAACAACGCCAGAACCGCCGGCCTTTGCACGGTTTCCCTCGAAGAAGGAGTGCCTGTCTATAGCCGCCAGCGCCTGGGGTGGCACTCGTTGGTTCCCAATGCGGGCGCATCACACGCTGCAGCAGGGGCTCATACTTCGCCCGTCTACTCCGTGTCTTCTGTCAGTTCGTCTTCCTCACCGGCATCGAGGAGTCTCAGGGCGGCTTGCGCCATCTCCCCGGCATGGCTTCGCTCTTCACTGTACTTGCGGAGAATGGGCTCGGCCTCCGGCTCCCGCTGAATCGCCATGAGATACATGGCAACTCCGGACGGTTCCGGGGCCTCTTCCACGTGCAGTCGCAGAAAGGCGAAAGGGTACCTCCCTCTCTTCGCCAGCCGCCTCGCCGTGCGTATGTCGGCGAGGATCAGGCTACGGCTCATGTCGGGGTTGAACACGATGTCCGCGAAGTCTCGCGCCCAGGCTCGCCATTCCTGCCTCTCCCCTTCGGTCATTGAGGAGTCAAGCTCGTGCTGGAGGAGCTTGATCGTGAATTCCATCATCGCCCGGTTCACAGCGGAGACCTCGGACTCGGCGATCTCACGCAGCCTCGACACCGTCGCCTCATCGCCCTGCCCCTGCAAGGCCACCAGCGCCAGCCAGCGTGTGCTCGCGTCATCCGCCTCGCTGGCGAGGTTCTCAAGGGCAGGTCTCGCACGATCAACCGACATGCCCTTGAGCGCTCTCATGGCGAGCCGACGCACCGTCGCCGCGCCCTGCGCTTGGCAGAGCTCTGCGAGAGCCCGTGCGGCGTCTTCCGACTCCAGATGCTGCAGTGTCAGTACAGCAATCTGAGCCGACTGCGGCTCGTCGTCGAGCAACACCTGCTGTTTGAGAAACGGGATCGCCTCGTCCCCCAGCCGCTCAGCCAGGTCAGCGGAGACCTGCTCAGCCGGGACATCTGGAAGCCTTTGCAGGGCTTCCTCGAATGCCTGCTCGTATTCAGCGCCAGTCTCGTCTCCGGGGCACGCTGCAACCCACAAAGCCAGACCAAACGAGAGAAGGACGGTCCTAAACCTCTTGCCCATGGCTACCACTCCCACCAGTTGGGCGACGATACGCTGCGCCGCACGTTCGTGCCGCAGTGGATCGAGCCTGCGTTGTTGTGGTAAACTCGTTCTTCGCAGAAGTGCACGTCAGTATACCCGGCACGGCCAAGCATCCTGTCAACGTAGTCCTCGAGAATGTCCACTGCCGCACCTCCTCCGATATCCACATGTGGCCCGTAGGTCTGGGCAACGAAGACATCGTTGCCGTCCACAAGGCAGTTGGTTACGTTGTTCGTGAACGCCAGGGCGCTGCCCCCCTCCGACCGAAAGAGAACGGGAAGCTCAAGCGTCGCGCCAGTGGGGTCCGTCGAGAACGTGAAGATGTCGCCCGCAACAGGTGCTCCTCCGCCCCACCAATGGCGGAGGACAAACGCCAGCCTGCTGTCGGATACGGAGTCCTGAAGTCGGTCGCCCGTGCCATCCGCTGTCCATGCTCCGCCCGCGACCTGGTGCTCAATGGCGTACTCGTGGTCGTTCGTGAAGGTCAGACGCCAGTCTCGGGTGTTGTTATCCGGGAAGTAGCCGACAAGGGCACCGGCATCTTCAAGGACCGCCGTGCCCGTGTTGCCCGGCGCGGCGACCGGCGACGTTGTCGGAGAACCCAAGCCAAGATCCGAGCGGACCGTTGGGAGGTTCGCCGGGTCCATGACCGTGTTGAAGTTGAAGGTCCTCAGCCCGCTGTGGTTCACGACGTTATGGACCGGCATGCCGCGGGAGGAAAGCCGTGTCCCAGACGGATCATCCATTCTCTGGAGCATGCTGGCGGTTGGGTTGATCGAGTCCGCGATGACCAGAAGGGCCCAGCACAGCTCGGGATCGGCTACGAGTGTTGTCACGCCGTCAGGTGCGAAGCTGACAACCTCATCGATGTGCCCGACCAGAAGCCATCCGACGTTTGTGCTAGTGCCCGTCTGCACCTCCTGCGCCTCCAGGAAGTCAACCATATCGGTGTCAAGCCCGCTCCCGTAAAGGAACGACCCTGGAGCACCGGGGATAGCCTCGAGGTTCCCTCCCATGTCGTGCGTAGTGTAGGCTCCTTGCTGGAAGTCGTGAATCAGGCCTACATCGGACCTCAGAAGCGTCTGACGCGTGTAGACATTCAGAGCTTCTTGTCCACCATAGGTACGCTGGCCTCGCGGGAACCCGAGGATCACGCTGATTGTCTTGTAGGGTGCGCTGCTGTAGCCAATCTCATAGCCGTCTTGATGCCAGATATCGACTATGCTGGTCTGATCAAGGCAGGCTCCGTACTCGCCCCCGAGCGCTCCGCGTAAAGCCGCGTTGTCGGCGCCCATATCCTCAATGTAGACTGTCTCTTGCGCGGGAGCCGGCTGACTCACGGCGTCTGTATGGCTCAGCACAACGAACGGGGCCACCTTGAACCGGACGCGATCATTGTAGAGCAGGTTCGTGCCTTTGTACACTTCCAGGACGGCGTCGACCATCGCCCCGAACTGAATGCCTTCGAGACCCATCTCGACAATGCCACCCCCCTCGAAGATCGAGTAGTCGCGCTGGGGCGGGGTCGGCGACTCCACGAACTCGACTTCGAAGCCAGCCTCGGGACCAAGGAGATCTGCGTCGCCCGGTTGGACGACAAGGTCGTTCCCGACCACAAGCGTCGGCAGGAACACGCGCGCTCGTTGCTCCGCAGTGTACCTCGACGAGAAGTAAGCTGGGTCGCCCGTGGGATTGACCACGCGCAGCACCACGCGAAGGTCCGGGGGTAGTCCGCTGACACCGAGCCTGTGCACGACGAGCTGAGACAGGTCGTCGCGATCGGGATCGGGGTTCACGACCGTGTCAGGCGCCTCATCGGTGCCATCGTAGTCGAAGTCGCTGCCCCCGATCCAGTTGTCGGGCAGATGGTTGCTGTCGTCATCGTCGCAGTTCGGCAACACGATGGCCCCTCTTGAGTCAGGCCCGGAGGACCAGAGCTCCTCCTCACGTTCGTCGTCGTCTTCGACGTCACCGTTCCGGTTGGTGTCGCAGTCGATGTCGACCCGTATGGCCGTCGTTCTGACCGCATCGACGACCATGAACCCGGCAGCCCTGTCGCCGTCGGGGTCGATCTCGATCAGTATCTGACTGCCGCTAACGCTGTCGCTGGGCGCGATGCCCTCGATGTACAGGGTCACCTGACGGGTGGTTTCCCCAAGGCCGAAGTCGGACGCATCGTACTCGCCGTTCGGCACGTAGTGGCCTGGTTCCTCGGCGCCGATGCTGGCTGGGTTCCGCTCCGTGGCGCCGGCCTCCGTCCATACCCTCAGTCGACCCGAGTCGGGCACGTACTCCTCGTCTGGCGGCACACCGGTGAGTGTGACTTCCGTCGGGTCAGAGGCCTCGTAGGTGACCCTTACCTTCACTTGCGTCAGGTCCAGCGGGGCAAGCACTTCGAATACGAGCGGCACGAACTCCTCCCCCGTGGTGACGTCATCGTCGTTGCCCTCCGTACCGTCCCAGTTGTAGCCGTCCGCGAAGTCAGGGACACCGTCATTGTCGTCATCGTCGTAGTCCATGGCGATGAACTTCCCCGGCCGCTCCGGATTGCCACTCACGTCCTCAACGTGATCCTCAACGGCATCGCGTTCCGGGTCGCTCATGGCATTGTCGTTGTCGGTGTCAACGTCCAAGTCCACCTGCACGCAGCTTATTCTCACGGCATCGGGCACCATGAACCCGGCATGTCCGTCCCCGTCCGGATCGACTTCGATCAGCACCTGATTGCTGCTCAGCTCGGCGCTGGCTGCAACACCCTCGATATACAGGGTCACCTCACGTGTCGTTCCGTCGAGACCGAAATCGGCAGCGGCATACTCGCCGTTCGGCACGTAGTGGCCTGGTTCCTCGGCATCGATACTGGCTGGGTCTCGTGCCGTGGTACCGGCCTCCGTCCATACCCGCAACCTGCCACCGCCAGCGGCCGGTGCGTAGACGTAGTCTGGCGCCGTACCGGTGCGGGTTACGGCGGCCGGGTCGGAGGCCTCATAGGTAACCCGCACGCGAACCTCCGCCGGATCCAGCGGGGCGGGTATGTGGAGCACGACCGGCGTGAACACCTCGTCGGTCACCAGATCATCGTCGTTGCCCTCCGTATCGTCCCAGTCATAGCCATCGGCGAAGTCAGGGATGCCGTCGTTGTCGCTGTCATCCTGGTTCACGGCGACGAACTTCCCGGCTCTGTTCGCCTGTTCCCTGACATCCTCGATCTGATCCTCGGTAGCATCGCGCTCCGGGGAGTCGGCTCCATTGTCATTGTCCGAATCAACATCCAAGTCCACTCTGACGCAGGTCATCCTGACCGCGTCCGGCGCGATGAACCCGGCAGGCCCGTCTCCGTCAGGGTCAAGTTCGACCGACACCTGACTACTGCTCACGCCTGAGCTCAGCGCGATGGCCTCAACGTACAGAGTCACTACACGTGTTCCGCCCTGAAGGCCGAGGTCGGCGGCGTCGTACTCACCGTCGGGCACGTAGTCGCCCGGCGTCTCGGCGTCGATGCTGGCTGAATCCCGTGCCACGGCACCGGGCTTCGTCCATATCCTCAACCTGCCCGAGCCCGGTGCGTATATCCAGTAATCAGGGGAATAGAAGAAGAGCTGGACGTCGGCCGGATCGGAGGCGTCGTAGGTGATCCTCACCTTGGCCTTCGTCAGATCCACGGAGGCAGGCAGTTCGAGCACAAGCGGCGTGAACGCCTCTCCGGCTGTGGCATCATCGGCGTTGTCTTCAAACTCGTCCCAGTCGAACCCGTCGGCGAAGTCGGGGATGCCGTCGTTGTCGTTGTCGTCATGGTTCAGGGCGACGAACTTGCTGGGCGTGTCCGGGTCTCCGCTGATGTCCTCGATCCGATCCTCACCGGCGTCTCGATCCGGGGCCCCGAACCCATTGTCGTTGTCCGAGTCGATATCCAGGTCCACGTCCACGCACGTGACCTTCACGGTGTCCGAATGCAAGCCGACGGCGCCGTCTGCAGTGAATGTGCCCGTAATGGAGATATCACGCTCGGCCGCACTCGGCG
>Ga0307422_1001919_pt1 | contig 10550 bp, 6 predicted proteins | sample SalMarWE160290MG_FD_202153 | JGI IMG/M metagenome (GOLD analysis project Ga0307422, IMG submission 202153) | Salt marsh sediment microbial communities from the Plum Island Ecosystem LTER, Massachusetts, United States - WE1602-90 | ecosystem: Environmental > Aquatic > Marine > Intertidal zone >...
GCAAGAATACTCCCACAACACTCCAGGAAGCTTACGGGCAAGACTTTCAGCCCATCCCTCTCCATCAGGAATCCTCGCAGCCACAAACTGGGGCACACCTTGCACGGGTTGGCCGTGCACCGGGTTTGAACGCTTATCGGGAGGCTCGATTTCTAGCGCCTTCCGGCTACAGCGTTCCTGTGGGCGGGCCCACCACCAGGTACATCAAGTGTGGAAACATAAATGCTCCGGTGTGTGGAGGAACCCACAGCGGCTCTGCCGCCAAAGCCATAGATATCAGTATGCCGGTAGGTGTTGGCGTTTTGAACTCGGCTGATTCTCGCATATATGGAATATATTATGGCACCTCAGGATATGGCTGGTACGTGACGATGAGAGATACCAACCTCAGCCAGGGCTATATTGCCTACTATGCTCATTTGTCCTCAATCGACCAATCGGGCATGCAGCAGATCCAGGACATCATTGGGTACGTGCCGCGCGGTTTCCCTGTTGGGCAATCGGGCCAAACAGGCGGAGTGGCTCCACATCTTCATTTCCATGTACGGACGACGGGCTGGGCGGCAGTGAACCTCGCGGGAATGCCCAACCTGACTCTTTACAGCAGCTATCCGAACTGCGGATACACCACTTGCCCTGGCGGTACGTGGGAATGTACTTGTGGCAGAGTGTATTGATTGGGAATCCCTAACCGCTGTCCTACGAACAGGGGCAGTACCCACCCAGTAGGAGGAGGACATCATGTCAAGACCTGCGTTCTCATCCCTTGCTCGCTTGGTGACGCTCCTTGCCTTGCTCTGCGTTGCTGCACCTGCGTGTGCGTCTCAAACGCCCGCGCCAACCGCCTTGTCGTCGCCAGAGGCCACACTCACCCCCCTCGCGTCGCCTGCAACCCAGACCATGACCACCCCTCCGTTCACCGCCACGTCCATACCTCTCCATCTACCGACCCGGACCGCCGTTCCTCTACCGACTGCCACGGCCACCTCTGCCCCTTCACAGGCCTCGCCAGATTGCCCGGTGGTCCTCTTCGCCCGCAATCGGGACCTGTGGCGAACGAACCTGGGTGGAGGCGCGGTCGAACGACTGACCGAGGGGGAACCGCTGGATTGGCAGCCGGGAAGAGACGATTGGTGGGTAACGGCCCTCTCCACGCCGATTCAGGTCTCGCCGGACGGACGGTGGCTGACCTTCTTCAGAGAGCGTACCCGCGTTCTGATTGACGTGACGGCGCATACCCAGATCGGTCTGCCGATGTCTCATGCCACCGTCAGCGACTGGTCGCCCGACTCGCGTTACTTTGCCTATGGTACCGACGAGGGCCTGTATCGCTACGACGTTCGAGAGGGCAAGACAACCCAACTGGTCAACCCACCGCTGCTCGGTAGAGAGGGAGGGGTAAACGTCGGGGAAGTCGTGTGGTCGCCTGACGGCCGGTTCGTCGGTTTTGCCTGCTGCTTCGCATCTCCCTCCGAAGAAGCGGGCGCTTCGGTAGGCCAGGTGTGGGAACTGGAAGTCGCCACCGGGCAGGTGGAGATGGTGGGCGAGATCGAGGCCTATGTGTCCAGGAGCAACCCTCTGTGTTGGACGGCCGAGGGACAGTTGGCGGCGGAGGGGACTCAGGGGGTCCGCTGTTCACAATGGGGTCTTCCCGCTCATGACACCAGCTTTTCCACATCGCCTGATGGCGCCAAGCAAGCCGTCCTCGGCCCGTCCTCCCCTGACGATCCCTTTTGGAGCGGGCCCACGCGATTGACGGTCAGCGAGGCGGCGACGGGAGAGGTGTTGTGGCAGCGGGAAATCTCGGGGACGATCAGACACGTCACCTGGTCGCCGGACGGTCAATACCTGCTTCTCGACGACGATCTGGACCGTTCCCCCATCTGGCGCACCCGCTCAGATGGCAGCGGGGGTCTTGAGCCGATCATCGAGGATGGCTTCTTGGTGGGGGTGATCTCGCAGTGGTGTCAGCCCCCGGCCGGCTCTGCCGGGCCGTGATCCCAGTTTGATCCCCGCCTGTTTCACAGGACAGGAACAAGCGCCGGGGGTGTGAGCGGATATCTCACCAAAGACGAGGCGGGCGAACGGCTCGTGGAGGCGATACGCCGCGCTACGCGGGGAGAGGTGCTCGTCACCAGGGAGCAGATGGCGCGGGCGGACCGCTGGCGCGAGGAGGTGGGGCAGCGGTGGGCAAGCCTGAGCGGGCGAGAGCGGAAGGTGCTCAAGCTCGCAGCACAGGGCAAGACCGACGCAGAGATCGCCCAGACACTGCACGTCAGCGCCAAGACGATCGGGAACGGGTGCGTTTCACTTTTAGGGCGAACAGAGCCTCGCAGGCATAGGTATCCCGATTCACACTTGAGCACACGCGCTCAGGTAGTGAAACGCACCTTGGCAGTTTTGGCGCAGCCAAAACTGCAACTCACGAAAACGCTTATTGACCTAGAAGAGCAAACTCGCCCTCAAACTGAAAGGCACCCATCGGGAACCACCTCGGCAGTATCTTGGACAAGCTAGGCGTCAGCTCGCGCATGCGGGCCGCGCTGTGGGCGCTTCGTGAGGGGTTCGTGGAACAAGAGAACGAGTAGGGAAAAATCCCTATGGCGAAACAGGGAAAATTCCTCAAGACGGGCCACAGGAATTATGGTAGTATAAACTCGCCGCCAGGAGATCGGCGAGTATTTCTTTGCGAGGAGGCGTCAGGTGAACAATAAGCTGAAACTGGTCTTGATTCTCGGAGGTATTTTCGCACTTGGGCTGAGCATCGTAGCGTTTACCTCTAACTCCATCGATGCACTCGTTCGCCGGGTTAGAAGCGCCACGGAGGCCGAATTAGCCAAGCCCGGGTCTACGGCAGAGGATCCCTTGACCGGGGAGGAGGTATTCGTCGGCGACTCTGCCACAAAGGTCGCAGAAGTTCACGAACAAGCTGCCCGCGAATACGATGCCCTACGTGCCCGCAGCCCAGAGGAACGTGAGAAGGCTATTGCAGCCATTCGGAGATTTGCACGAGATCCAGACCTGACCGTCGAATATGGAGCAACCCTTCCCAACCCCAACACGAGCGGGCAGATGGTGGAGATTTATACCGCCTCCGGCGTCCAGTATTGGGTCGATCCCCGGGCGGACATCGTCAGGCAAGCGTTTATCATGAGCCCTTTTGGAGCGATGGAGAGCGGCTTTCTGGAGATTTCAACCGAGGGATTGGAGGCCCAGGTTAGGGAATTCCTGGCACAGAATTGTACCTGCTTCAAGGACATGGAGGGCCAACTAGAACTCCAGATCGCTGAGAAGCACATCGAGGACGGGCCTGCCGTTCAGTTTTTCCGCTGGGAAGTTGTGGACGGGGAAATGAAAGCAGACGAAATTGCCCCGTTCATCCAGGTCGGTGTCAGTTCAAAGGGCGTCGTCGTTAGCTATGCCGATTTTGTCTGCTCAGCCCAGTAGATAGGAGGGGAGAAATGCTCAAAAAGATATTGCTCACTACAGTCGTCGTTCTGGCAGTCAGTCTCTCACTTAGTTCCAGCGTCCGGGGCGCTTCTGGTATTGAGATCTATGCCAACGGCGGTTCCTACTGGACGCAAACCGGTTCTAGTTGGAACTACCACTCCAACGCAGGGTGGTGTTACCTGTACGGTGGCAGTTGGTGCCAGCCCAAGCACTTCCAGTGGGTATACAACGTAAACTACTCGCCTCCCCCAAACACCGGCAAGTGGGATAACATCGACTACGATTACACCTATGGCACGGTGTCCATATTCGTTCCCTCTAGCGACGCCACGGCATACGCCACATATTTGGTGACTTATAACGTCGCCGGTCAGTATTGGTGTGACGTCAATCAGGCTATTCACTATAACCAGTGGACACTATGTTATAACGGTGGAGCTGGGCCAGAATTGTTGGGCATAAGAAATGTCTACCTGAACAACTATTCGCCCTATGGATATCCCGGCACGACGAAGGTTGCCTTTGACGAAATCAAGATCGAGTACTAGGACCTGTACCCCGGAAAATCACGACGAGCCCTTGTCGCAAGACGCAAGGGCTCGTTTACGTCTATCCCAGCACCGCCAGCCGCTCCTCGAGCTTGGCCCGCTCGGCTTGCAGATCGGCCAGCTTGTCACGCTCGCGCTGGACGATGTGCTTGGGGGCCTTTTCAGCGAACTCCCCTGCCAGCAGATCCTGGCTGCTGGCGATGCGGCCCTCGATCTCGTTCAGTTCTTTGGACAGCCGCTCCCGCTCGGCATCGAGATCCACTAGCGCGGCCAGCGGCAGGTAGCCCACCACATCGCCCACGACGACGGTGGCCGATTGGTCGGGCGGTTGGATAGTTGGTTGGATGGTCAGTTGGTTGAGATCAAGTTTCGCTAGAGAACAAAGCACCGCCTGCTGGCCTTGCAGGGTTTCGGCGGCTTCGCCGGCGGCGATAAGGGCCGGGATGCGCTTGCCGGGCGTCACTTCGTACTCGGCGCGCAGGTTGCGGAAGCCGCGTACCAAATCCATCATCAACCCCATCTGCGACTCGGCCTCGTCATCCAGCAGCGCCCCGTCCACCGCCGGCCAGCGGGTCAGCATCAATGACCTCGCCCCGCCTGTAGGCGGGGTTCCCCCTTTCGTCCCCCCCGCCCGCGGGGGGGATAGAGGGGGGGCAGGCAGCGCCTGCCACAGCGCCTCAGTCACAAAAGGCATAAAGGGATGCAGCAGCCGCAGCGCCGTCTCCAGCACGTGGAGCAGCACAGCGCGCGGCGTCTCCTTATCGGCCACGCCAGATGATTGGTCATCTGGCGCATCGTCATAGAGCCGCACCTTGCAGGCCTCGATGTGCCAATCGCAGTACTCACTCCACAAAAAGTCGTTGATCTGCCGCCCGGCCTCGCCGTATTGGTAGGTGTCAAAGAGGTGGGTCACATCCTCAATAAGGCGATTGAGTCGTGACAGAATCCAGCGATCAGGCAATTGGAGATTGGCAGATTGGAGATTGGAGATTGGAGATTGATCCAGGTTGGAGAGCACGAAACGCGCCGCCTGCCAAATCTTGTTGGTGAAGTTGCGCGCGCCCTCCAGCCGGCGCGGATCGAGGTTCATATCCAAACCCGGTGTGGAGCTGGTCATCAGCGTGTAGCGCAGTGCGTCGGCGCCGTACTTGTCGATGATGTTCAGCGGGTCGTACTCGTCGATGTTCTCCATCGACTTGCTGATCTTTTTGCCCTCCTCGTTGCGCACCAGGCCGTGCAGGTAGACGGTGGCGTAGGGCGACTTTTCCGTCATCCCCATCCCCAGCATCATCTCCCGCGCCACCCAGAAGAACAGGATGTCATAGCCGGTCTCGCGCATGCTGGTGGGATAAAAGCGCTGCAAGTCGGGCGTATCCTCCGGCCAGCCCAGCGTGGAGAACGGCCACAGGCCGGAGGAGAACCAGGTATCCAGCACGTCTTCCTCCTGTTGGATGCTCTCGCTGCCGCAGTGCGCGCACGCGGTCGGGTCGGTCATCTCGCACGTCTGCCCGCCGCAGTCGTCGCAGGTCCACACCGGGATGCGGTGGCCCCACCACAGTTGGCGCGAGACGCACCACGGGCGGATGGCCTCCATCCAGTGGAAAAATCGCCGCTCCTCCCGCTCCGGGACGATGGTCGTCTCCCCATCGCGCACGGCCTGCATGGCCTGTTCGGCCAACGGCTTGACGTCGACGAACCACTGGGTAGAGATACGCGGCTCGATATCGGTGTGGCAGCGCTGGCAGGTGCCCACGGCGTGGTGATAGTCCTCGACCTTGACCAGCAGCCCTTCCTTCTCGAAATCGGCGACGATGTTCTTACGGCACTCGAAGCGATCCTGCCCCTCGTAGGGGCCGCCCAGCTCGTTGATGTGGGCCGTGTCCGTCATCACGTTGGGCGCCTCCAGCCCGTGCCGGATGCCGATCTCGTTATCGGTGGGGTCGTGCGCGGGGGTGACCTTGACCGCACCGGTGCCGAACTCGGGGTCGACCGCCTCGTCGGCGATGATGGGGATGCGGCGCTCCAGCGCTGGCAGCACGGCGGTCTTGCCCACCAGGCGCTGCCAGCGTGCGTCGTCTGGATTGACCGCCACGGCGGTATCGCCCAGGATCGTCTCCGGGCGGGTGGTGGCCATCTCGATGAACTCGGTGGCGCCCGCGGCCCACCCACCGCTGCCCCAAGCCCCCCCTTTTGTCCCCCCCGCCTGCGGGGGGGACAGAGGGGGGGTAGCCCCGCTAGCGGGGGGGACAGAGGGGGGGACATCCCAATCGTCGTTGACGACCGGATAGCGGATGTACCACAGGTGGCTGTCGCGCTCCTCCGGCTCCACCTCCAGGTCGGAGATGGCGCTGGTGCAGCGCGGGCACCAGTTAACCAGGTAGGTTCCCTTTGAAATGAGCCCGCGCTTGTATAGCCGCACAAAGGCGGTGCGCACGGCGCGGCTCAGGTCCTCATCCAGGGTAAAGCGCTCCCGCTCCCAATCACACGAGATGCCCAGCCGCTTGTGCTGCTCGGTGATGACGCGCAGTGACTCCTGCGCCCACTCCCAGCAGCGCTCGACGAACGCCTCGCGGCCCAGGTCGTGACGGGTCAGACCTTCCTTGCGTAGTTCCCGCTCCACCACGTTCTGCGTGGCGATGCCGGCGTGGTCCGCACCGGGCAGGTAGAGCGCCTGATACCCCTTCATGCGGTAGTAGCGCGTCATCAGATCCTCGACCGCGGCGGTCATGGCATGCCCCAGGTGCAGCACGCCGGTCACGTTAGGCGGCGGCATAGTGATACAAAAACACGGGTCGTCCTCGGTTGCCAGACCCAGTTCGAGCTGCTTCTCCGGGCGGAAGAAACCCTGCTCCTCCCACCACGTGTAGAGGCGTTCCTCGTGTTCCTGGGGGTTGTATACTTTGGCTAGCTTATCCGTCATCTTTTCCTTCCTTCGGTTGTTCTATTCTTTCAGGGCTACAGCGATAATACCCGTATCCTGGATAATTTTCAAGTCGCCGTCGAACTGCTCGACGATCTCCACCCGCTCTGCACGAGTGACGCTCCTGATATCGACAACGGCCTCACCCAATGTCTGACGTAGACTCGCATCTTCCACCGCCACCTGCAGCCGCGCCAGCTCCGCGCCCATGCGGAGTTGGTTTTCCGTCTTGTAGCGGCGCACCGCGGTGGCTATCTCCACCACCACGTCCCCGGCGGCCTCTGCTTGCTCATCGATCAGGGACTCGTCCGCGACGGGCCAACTGGCCCGGTGGATCGAACCGCTGCCCGCCGCAAACAATCCCTGGTAGATCTCTTCGGTCACGTAGGGCATAAACGGCGCAAAGAGCTTGAGCACGGTCAGGAGCGCCGCGCGCAGCGCGTAGCGCGCCCCGGGACTGTTCTCCTCATAGAGCGGCAGCTTGCACATCTCCAGATAGTTATCGGCCAGCACCTGCCAGAAAAAGGCCTCCGTCTCGCTCTTGGCCGCGGCAAAATCGTAATCGCGAAAGAGCGCCGTCACCCACTCGACCAGCCGCTGGGTCCTGGAAAGAATCCAGCGGTCGGCCAGGGAAAGCGGCGGAGCCTCAGATGGTACTTGATAATCGACGGAGCCTGCGGCTCCGGCCACAAACCGCTCGCTGAAACGGGCCACGTTCCACAGCTTGGTGACCAGCTTGGCCCCGGCCTGTATCTTTTCCTCGCTGATGATCGAGTCCTTGCCAAAGCCCGTGCTGGCGGCCCAGTAGCGCGCAGCGTCGGCGGAGTACAGCTCGATCATCTCCTGCGGCGCCATCGGGCCGCCGCCGCGGCTCTTGCTGATCTTGCCCGCACCCTCCGGCGCCAGTCCCCAGCCGGAGATGGCAGCCTCTTTCCAGGGCAGCGCGCCAAAGTGATAGTGAGACTTGACGATGGTGTAGAACGCCCACGTGCGGATGATCTCGTGCGCCTGGGGGCGCAGGGACATCGGAAACACCTTTTCATACAACCCCGCGTCAGCCAGCCAGCGGCCCACGATCTGCGGCGAGAGGGATGATGTGGCCCAGGTGTCCATCACGTCCCGATCAGGCATGAAAGACGTGGAACCGCAGGCGCAGGGCCGTGCCGGCTGCTGCTCCAGCGGATCGACCGGCAACTGCGCCTCGTCGGCCAGCATCACCTCGCCGCAACCGTCGCAGGTCCACACGGGGAACGGCACGCCAAAGGTGCGCTGGCGCGAGATGCACCAGTCCCAGTGCAGATTCTCCACCCAGGCACGGTAGCGCGCCTGCATGTGCGCCGGGTGCCAGACGATCTTTTCTCCCGCCTCAAGGAACGCGTCCCTGGCATCCAACAGGCGGATGAACCACTGCTTGGTCACGATGTACTCCACCGGCGTATCGCACCGCTCGTGGACGCGCACCGATTGGGCGATGGGCCGGCGCTCGAGGACGAGGCCGCTGCCCTCCAGCGCCAGGACGATCTGCCGCCGCGCCTCGGTTGTGGTCAGTCCGGCAAAATCGCCCGCGCCCTCGGTCAGCCGGCCATCCCGCCCGATGACGACCTTGAGAGGCAGATCGTGCGTGTGCCACCACTCGACGTCGGCGGTATCGCCAAAGGTGCAGCACATCACCACGCCGGTGCCCTTCTCGGGGTCGGCGCCGGAGTCTGCCAGCACCTCCACCTGCTGCCCAAAGAGGGGCACAGTCACCCGCTGGCCCACCAGCGCTTTGAAACGCGCATCGTCAGGATGGACGAACACGGCCACGCACGCAGGGAGAAGCTCCGGTCTGGTGGTGGCAATTCGCAGCGTCTCGCCGTCCTCCAGTTGAAAGGCCAGCGTGTAGAACACGCTCTCCCTCTCCAAATCGGCCAGCTCGGCCTGGGCGATGGCCGTGCCACATTCAGGACACCAGATGGAGGGCGCTTCTTTGTGATAGACGAGCCCCTTTTGGTAAAGATCGATAAAGGAAAGCTGGCACGTACGTCGTGAGAGGTCGTCGATGGTGCGATAGGTGTAACGCCAGTCGATGGAAAGCCCCAGCCGCTGCCACAGCGCCTCGTAGGCGCGTTCCTCCTCCTCACTCACCTGGAGGCACTTTTCGATGAACGCCCCACGCCCCACCTCAGTTGCCCGGATGCCCAATCGCCGCTCTACCAGCCGCTCGGTGGGCAGGCCGTTGTCATCGTATCCCATAGGATAAAAGACGTTGTAGCCGTTCATACGCCAGAAGCGGGCCATGAAATCGGCGTGGCTGTAGGAATAGACGTGGCCCAGGTGCAGGTGGCCCGAGACGGTCGGCGGGGGCGTGTCAATCGAATAGACCGGCCCATGCGCCTGCGGGTCAAAGTGGTAGACACCGGCCTCCTGCCAGCCTGCCTGGAGCCGCGGTTCCACCTCGTTCGGCTTATATCGTTTTGCTAACCCCATACATCGGTTTTACCTCCGTTCGTGATATGTAAAAAGCCCCTCTCGTCCAAGGACGAAAGGGGCAAACTTCCGCGATACCACCTTGGTTCGGATACGGCACCGTAGGTGCCGCCCGCGCTCTGCGGTCCTCCAACAAGGACCCCCGCTATAACGGGCGAACCCGAAGAAGGCTCTCGGACACTCTGCTAAATCCGTTCCATCCGTTGAGTATCCGTTGACCCTCTCGACTCCCAGGCGACGTTCGGCGGTCGGTGCTGCCGGGGCTTGCAGCCGGCGGCCCCTTTCTCTTCTCGCATCCGTTAAATCCGTTCCATCCGTTGACGCGATTCGCCAGGACCGATCCCGCCTACTCCTCCTGCTCGCCGTCTTTGCATATTCGGTCGGTGTTTAGATTATACCATGTGCCCCCAGAGGCGTCAATCATCGTCGCCGATTTTTCGATTTCTCGAACCTGTGCTATCATATCCCAGTCCTCAAAAGTCCAATCATACCTCATAGGTCACATCACTGTTCGTAGAGACATGTTGAGAACATCTCTCAAAGGCAATTTTGACTCGTGAACTCTGCCATGTGACAGTGTAAAGGGAGGTGATGCCTCTGAAGCGCTGCAACAAAGCTCGCGCCTACTCAGTCCAGTGAGCTACACATCCCATAGCCGTTTGAACGGTACCGGGAACCACAACCAAGCAAATGAAAGGAGTACACGAAATGACTAAAGAATGCAAGTTGATTACCACCCTGCTTGCCAGCACCCTGGCCGCAATCGCACTAATTGTGGGTCTAGAGGGCTTGCCAGTTTATGCCGACCCAGACCCAGCAGCCCCGGAGTTGCTCTTGACCGAGATCGTTGTCACGCCTACAGAGGGGGAGTTTATCGAGATTTACAACCCTGGAGACACGGCGGTCGATTTGAGCGACGTCTACCTCACCGACGCCACTGCTAGCGGTGCCTTCTACTATAACATCGTCAATGGGGGAGACGCTGGAGGAAGCACCTTCAGCGACTTTCACGCCCGCTTTCCCGACGGCGCGACTATTGCTCCAAAAGAACATCAAACCATCGCCTTGAACGGATCGAATAACTTTTTCGCCACCTATGGTATCACGCCCACCTATGAACTGTACGAGGAGGTTGCTCCTGACACGATTCCCGATATGCGCGA
>Ga0307422_1001929_pt1 | contig 10513 bp, 7 predicted proteins | sample SalMarWE160290MG_FD_202153 | JGI IMG/M metagenome (GOLD analysis project Ga0307422, IMG submission 202153) | Salt marsh sediment microbial communities from the Plum Island Ecosystem LTER, Massachusetts, United States - WE1602-90 | ecosystem: Environmental > Aquatic > Marine > Intertidal zone >...
TCTTTTGAATTTAGCCTTTCAATGCCTGCAAGACCAGCTCACTGAGCTCCATGACCCGAAGTGTCTCGTCCAGCCCATTAACCTTGTGGCATCCTCCAGCATGAAGCGACACAAAGGACATGCGGTCACGAGGATCTGTCCATAATGAAACTTCCGCCATTTTTTAGATTCTTGGATTTTTTATTGACTTGTCAAAGCAATTGATTTTATCTTATCATTAGATGTTCTTATAGCTATTTTCCTATGCAAACAAATCTTAACCAACTCAGGGCATTCTATTTGACGGCAAGGGAAAAAAATATGACCAGAGCCGCCGAGATCCTTTGCATAACCCAGCCTGCGGTGACCATGCAGATAAAGGCACTGGAATACATCCTCGGACTACAGCTCATCAGGAAACCGTGCAAAGATTTTCAACTGACCGAGGTGGGAGAGGTCCTTTTCAAATATGCGGTGAAAATATTCGATATTGTGGAGGAGATGGAATATTCTCTCAGGGGACATATCGAGCTGACCCAGGGATCCCTCACTTTGGGGACAACCAGAAGTTTTGCAAGACACCTCATGCCCGGACTGCTCTCCCGCTTTCAGGAGCAGTGTCCGGGGGTAAAAGTATCACTGAAGGTGGGGAGTTCCCAGGAGATAGCCGATGGATTGACGTCGTTCAAATATGATCTGGGTATAATCGGCAGGCTCCCCTATGGAAGCAAGTTAAAGGCCATAAGATATACAAAAGAAGAATTCTGTCTCGTTACACCACCCCAGCACAGGTTCGCCAAAAAAAGAACGATCTCTCTTAAAGAACTCCAAAACGAACCTATTATTATTCGAGAGGTGGGCTCCGGTGCAAGGCATGCCATACTCGCTCTGCTTCGCTCTCATGATATCTCTCCTTCATTCCTCGTTGAGGCTGGCAGCGTGGAGTTTATTAAGGAATATGTCATGCAGGGGAAGGGAATCTCCATTCTCTATAGACCTGAGGTAGAACGTGAGGTAAAGATGGGACTTATGCATCGCCTGGGCCTTAAGGAGGGCCCCATACTAATCCAGACCGATATTGTTTTCCCAAAAGAGGTTGATCTTTCGCCCCCTGCACAGGAATTCCTCCGTATAGCTAAGGAGAGATTATGATATTATTATTCATGCCAGCCGGAGTCATTGATCGCCTTTTTCATTGCCCACACAGTGCATGCAGGGGCCAGGGGCGGCAGTTCGCAGCCTGATCCAAGGATGAAACCCCTTGGGGCGGACTTTGCCTTTTCAATACATTCCTTGGATAATTGATTGACCTCATCCGGAGTTCCAGTCAAAATGACTCTTGGTTCCACATTACCTACTATAATACAAGTATCACCCAAGTATTCTATAGCTTTGGTAAGGTCTACCTCATGGCCAAAGCTTGCGATACCGGGATTACCAAACGGCACTTCTGCATAATAAGGCAGGTTCAGGTTTTGTTCGCCGCAAATATGGGTGTAAATATATTTTACACCCATGTTCAACACCGCATTATGGAGTTCCTTCAGGTAAGGAAAGGAAAACTCCTTAAATTGTTTTGGTGACATGACCTGATTTGATGATGTGGGCGTTGAAGTGCGAAACTCGATGTTTTCAGCACCGAAGGTGTCAACCCAGTACTTTGCAAGACTTATACAAAAGCCAGTGGCAAAACGGAGAAGTTGGTGAGCCAATTCCGGCTTTTTGATCATCCACTTGCACAATTTCTCAAGACCACACACATGAGGCATACATGAAAGGGGCACCAAGACTCATTGTCCTCACAAGACCTGCTTTTTCTTGCAGCCGGCAAAATTCCATATTTAAAGGAATCATCCCTGCCGTCTTAAAATCAGGCATCTCTAACTTCGATATATCCTCCTCTGACTCTACAGGGTAACGTACAACAATGGGCGTCTGATCGAAATCACCTGAAGGCATCCTTATCTCCCCGCCAAAATCCCATACGGCAGAGGAGGCAAAGCCAAACTTTGGATTCTCATCCTGTCCATACATCTGAGCGACCCAGATCTGTGATTCCAGGCTCTTCTCCGGGTCTGTATAAAAATCTTCCAGACTTATCCCTGTACTCTTTGCACAAAAACCGCGCGCAAAGAGAAACAGGCCCACATGATCAACGGTTTTGCCTGCTAAAAGCGAATCCACCCTTTCCCTTGAAGTCATTTTATCGCCTTTAAATATCCAATTTTCTCCCATGATCGTTTCCTTTACGGTGACTACTCACGTAGTCAGGCTGAAGCTGTTTAGACCGAAGGCTGAAGGGGTCCGAAAAGCACAATTGACGCACTTTGGTGGAGAGAGAGCAGATTCTCGCAACAAACATGGCTTCAAAATGAGCCGTATTCCCGTTTTTCCTAACAGTCTTCAGCCTTCAGCCTACCCACCTCGGTAGTTACCCTTTACGAAGCCTTTAAATGTTTAACCCTGCCTGCTTCCTTCATGAACTTAGCTGGCTATACCTTACAGGATGTAGACTTTCATTCCATAAGAAAAGCCAGGCTTCGGCGCACTAAGAACTCGCTTTTTCACATAATAACCTGCGCCGGAGTCTTCAAAGCACCAGTAACCTGACAAGCTCGCCTATATCCCTCATTTTTTCTAAACTGTTTATCATTTCAATTATCCCATCAATTTTTCCCCCCGACAGCGGGACAGCCGCATAGTTGGCACAATCTCTGAATTTCTTTATCAAATCCTCCATTGTAAGAGGATTATCAGCAGCGCCTAAAGGAGCCACAACAGTCTTTGAATGTATTTTCCCTGTTCTCATCTTTATACTTACAACTGTTGCTCTCCTACCTATTTTTTTGAGACTGCTCCTGGACACGGCATGTACTCTCCCGGCAAGGGCAATTACCTCCGGGTCCTCTACTGATTCCTTTTCAAAATCATACGGGGTTGACCTCCTCCTGAATATACTATTAGCAACAACATACTGTATGCTGAATTGTGCATCCACAGTAGGATTATCTCCTATCTTGAACTTGTGGCCAACTAAATCGTAATAAAAAGGGGGCAGCTCAACAGTCACTTCCTCGACATCGTCCGGTTTGATATCATATTTGTGGACAAGCTCCAAAGTTGCTTCGGTCGCTGATAACGTAGCTCCACAGCTCGGATATCTCTTAAACGTAACTCCATAGGCACCTTCGAATCTCTCACCTAATTGGGCGGTAATGGCCTTGCGGTTGAACTGACCATCCGAAAACAAATCAAAAAACCCCCACTTGCCTACAAGAAAATTCCTGCCACCCGTAATGCCTGCCATCGAAATGAGAGCGGATTCTATGCCTGATCTGGAGGTAAGGCCCTGTATAAGTCTAACAGTCAGGGCTCCCTCAATATTGCCATGAAAGCTTCCCGCTGACCGATTAAAAGCGATTGCAAGCGCATTCCACATCTTCTGTTCGTCAAGGCCAAGAATTCTACCGGCTGTTGCAGTAGCTCCCAATACCGTGCAGACACCGGTGGGATCGAAGCCCCGATAAGAAGAGACGGCATTATTTACCCTGGCAGTAAAATCCTCACCAAGTACTATAGAAGTGATAAGTTCTTTTCCACCCACAGGCCTGCACTTTTCGGCTGTAGCTATAGATACAGGGACCGTGGAAGCACTCACATGTATGCCCGGCGCCCTGGGACTGTCTAACTCAAGGGCCCGAGCCATCACACTGTTTGCAAAAGCAGCGTTGGGACAGGGCACTTTGCCACCATAAATCATGATTGTGCTTTCCTGAACACCTGCCCACTGCCTAAGCTGATTGACTAACGGCAGGCACCCCTCGGCGCCGGCACCACCTATCAAGGTACCCAAAGTATCCAGGATAGTCATCTTGGCCATCTCAACAACTACTTCTGGCAGGTCTTCATATTTAATTTTTATCAGGTTCTGGACCAGTTTCCTTTCTATCTCCATCAATTTTCCTTTTCAGAAGAATCCCTTTTGAAATACATCCATAGCTGTAGTCTGTGCTCTGGTAAAACAAAGATCCTGACGGTATTCCATCCAGTGGATTTTCCCATCTTTAATTTCTCCGGAAAGACAATCCGGACATGAAGAGAGGCAAAAGGTGGTCTGTTTTTTCTCCCACAGACGGATGCAAGAATCGTGTGGGCAGACAGATTCGGCGAGGGGCCCATCTTCCGGTAAAGGCATTGTTGTGATGACTGCATTAAAGTAGAGCAAGCCAAAACGAGGGTTTAATAGGATGCCAGCAGCCATGGAGCGGCTCCCCAATCCCGCCATTTCAGCACAGAGCTTCAGACTGATATGGGGATAATGACCGATCCAGTTTCCGGAAGGAATGGGTATGGCATAATATCCGAAACGATCTTCAATATAATACGCCAGACGGCGGGCAGTTGATGCCAGTTGACTTCGATTGTAACCGATGCTTCCCAACACCCTGTTGGTTCCCGCTCTCCATGCCCCTGCCGTGGGCTCATTTCCACCAAGCACAACGACGCTCCGGGCACCTTTAAGCATGTCATCCGGTCTGTGTCCGGATGGGGCAAAACGGTTTATTGCCTTTACAGAGGCAATCCCGACAGCGCGGGCTTCCATAGACAAAGCTTTTTCTTTGATCTCCGTAGCTTCAGCTATCTGGTTTCTATTCATTTCCAAACATCCTTCATTTTGATCCTTTTTCCATAGCCGTTTATACTGGGGTCAACCCTTGACCCTTACTGTCCGTGAATTTCCTTTATCGTTTCATCAAGCCCCAGATCTTTCAACTTTTCAATAGTCGGCACCCCTTCATTCGTATACCCTAATGCTTGATAATACTCATCCAGCAGAGTATCCAAATCTTTTACAACCTGCCCGGTGGAGGATCCGGCATTCCTTAATGGTTCTGAAGTCATGCGTTTTGGGAGCGAATCATCCTTGCGCCTAAATCCTTCCCTAACATTAAAACACCGCTCCAGACAGATAATCCTTTCTCCTATCTTTAATAAATTGTCAGTGTCTGCAAACTCATTAATACCTGTTGCAGCCATGAGAAGCTCAGAGTATTTTTGAAAATCTAAACCAGAATTCCCAAAGACGCAGGCAATCAAGGAATCTTCCACTGCTTGTGCCTTTTGTACATGGGCGATAGATGCCCCCTTTCCTTTCTCTGTGAAGCGATCCACCTTTCCTGAAAACTCATCCCTGGGACGTCCGTACATATGACTTCCTCCGATATTAGAGGTAGCCATACTCAATGCATATCCCTTGATGGCCCTGGGCTCATAAGCCGGAAGCTCCAGACCTTTTATTTGCATGGCAAAATGATCAGAATTAATGCCAATATCCAAAGCCGCTCTTTTTGTTCCTTCTCCCAACAGGTAGCCGATCCCTTGCCTTTTTGCTATCTTCTCAATCAAGGAAAAGGCCGCCTTCTTATTGCCCCAACTTAGCTCAAGACCATCGGTGTCAGAGGCCGAAATTATCCCCTTTTCGAATAACTCAAAGGCAAAGGCAATACAGACACCGGTACTTATGGTGTCCAACCCATAATAATCGCAAAGCGCATTGGCATTAATGATAAATGCTTTGTCCAAAATGCCTAGCAAGGGGCCAAATGCGTAAACTGTCTCATATTCCGGCCCATCAATTTGCGTTCCTCCTAAAGGTCCTTCGGAGACCTCCCGCATACCCCCACACCGGGTCATACATTGATAACAGCCGGCCTTCAACTTTTTCAGTTTATAAAATTCGTCTCCGGAAATTTCGTCAATATTCTGAATGGTTCCCTCTTGAAAATTTTTGAACGGTAATATCCCCAACCCATCCATAACGGTAGTAAGATATGGCGTTCCAATGCTGGTCATATTCTTCCTGCGAGGGTGATCCCTTAAAATGCTTATCTGTTGTTTGACTAAATGATGGAATTTAGTCTTATCGAATGGGGTTTGCTTCCTGATCGGAACATTTATAGAGACGGCTTTTAAATTCTTGGACCCCATGACCATTCCCATCCCACCTCGTGATGCAGTACGTTCACCCGAACTGATAGCAGCATACCGGACCAGTTTTTCCCCGGCTATTCCTACGCATACTGATTCCGTTTGAGGGCCGTGCTTCTCTTTAAGTCTCCGTTGCAATTGTCTGGGATCCAGACCCATAAAATCCTCTGCATCGAGGAAACTAACGCTTTCCCTATCTATATGAACATATGAAGGTCTGTGCGCTTTTCCTTCAATTATAATAAGATCATATCCGGCAAACTTCATCCAAACACCGAAATTTCCTCCTGTTATAGCACGGAACACGGTGCCGGTCAGAGGGCTCTTGGATGCGACACACCATTTGGAAAAACCTTGAAGCCCGGTACCCCCCAAGATGCCGATAGACATGATTAATTTATTTTCCGGGGCAAGAGGGTCAAGATTTGCCTTTAGTTCATCATAAAGGTATTTGACGCTAAGCCCTCGAGCAGAAATAAATTCCTTATAATACCGATCAGGAATCTCTTCTTCACGATATGTTGAAGCGTTCAGATTAATTCTCAGGAGTTTGCCTGTAAATGTTTTCATCTCTTTGATTGACCTTGATAGATTGATAATCAGCAGCTGGACTTATGAAAAATTTAAAAGCAGCAACTCGAAGCAGGAAATGTAAACTCCCTTTATTCATCAACAAGGGATAGGGCTTCAGATGTACACCATCTGACACATTCGGGATCAGGAGGTTCACCGCAAAAATCACATTTTAAAGGAATTGCCGTGTCAGGTTCTTTAAAAACGGATTTGGAGGGGCAGGAAGCCCTACAGACCACACATCCGTCAAATTCCTTGCCATCGACAAAGACCACGCTTTTTGAGTTGCACGCAGCCTCAGTATAAGGGCCTGCTATTATCGGGAGACAGAACTCTTCGCCGATAAACACCCTTATTCTGGATCTCCATGGATTGACCGACCCCGTGTGATAAAGAGAGCATGCCACCTCACAGAGCTTGCATCCGGTACATTTAGTATGATCTATCTTTATCCTCATTTCAACCCTGCCCCTTCCTTTTTCAATCCCAAATGTTGGAGCTTTTCGAATGTAGGAATACCTTTTTCGTCCCACCCACGTAATCGGTAGTATTCAGGGAGCATCCGGTCAAGATGAACTACCTGGTTGTTAACGCAGGGTTCGTCCGTCATTCTCTTGGGCAGGCAATCATCCTTCCCGCTGAGCCCCGCCTTTACATTGAAGAGTCTTTCCAGATTCCATATCCTCTCGCCTATTAACGACAGGTCCTGTTCGGTATAATCAATTCCTGTCGTTGTCCTCAACCATAAGAGCAGCTTTTCTCTCCATAGGGGGCCATGGTAGATAATCCAGCACAAAACCGCGGAGTCAGCAACGGCAAGATAGTCCTGGTCATCCTTTGTCCACTCCACACCATGAGCAGGATCCCTCCTGCCTTCGTAAAAGGGCAAGGTTGCCTTCGTATGAGAGGAACCAACGTTGTTAGTGGCATACTGGAGCCCAATAACTTCAGCTCCTTGAGGATGCCAGGCAGGCATACCCATTCCCTTTACTCCCATAAAAAGTTCCGGATGCCCATACATTTCAGCTAATGCCTTTCCCCCCTCAGACAGCACCTCACCAAAATCACGACGCAGACCTATTTTTTTTATAAGTTCGAACATGGCCTCTGTATTGCCGAAGTTCAGGGGGTATCCGATATCTCTCTCAGGCAGATAACCCTTTTCAAAAAGCTCCATTGCACAGGAGATGGTCGCTCCTGTGGTTATGGTATCCATCCCCAGTTCGTTGCAGAGATAGTTGGCCCGGCATAGATCATCGAGTTCACCTGACCCGCAGTTTGATCCAAGCAGGGCCATGGTTTCATGTTCCGGCCCCTTTAACGTGCCCGGATAGGCCGGGTCTGATATCCGGCTTCTTTTGCTGCAGCCAAATGGACAGCCAAAACAGGCTTCATCCCTCACCCAGATACTATCCCTTATAAAGGCAGGATCCTCAAATTTGGTAAAAGCCTCAAAAAAGCCGGCTTGAAAATTTAGGGCAGCCTGCGTACCGTTCTTGTTGGCCCGGCCCGGCAGGCTCCATGTTCCCCACATACGCCTCTTCTCAAGCTCCTTATTATCTCTGCCCTCCTGAAGGAAATCCATGACCGCCTTCTTGAAACCTTCCGCATCTGCAATAGCCACTTCCCCTGTACCAAGGGTGACCACGGCTTTCAGATTCTTCGAACCCATCACGGCGCCTAATCCTGAGCGACCTGCCGCCCTACCAGCGTCAGCCATCATGCAGGCAAACCTCACCAGGTTCTCTCCGGCAGGACCGATAGATAGGATGCTCATACTGTTGAGTTCCCAGGCATCGAAATCAACTCCCATCTCCGATCTGATCATGCCCTCGGTCTTCATGGTCCACTTTCCCCAAAGGTGTCCGGCAGGTTTAATCTCCACCGCATCGTTTATGATGCTTAGATAAACAGGCTCAGGTGATTTGCCCTCGACAATGAGCAGGTCATATCCTGCAAACTTTAGATTGGCACCGAAATAGCCCCCGCAGCACGAGTTGGCAATAGCACCGCTCAAAGGTGATTTAGATACTACTATAAATCTTCCTCCAGCGGGAGCTCCGGTTCCTGTAAGAGGACCTGTAGCGAAGATCAATTTATTATCAGGGCCAAGCGGGTCACCGAGAGGGTCAATCTCGTCGTAAAGAATCCTCAGACCCATGCCACGGCCGCCTATGAAATCGCTGATCAAATCAGATCCCATATCTTCCACAGAGCTGTTTCCTGTTGACAGGTCCACCCTTAGAATCTTACGTTTCCAAGCAAACATTTTGATCCTTTCTGATTTTTTTAGGACGCAAACCCGCCTGCCGGACGGTTGTCAAGTTTACACAGATATTAATAAAACGTGCAAATCAGCATTGGCAAAGTCGTAAAAAGTCTTCTAATCGTCATGCCGGACTTGATCCGGCATCCAGAACCTGTTGAATTTACTGGATTCCGGATTCCGCCGGAATGACAGAAAAATGGGAAAAACGACTTTTTACGAAACCATCAGCATTGATCCGTCTCCAATATGATAATCATTCACGCATACACACTAAAGCTTGAATTTGGGACATGGTCTGCTCATCGGTAAATCCTCCGATATCCAGGGCGCCGCTTCGGCAACTGGAGGAACAGATTCCACAGCCCTTGCAAAGTGCATCGTTGACTACCGCCACATTCTCCTTTGGATCTACTTCTATGGCATGAAAAGGGCAGACCTCCTGACAGACCCCGCAGCCGGTGCACTTCCACGTGTTAACAACGCAGACTATTCCGCCCGCCCTGATCTCGTCCTGAGCAAGTATGGTAATGGCCCGCGAGGCCGCTGCCTGGGCTTGCGCAATGCTCTCATCTATAAACTTCGGGCTATGAGCTAAGCCGCACATAAAGATGCCATCAGTGGCAAAATCCACAGGGCGAAGCTTCATGTGGGCCTCCATGAAAAAATTATCCTCATTGAGGGAAACTTTGAGCAGTTGAGACAAGGTGATGTTGTCAGCACCAGGGACAGAGGCTACGCCAAGGGCTACCATATCGGCATCGAGCATAAGGCGCTGGCCCATGGTGGGCTCTGCTACGGTAACTCTCAGCAAGGAGCGGCCATCTTCTTGAACTCTCTCTATTTCGGGCTTGTCATCTATATCATAGCGAATAAACTTCACCCCTTGCTCAGCGGCCCTTTGGTAGTAGTTCTCCCTGAACCCATAGGTTCTCATGTCTCGATAGAGAACATAGATCTCAATCTCTGGATTTATCTCCTTAAGCCTTAAGGCATTCTTGATCGCCTGGCTACAGCATACCCTGCTGCAATAGGGCCTTTCAGTGTCCCTCGAGCCCACACACTGGATCATAACGATGCTGGTATAGGCGGCAAGCTTATCGCTCTTGCGTGCTATCTCCTCTTCTAACTCAAGTGCGGTAACCACCTTGGGATCCTCGCCATAGAGATACTCGGTGGGTCTAAATTCCTCAGCCCCTGTAGCGACAATGGTGACGCCATGGGAGATTTCCTTGATAAATCTTTTTGTTCCCACCGCGATCTTCGTGGTAAAGTTGCCCATATAACCGGAAAACTCGATAATATCGGCTTCAGTATGTACCTGGATTAAAAGTTCTTTATAAACCTTCTGCATAAGCTCTTTAAGATAGGCCTGGACATCTCCCCCTTCCACAGTATAGTAAATTCTTTTGCCCATTCCTCCAAGCTCTTTAGCCTTTTCAACCAGGTGAACCTTGATGCCTTGACTCGCCAGGGTTAAAGCGCTGACCATTCCCGAGATACCGCCGCCAATAACGAGGGCACCACGGGTTATGCCATACGATAAATGGCTCAAGGGCTGGAGGAGTGTCGCTTTGGCCACCGACATTCTCACAAGGTCTTGTGCCTTGCTCGTTGCTGCCTCCCTATCCCTCATATGTACCAGAGAACACTGCTCACGAATATTGGCAAATTCGAACAGATATGGATTCAGCCCGGCCTCCCTCA
>Ga0307422_1001934_pt1 | contig 10497 bp, 8 predicted proteins | sample SalMarWE160290MG_FD_202153 | JGI IMG/M metagenome (GOLD analysis project Ga0307422, IMG submission 202153) | Salt marsh sediment microbial communities from the Plum Island Ecosystem LTER, Massachusetts, United States - WE1602-90 | ecosystem: Environmental > Aquatic > Marine > Intertidal zone >...
TCTGTCCTCGCTTTCCATATCAGAAAGGAAGGCGATCGGGGACTGGAGGTGGGCAAGCTTGCCGGGCATGCCAATCTCCCCCCCGCCACCTTGTCGGCGACCATGGATAAGCTCCTCTCCAGCAAAAGGGCGATCAAATTCGACCGTGAGGCCGAACGGGTCATCGACGGGGAGCTCTATGCCCGGCTCAAGGATGAGATGATGAAAGTCCTGGAGGAATACCACGCCGCAAATCCCCTCAAACCGGGCATACCCAAAGAAGAGCTCAAGTCCAAGCTCCCCCCGGAGGTGGATGTGAAGCTCTTCAACGCCCTCTTGTCGGACCTGCTGGGGGGCGAGGACGTGGCCCAGGAAAAGGACAAGGTGCGGCTGGCCGACCACCGCATCGCCCTGGAGGGAAAACAGCAGGAGCTGGAAGGACAGATCGAGGGGATCATGCGGCAAGTCGGCCTCAGTCCTCCCTCTGTGAAGGAATTATCCGAACAGTTCAAGGCCGGTGAAAAAGAGGTGCAGGAGATCCTCGCCTTGCTGGCCGATGCGGGAACGGTGGTCAAACTGAAGGGGGGGGTCTATTTCCACCAAGACCCCTTGCAGGAACTCAGAGAGCGATTGATCGCCTTTCTCAAGGAAAAGGAAAAGATATCCACGCAGGACTTCAAGGCCCTCACCGGCGTCTCCAGAAAGTACGTTATCCCCTTGGCGGAGTATTTCGACGCCATCAAGGTCACCGTGCGGGTGGGTGACGATAGAATTTTGAGGGGGAACAAATAGGACGTCCCCTTGCGCCCCCTACTCCTGCCCCTAAATTTTTGAGTCTAAGGAAGGCAGCCGGAGGTGCCCCCTTGGGCAGATGTCACTCCCGCTCTCCAAAATATAAAGATACGAATGGCGGGATCCCTGTGTCGCTTTGTGACACATCCCCTCATTAAAAGAATCGAAAGGTTGGGGAGCAAGCGGGAAAAGTGACACATTCGGAAATTTTTATTGAGGGGGTGTCGCAGAGCGACAGAGCGGGATTTATGTGCTGTACAACGCGTTTATCTTGACGTAATCTGTTGACAGGTCGGTGGTCAGGACAGAGGCCTGGGCGCCACCTGCATGCAGATCGATAGTTACGGTGAACTCCTCTTGTTGTAATACCTTCCGCTGCCTTCCCTCATCGGCACCTGAGGCAGCCATGCCATGTGCAACCACCACGACATCGTCGAAAAAGATGCTTACCTTGTGCGGATCAAAGGTGACCCCGGCAACCCCCATGGCCGCCATGATCCTCCCCCAGTTGGGGTCTTGACCAAAAAAGGCCGTCTTCACCAAGGGGGAATGGGCGATCCTGAAGGCCATCCGCTCGGCATCACGGACGCTCTTGACCCCGCGCACCACAATCTCCACCACCTTCGTCCTGCCTTCCCCATCCCGGACAATGGCCCTGGCCAAGTGGTCCATGACCGTGAAGAGGGCCTCTTGAAAGGGGCGCGAACGTCTCTCATCAGGATGGAGCGCCCGCGTGCCCGCCGCACCGTTGGCCATCAGGAGGATCATGTCGTTGGTGCTGGTATCGCCGTCGATGGTGATCCGGTTGAAGGTTGAACAAACCCCCGCGGACAGCAGGGCGGACAACTCCTTTGCTTCTATCGGCGCATCGGTCATGATAAAGGCCAACATGGTGGCAAGTTGGGGGTGGATCATCCCCGCCCCCTTGGCCATGCCGAGGATGGTGATCTCATCGCCGTCGATCGAGACTTGCTTGGTCATGACCTTGGGGCGCGTATCGGTGGTCATGATGGCCTCGGCGGCATCTGCAAAACCATCAGCGGAGAGTTGCGTTACCAATGCCGGGATGCCCCTCTCGACCCGCTCCATGGGAAGGGGGTGGCCGATCACCCCGGTGGAAGCAACCAACACCTGCTGGTGGGGAATACCAAGGGCATTGGCGGCCACGTGGGCCATGGCCTCGGCATCCTTGAGCCCCTGCTCGCCGGTGCAGGCATTGGCGTTGCCGCTGTTGACGATCACGCCCCGGCACATACCCCGGCGCACCCGCTGCCTTGTCCAAAGCACGGGCGCGGCCTTGACCCGGTTGCTGGTAAAGAGACCAGCCACCCGTGCCGGCGCCTCGGAATAAATAAGGGCCAGATCCTTGGCCCCTGCTGCCGTCTTTATTCCACAGGCGATCCCCGCCGCCTGAAAGCCCTTCGGTCCCAGCCTGTTACCTCCCACAGCACTTTTTGTATTTCAGCCCGCTGCCGCACGGGCAAGGATCATTGCGGCCGACCTTCTTCCCCTCCCGGCGCACGGTCACAGGGGCCGGCGCCTCCGCCCGCATGGCCATGTCCGCCATGTCCGGATGGGGAGACGAAGATACTGGTGGAGGGGGCGGCGTCCGGGGGGCCTCAAGCCCCCCCCTGATCATGAACAGCCTCGGCCTTTGGGACCCTTGCAGCGTCGGCACCTCTTTTTCCTCGGCAAGTTGTACCGCGAAGAGCTTGCGCACCGCATCTTCCCTCACGCTGGCCAGCATATCGATGAACAGTTCATACCCCTCCCGTTTATACTCCAAGAGGGGGTTTTTCTGGCCGTAGCCCCGCAGGCCGATGCCTTCCTTGAGGTGATCGATGTTCAAGAGGTGGTCTTTCCACAGGCCATCGAGGGTCTGCAAGAGGATGAACCGCCCCAAATCCCTCATCACGTCCTCGCCAAAGGTCTTTTCCTTTTCATCATAATAAGCCCGGGCTTTTTCTATGATGGAGTCTCGAAGGTCTTCCTGCTTCATACCCTTGAGCGTCTCCTGGTCGATATCCAAGGCAGTGGAAAACGTCTGCTGAAAGGCCTCGTGCAGCCCCGCCAGATCCCATTCGTCGGGATAGCGTTTCTCATCGGTGTATGCATCGACGATTCCCTCCCCTACCTCCTCTATCATGTCGTGGACCATCTCCTTTAACCGTCCACCCTCCAAGATCTCCCTGCGCTGGGAGTAAATCACCTCTCGTTGCTGATTCATCACGTCGTCATATTCCAAGAGGTGTTTCCTGATCTCAAAGTTGCGGCCTTCCACCCTCCGCTGGGCGTTCTCGATGGCCTTGGTGACGAGTGAATGTTCGATGGGCTGATCCTCCTCAACACCCAATTTGTCCATGACCCCAGCGATTCGTTCGGAGCCGAAGATCCGCAGGAGGTCGTCTTCCAGGGATAGATAGAAGCGGGATGAGCCGGGGTCTCCCTGCCGTCCGGACCTCCCCCGCAACTGATTGTCGACGCGTCGGCTCTCATGGCGCTCCGTCCCCAGGACATGGAGGCCTTCCGTCTCGATCACCTTGTCTTTCTCCTCGGAGGTAACGGCCAATGCCTGCTGATGGGCGGCCTCCACCTCGGCTTCGTCCGCCTCCTTCCCCACCTGGTTGAGGGCGATCATCCTGGGATTCCCCCCCAGGAGGATGTCGGTCCCGCGCCCCGCCATATTGGTGGAGATGGTCACGCCCTTGAAACGGCCCGCCTGGGCGATAATCTCCGCCTCCCTTTCATGGTGCTTGGCGTTGAGCACGTGATGGGGTATTCCCCTCTTTTTTAAGAGCTTGCTCAAACGCTCCGATTTATCGATGGAGACGGTTCCCACCAAGACGGGACGTCCCCTCTCGTGAAGCTCTTCTATCTCCCGGGCCACCGCGTTGAACTTCTCCCGCTCCGTCTTATAGATCACATCCGAATAGTTGGTTCGGATCAGGGGGCGATTGGGGGGCATCACCATTACGTCAAGGTCGTATATCTTCTTGAACTCAGCGGCCTCGGTGTCGGCGGTCCCCGTCATCCCCGCCAATTTATCGTACATCCTGAAGTAGTTCTGGAAGGTGATGGTGGCCAACGTCTGGTTCTCGCTCTCTATCCGGACACCCTCCTTGGCCTCCACGGCCTGGTGGAGCCCGTCGCTCCAGCGTCGGCCCGGCATGAGCCTGCCGGTGAACTCATCGACGATGATCACCTGACCGTCCTTCACCACATAATCGACGTCCCGCTTGAAGAGGGTGTGGGCCCGCATCGCCTGGTTGACGTGATGGAGGGTGTCGATATACTCGGGGTCGTAGAGATTTTCCACGTTGATGATCTTCTCCACCCGGGCCACCCCCTCCTCGGTGAGGGCCGCCGTATTGCTCTTCTCATCGATGGTATAATCCCGCTCTTTCCTCAGTTGGGGGATAACCCGGTTGAGCTTATAGTATTTGTCCGTGGACTCCTCCGCAGGCCCCGAGATGATCAGGGGGGTCCTGGCCTCATCGATGAGGATGCTGTCCACCTCGTCCACGATGGCATAGTGGGGTTCGCGCTGGACATAGTCGTCCAGGCTGAACTTCATGTTGTCTCGGAGGTAGTCGAAGCCGAACTCATTATTGGTCCCATAGGTAATGTCGGACCCGTAGGCCTCCCGCCTGGCTGAATCGCTCATATCATGCACGATCACACCCACCGAGAGCCCCAAAAACCGGTAGATGACCCCCATCCACTCACTGTCTCGCTTGGCCAGATAGTCATTGACGGTGACGATATGCACCCCTTTGCCGGTCAGGGCATTGAGATAGGCCGGGAGGGTGGACACCAGAGTTTTTCCTTCGCCGGTAGCCATCTCAGCTATTTTTCCTTCGTGCAGGACAACACCCCCGATGAGCTGGACATCAAAGTGGCGCTCTCCTAAGGTGCGCCTCGCCACTTCCCTGACCACGGCAAAGGCCTCGGGCAAGAGGTCGTCCAGTGATGACCCCTGTGCCACCCGTCCCTTGAATTCGCCCGTCTTGGCGGCCAGGTGGTGGTCGCTGAGGGGTTGGATCTGGGGTTCGAGAGCGCCTACCTGCTCGACAAGTGGCTGAATTCTCTTGAGTTCCCGCTCGTTTTTACTCCCCACCACCTTTTTGACAACGGTACCGAGCATTGCTACCTACTTCCTTTCGCACGGCTGCCCCTGGAGGGGGTACCCCCTCCAGGCAGCTGAGTAATATTGTCTATAGTTATTGTAATGCGAAAACGGAAAAAAAGAAAGGGCCTTAATTCAAGATATAGTTCCTGGGGTCTAGTGGGACGTTGTTCAATCTCACTTCGTAGTGCAGGTGGGGGCCGGTGGCCCTCCCCGTGCTGCCCATGGCAGCGATCCGGTCACCCCTCTTGATCCGTTGCCCCACATTCACGTATGTCTTGGAGAGATGGGCATAACGGCTAACGATACCATACCCGTGGTTGATCTCCACCATTAATCCGAAACCAAAGTTACGGAAGGCACGGGCAACCACCCCATCGGCGGGGGCGATAATGGGGGTCCCCATTCTGTTGGCGATGTCGATCCCTTCATGAAACTGCCGCAACCCCGTAAAGGGGTCAATGCGGTATCCGAAACCCGAGGTCAACCAGCCGCGGACAGGCCAAACGGAAGGGGTGGATGCTAATTGCTTCTTCTTCCCCTCTAAAAATGAATAAAGTTCCTCAAAACTCTTTTCCCGGAACTCCGCCTCTGTACACAGACGGTCCAATTCCGTCTTCATCCTCTGGAGATCTGCTTCCGCCCCCTCTTCCGGGTTATGTGGGGTAACGCCGCCTACCCCGAGGAAGGAACCGGTCTCTTGTGCATTCTCGAGATTGGCGATGATGCGGAGCTTGACATCGAATTCCTTCAACCGTTGAATCTGTTGCTGGAATTCTTCTACCTTCTTGTTGAGAGAGGCGATGTAGGTCGTTCGTTCCTTCTGCTCCTTCTCCATCCTGATAATGTGCACGCTCTTGGAAATGTAACTAATGGTAATAATAGGAAAAGCAACGATGACGGCTAGGAGAACCGTGAAGAGAATTTTGGCGGCCTGTTCGGGAATTTTGAGCTTAAGAGGTTTACCAGGCCCGCCACGGAATATCCATATCGTATAACCCCCTGCTCTTTTCATATCCCATCCCCCTCCAAAAAATTTTCTGGTTTCTCTTAGAAAATCCCTTGAGCCATTCCCTTCGACCGCCAAAAAAGCATATACTAAACAATTAAAGTTTGTCAACCCCTTAATAATTAAAAATTATGCATGTCCTCCATAATGCTTCATGCGTTGGCGGCCAGGACCATGCTTGAGTAAGCCTGCATAATACCTATCAACTGTGAAAACATGCACAAATAGTACCTCACCTACAAAACCGTTGATCTATGATCTTTCCTATGGTAAGAGTAGGCGGTCTTCACATCAATTAAGTGGATCTTTCACATATTCTCGTCGGAGGTGAAAAGGTGGGAAAGGGTTTTTGGGGTTGGTTGTGCTGGTTTTTATTCCTCTTTCTCGTGGACTTTACTATCCCCTTTCACGTACTGAAAGGTGTCCAGAAAGTTCAGGGAAGCTTCCTCTTCTGGATCATATGGATGGCCATCGCCATCGTAAGCATGTTCGCGATCTTTCTCAGATGGCGGGAAGGGCATACTAATGGCTAACCGCTTGATTTCCAAGGGATATTAGCACGCAAAACGGTGAATGAGGTGCGTTATGAGTGAAAGCTTGTATGCATGGTTGGCCATCGGTATCTATATCGCTGTCGGCATTGGTGTTGCTATCCTTGCCCGGCGCAAGCTGGGCTTTGGGATGAACGAGTTCTTTCTCGGAAACCGCAGCATAGGAGGTTTTGTCTCCGCCATGACGTACGCCGCAACCACCTACAGTGCCTTTATGATGGTGGGGCTTGCCGGTTTAACCTATAAATTCGGGGTTGGCGCCTTGGGATTCGAGCTGACCTATCTGTGCGGCCTCGTTTTAGTAGTATTCTTCGGCCCCCGGTTCTGGCTGGTGGGGAAGCGGTTCGATTATCTCACCCATGCCCAGCTGTTGGCCGACCGCTACCAAAACCGGGCGGTGGGCATCGTGGCCTCCCTCCTCTGCCTCATCTTCCTCATCCCCTATGCAGCCATACAGGTGATGGGCATCGGTTATCTCTTGGCACGTGTCTCACAGGATGCAATTTCCTCCATAGGCATTGGCTCTCTCTTAGCAGGTGTTCCACAGGAGTCAATTGCTCTTTTTATCGGAATGGTACTCGCTATCATATTGGCTATTGTCTGGGCGAACATCGCCGGTCTGCGTTCCGTGGCGTGGACCGATGCACTGCAGGCCCTCATCATGCTCGTCGTATCTATTGCGGCTGTGTGCTTCTTGGCCTACCGGGGATTTGGCGGGTTTGGGGGCTTCTTTACGAAGATGAACCAGGAGATCCCCCACCTCCTCGCAGGCCCGGGGCTGTTCAAATTCAATGTCTTCTTTGGACTCGCGCTGCCGTGGGTATTCTTCTCCCTTTCCAATCCCCAGGTGACCCAGAGACTCTTTATCCCCAAATCCGTCACCGCCTTCAAACAGATGATCGGCGGCTTCCTCATCTTCGGCTTCATCTACACCGTCGTGTCTGTATTGTGGGGGTTTGGTGCCAAACTGATGCTCCCCGGATTGGAAAACGCGGACCTGGCGACCCCCATGCTCCTGGCCCACTCAACCATACCGTGGGCCATAGCAATCATCGTCATGATCGGCATCCTGGCGGCAGCCATTTCGACCATTAATTCTATCTTATTGACCCTGTCGTCAATGGTTGCCCGCGACATCTACAAGACAGGCATCAATCCGCGGGCCCCGGAAAAACTGGAACTCAAGATCGGTAAGGTTATCATACCTATTTTGGCGGCCATATTTTTCTTTTTTGCCTGCTGGGCTACGGGAATTATCGGATTACCAAAGTTTGGTATAGAATTTATGATAGCACCTCTTGCATCTGCCGCTTCGGCCGGGCTCTTGATGGCAGTACCAGCCATCATCGGCGCCTTCTTCTGGAAGAGGGCGACCGCAGCCGGTGCCCTGACCAGCATGGTGGTCGGTGCCGTCCTGGTCTTGATACTCCAGATACAAGGATATAAACCCCTGGGGTGGTGGCCCGGGGTGTGGGGATTTATCGTCTGCATCGTCCTCTACGTGGTCGTCAGTCTGATGACTGAAGCCCCCGTGAAAAAGGCAAAAGAATTTATCGGTTATCTGAACAAAGAACTTCCGAAGAGGAATTTTATTTGACATGAACACCAAGATAGGAGTCATCGTAGGGGATATCCAAGGCGATTTTACCGAATGGAAAAAGGGCTCATTGGCCGTCCCCGACTCAGGTGAGGATTTCGTCAAACGGGCAGAGGAAGTTACCCAATCGTTGTATCAGGCAGGCTTCCCCATCTTTGGTGCCCAAGACTGGCACCCACATGACCACATCTCCTTTTATACCAACAACCCCGGCACGAAACCCCTTGAGACCATCGAGATTGACGGAAGGACACAGATCCTGTGGCCTCCTCACTGTGTGCAAGGAACCGAGAACGCCAGGATATTAGTCGACAACAACCTCTTCCTGGCCGTCGTTCAGAAGGGAAGGGATAAACAATACGACAGTTATTCGGCCTTTCAGGATGATGGGGGACACAAGACGGAGATGGAAAACATCCTGAGGCGCAATGAGATCGAACAAATCGTGCTCTATGGCATCGCCACCGATTACTGTGTACGGGCCACCGTTATTGATGCACTGCAGGCTGGCTTTCAGGTGATGGTCATCAAGGAACTGTGCCGGGGGGTTGCCCCGGATACCTCACGGGCGGCCCTGGAGGAAATGAAGGGGGCGGGCGCACTCATCCTGGAAACATTCGATATTGCCAAGCTGAGGGAAGCCGGGTAACTCAATAATGTTGATTTTGTGGTGTTAGTCCCGCAAGACGGGATTCGAGCCGAAGGTGCTACACGTCGCCTAAGTGACAGCTCAACTCGGCATCTGCGCCGCCGTCGCCCATCATCTAGGCTGTTTTCTCTTTACGGCCGGTAACGCCGTCCGCGCCTGTCCGTTGTACTGAGGCGGCGCGGACAACAGGATCAAAGGTCAATAAGGCTTCTTGATAAACTAAAGCCTATCTCTCTCAGGGGTCTATAAAATCCGCATTAATTACATAAAAAAGGGGACCCTCTGTAACGAGGATCCCCTTGAAGGACCGAAAGGAATCAAACCAGAGATACCTTGGAGGCCTGGGGTCCTTTAGGCCCATCCGTAATCTCAAACTCCACTTCTTGTCCTTCGTAAAGGGTTCGAAATCCTTCCCCCTCGATAGCCGTGTAGTGGACGAATACATCATCCCCTTCATCTCTCTCAAGGAAGCCATACCCCTTCTTGTCGTTAAACCACTTTACCCGTCCTTTAGGCATACCTATTACTCCTCCTTCAAAAAATTGTAACCTCTGAGGTCCCGCCCATTGCAGCCCTCTCTTATGATAAGCGCAATCCTTTGTGAACAAAAGAGATAACCCCTCTGGGACCCCATACAGGCCATCGCTCCCGCCCTCAAGCTGATCTCCACTTATCAGACGTGGGGAGCATAACAGATAAGGGGAAGGTTGTCAATAAAATAATACAAATCAGGTCATCTCTGCTCAGAGCGGAGCGACCGCAACTCTGCCGTTGTAGCCCCTTGAGCATAGCGGGTGTACCCACATCCCTGATCTGCGATTGGTCGATGGCGAACTCGCCGAACCCTGAACCCATCTGCCAGAGAAGAATCTTCTGTGTCATTAATGTGCCTCCCACTTTTTAGTTTTCTGACAAACGCCGATAGACGATGATTACGTATATAAACGTTACAATATTATATTTGAATCGTCAATTATTATAGTGGTAAACCCTCCTACAGCAACACTAGTTACCCCAATCCTACGATAAAAAACAACCAGAAAGCGAAGGGGATGTTGACAGGGAAAAGATTTTTTGGTACATTTCTGTCAGCAAAGGTAATTTTATACTTGAAAAAAATAGAAAGATCGTTTAATATTCCAATATAGAGAAACAAGGGGCAAAAGGGGTAAAAAGATCGGAGAAAATCCCTTTTACATCCTTAGTAGTCGTTGATTTTTAGATCATTTCGGGTTTAACATATAAGATTATGCTGGTGTAGCTCAACTGGCAGAGCGGCTGATTTGTAATCAGCAGGTTGCGGGTTCAAGTCCCATCACCAGCTCCATTTTTTTGCCCAAAAGGAGAGGTTCCCGAGTGGCCAAAGGGAGCAGACTGTAAATCTGTTGGCGTAGCCTTCGGAGGTTCGAATCCTCCCCTCTCCACCACCTTAATTATAAGGAATGGAGGGCGGGAATAGCTCAGTTGGCGAGAGCATCAGCCTTCCAAGCTGAGGGTCGCGGGTTCGAATCCCGTTTCCCGCTCCACAAAGGGCAGAAGAGATTGTCTAACGCCGAGAGCAAGCTTTTCACTCTATGCAGAGTAACGAGTGGGCCCACGTAGCTCAGGGGTGGAGCGCTTCCTTGGTAAGGAAGAGGTCATCGGTTCAATCCCGATCGTGGGCTCCAGAAAAAACTATATACACGGTACGGTAAGGAGGTCATCTAATGGCCAAGGCAAAGTTTGAGCGTACGAAGCCGCATATTAATATCGGGACGATCGGGCATGTAGATCATGGCAAGACGACGTTGACGG
>Ga0307422_1001937_pt1 | contig 10493 bp, 8 predicted proteins | sample SalMarWE160290MG_FD_202153 | JGI IMG/M metagenome (GOLD analysis project Ga0307422, IMG submission 202153) | Salt marsh sediment microbial communities from the Plum Island Ecosystem LTER, Massachusetts, United States - WE1602-90 | ecosystem: Environmental > Aquatic > Marine > Intertidal zone >...
CATCCGCAATGGTACAAACCAGGGCTTTGCCCGGGCCGTCAACCAGGCCCTGGCCCAGGCACGGGGGCGCTATATCGTGCTCTTGAATAGTGATGCCCGGCTCTTGGAAGGGACGGCCCAGACCCTCGTTTCTTTTATGGAAGAAAACCCCGATGTGGGTATCGCAGGTGGTCAATTGATCAACGCGGATGGGTCGCGGCAGAACTCCATTGCCCCCTTTCCTTCGCTGGCCACGGAGCTGTTCAACAAACGCCTGTTGCGGATCCTCTTCCCCCATCGGTACCCGGGTAAGGAACGGGATTATCCTAGCCCCATAGACGTCGATTCCTTGGTGGGCGCCTGCATCATCGTCCGCCGCCAGGCCATTGATGAGGTGGGACCCTTGGATGAAGGGTATTTTTTCTTCATGGAAGAGACCGATTGGTGCATGAGAATGAAAAAGCAGGGATGGCGGATCAGTTTTGTCCCTGAGGCCCGCATCCTCCACCAGCAGGGGTCCAGTGTCGCCAGGGCCAGGACCGAGGCCCGGATTGAATACTATCGTTCTCGATACCGTTTGTTCGCCAGATGGCGGGGCAGGGCTGAGACCATCCTGTTAACGGGGGGGTTGGTCCTGCGCCTGGTTGGAGAGGTCGTGGGCAATTCTCTCTTGCTTTGGAAGAAACGGTATCGGGAGCGCTGGAGCTGCTACTGCCGGCTCTTGCTGTGGCACTTGAGGGGCTGTCCATCTAATGTTGGTTTGAGAGAGGTGAGCTATGTTACGACAGATCAGCGGTAGAATCGACATCGACAAACTCGTGCAGAGGTTCAAAAAGACCACCCTCATGGTGGTGGGTGACATCATGATCGATGAGTTTATCTGGGGGACGGTCTCCCGGATCTCACCCGAGGCCCCGGTGCCGGTGGTTGCCGTCACCCATGAGGACCTCATGCTGGGGGGTGCCGCCAATGTGGTACACAACGTCCATAGCCTGGGGGGGCGGGTCTTGCTGGCCGGTGTGATCGGTGACGATCGAATGGGCGAGAAGATCAAGGAACTCATGGCGGGACAAAAGATCGATGGGGGAGGGCTGGTGGTTGAAAGGGGGAGGTCGACGACGGTCAAGACGAGGATTATTGCCCACAGCCAACAGGTGGTCCGCTTTGACCGAGAGAGCCGTGAGCCAATCAGCACCAAGAGTCAAGAGCGTCTTCTGCGGTACATCGAAAAGAACTGGGCCCATGTTGACGGGATCATCATCTCCGACTACGGCAAGGGTCTGATCATCCCTGATCTGATGGATTTTATCATGAATAAAAAGAGGGATGATGGAAAGTTGGTGGCTGTCGACCCCAAGGTGAATAACTTTGCGTGTTACACCGGGGCTAGCATTCTAACCCCCAACCGCTACGAGGCCGAGGCGGCCGCCGGTAAAGAGATACGGGATGAAGATTCCCTCATGGAGGTGGGAAGGAATTTGCTGGAGCGGTTCGCCAGCCAGGCAATCCTCGTCACCAGAGGTGAAGAGGGGATGGTCCTCTTTGAGCGGGAGGGGAAGGTTGTTACCGTCCCCACCGTTGCCAAGGAGGTGTACGACGTCACGGGTGCAGGGGATACGGTGATCAGCGCCCTGACTTTGGCCCTGGCCGCCGGGAGCACGTTTGCCGAGGCGGCGGTTGTGGCCAACTATGCCGCTGGAGTTGTGGTAGGTAAGGTGGGAACCGCTACGGTTACTCCTGATGAGTTGAAGAAGGCCCTTACTGGACGCGCCCGCTCCTAATGGATTCCCACAAAAATTGCAACTCTCGGTTCCTCAGGAGATACGAACAGAGGAAAAAGAGGGTCACCGCTGCAATAATTCCTCCCCCTAACAGGATTATCTTCACCGCATAATCCCCGCTTTCCGTCCATTTATATCCCCGCTCGATGAAAATCGCTACCAGGGCCACCGGAATGGTGGCCACGGCTGTTTTGGAGATAGTTGCGGCCAGGTCTCTTGGACGGAGCCCTGAGGTTTTTCGGTGGAAGAAAAAGGCCAGCAACGAAACGTTTACAATCGCAGCGATTGACATGGCCAGTGCAAGCCCGGCGTGAAGCAAAGGACCCATCAGTATGAACCCAAGGAGTGAGTTGATTATTAATGCCCCGATGGCTGTGGTAACAGGGGTCTTGACTTCATCAAGGGCGTAAAAGGCCCTGGAGAGGACCTGAATCCCCCCGTAGGCCCAGAGACTGAGGGAATAATACAAAAGGGCCTGGGCCGTCATGAGAGTAGTGTGATATGTGAAGTCTCCCCTTTGTAAGATGAGGTTGAGGATGGGGACACGGAGGATGATGAGCCCCACCATGGCCGGTATGGTGATAAAGAGCATTATCCGTAAAGAAAAGTTTACCCCCTCGGTGAACTCTTCCATTTTTCCACCGCTGACGAGGCGAGCGAAGCTGGGCAGGACTGCGACCCCGAGGGCGATGGTGAAAATTCCTTGAGGGAATTCAAAAAACCTGAAGGCATAAAAGAGATATGAAACACTCCCCTCCGGCAGTTTGGTGGCAAGCAAGCGACTGATAACGAAGTTGAACTGATATGCCCCGATCCCCAGCATCATGGGGGCCATCATCAGGGCGATGCGTCGCAGTGCCGGATGACGCAGGTTGAAATTGAGCCTAAAGGTTATCCCCCTGGCTTTTAGAAAGGGGAGCTGGAGGAGGAGCTGGACGAGGCCCCCGAGGGCGAACCCCAGGGCCGCGGTGACGATGGGGGGGTATACCTTTGGGCTCAAAAAGAGGACGCAGGCAATGATGGAAATATTGAGCAGACAGGGGGCTACGGCAGGGGCAAAGAAGTGGCGGTGGGAGTTGAGGATCCCCATGGCCAAGGCCACCAGGCCGATAAAAAAGAGGTAGGGAAAGCATATCCGCGTCAGCAGGACGGTAAGCTTGATTTGCTCGGGATCGTTCCACCAGGGGGCCTGGAGCTTAACGATCCATGGACTCAGGGCGATTCCCAGTATGGTCAAGACAAAGAGGAGGGTAATGGTGATAGTGGTGGTAACATGGACAACCCGTGGGGCCTCGTGAGGCCGGTGGGTCAGATAGTCGGTATAGACAGGGACAAAGGAGGCCGTGAGGGTTCCCTCACCAAGGAGCCTCCTCAGCAAATTGGGTATGGTTAAGGCGAGAAAGAAGGCATCGGTGGCAGCGGTGGCACCGAAAAAGCCGGCGATCACTATATCTCTGATCAACCCCAGAATCCTGCTCGCAAAGGTGGCAGAACCCATCACACCGGTGGCCTTGACGATCTCTCGTTGCTCACGCATTTTTTCTCGAATCTAAAAAATCTGTGACACCTATTGACTAACATATTTTGAATTCCCTCGGCAACTGATTCTTTGTACTTTGGTCTGAGGCTGTTATTGCCTCGTCTTCTGAGGGATCGTAATTTTTCCCTGAGTTGAAAAATTTTGTCCCTTATGTTAGGCTTTTAGGACGAGTGAAATAGTTCTCTGTGAAAGAATTACTGGCTATTTATCATACATTATTGGAATTTTTCGGCGGACAGGGCTGGTGGCCGGCTGAAACACCCTTCGAGGTAATGGTGGGGGCCGTCTTGACACAAAATACGGCCTGGAGGAACGTGGAGCGCGCCATAGAGAATCTCAAGGAAGAGGGCGTGCTGACGCCTCAGAGTTTGATAGGGCTCGATGAAGCGAGATTGGCAGGGCTTATCAGACCGGCGGGATACTATAACGTTAAGGCCCGGCGGCTCAAGCACCTGATGCATTTCCTCGATGAGGCATATGGAGGGGGTCTCGAACGGATGTTCGCTGAACCCCTCTCGTCGTTGCGGGGGAAACTCCTCGAGGTAAAGGGGATCGGCCCTGAGACGGCCGACAGTATTCTCCTCTACGCAGGGGAAAAGCCGATCTTTGTGGTCGATGCCTATACGCGCAGGGTGTTGCTCCGACACGGTATGATCACCGATGGGGCATCATATGAGGATATCCAAGACCTTTTCATGCGGGGCCTTCCCCAGGACGTGGCATTATACCAGGAGTATCACGCCCTCTTGGTCCGATTAGCCAAGACCTTCTGTAAGACCAAACCCCTGTGTTCAGGGTGTCCTGTGGAGGATGGATGGCCTACCTCGAGCGGGAAGTAAGGCGATTAGTGGGGAAGGCGATCCATCACTATCATTTGATCGAGGATGGAGACCGGATACTGGTGGCCCTTTCCGGTGGGAAGGACAGCATGGTGATGTTGAATATCCTGCATGGGCGCAGGGCCCGGGTGCCCATCGACTATGAGCTGAAGGTACTCACGGTCGATCTCGGGTATGAAGGCGGCAATTTTGAGCCTTTACAGGGGTACGCGAGGGATCTCGGATATGACTTTGTCCTCAAAAAGACCCAGATCGGGCCCTTGGCACAGGGCGATGCAAACCGAGAAAGTCCCTGTTTCCTCTGTGCGCGGTTGAGACGAAAGGTCTTCTTCGAGACCGCTCAGGAGCTGGGGTGTAACAAGGTAGCCTTGGGGCATAATAAAGACGACATTATAGAGACCTTCCTGCTCAATACCTTTTACGGTGGGGAGATAAGCACCATGGTTCCCCATCAGGACCTGTTTGGTGGGGCGTTCGCCATCATTAGGCCCCTCGCTTTGGTCGAGGAGGCAAAGGTGCGGGCCTATGCCGACCTTCATGCATTGCCCGAGGTCCAGGATGGTTGTCCCACGCGCGGTACGACCCGCAGGGGGCAGATAAAATACCTGTTAGGGGAGCTTGACAAGGTGGATAGGAGGATAAAGAAGAATATCTTTGCCGCCCTCGGCAACGTTAAGAGTGAATACCTGTTAAATGGCCATGGATCACATCATTAAGTTCAGCTTTATCGTAATAGCTTCCCTTTTTTTGCTCTCGTGTGCCGCCCCGAAGGGAGAAGAAGATTTTTATCAAGCCGCCCGTCAACAGATGGTCAAGGAGGACATCGAGGGGCGGGGGATAGACGATGAGCGAGTTGTGCAGGCTATGTTGAAGGTGGAGCGGCACCTCTTTGTCCCGGAAGACTTTCGCCCCCTGGCCTATGCAGACCGCCCGCTGCCCATCGGCGAGGGGCAGACCATATCCCAGCCCTATATCGTGGCCCTGATGACCTATCATCTGCACCTGCAACCCGGAGAGAAGGTCCTGGAGATAGGCACCGGTTCAGGATACCAGGCCGCTGTCTTGGCGGAGTTGGTCAAGGAGGTGTATTCCATCGAGATCATTGGGGAGTTGGCCACCACAGCCCACAAACGCCTTCAGGAGTTGGGTTACCATAGTGTGCTGGTGAAGTGCGGCGATGGTTTTTACGGCTGGGAGGAGCACGCCCCCTATGACGCCATTATCGTAACCTGTGCCACACCGACCGTCCCTGAGCGCTTGGTCGAGCAACTAGGGGAAGGAGGCAGGATGATCTTGCCCTTAGGCGGTGAGCCCTTTTACCAATCCCTTACCGTACTCACCAAGCGAAGGGGGAACCTCGAGAAGCAACGGATTACGGGGGTCGTCTTCGTCCCCATGACAGGGGCAATAGGGGAGGATTGAGGTACAGGGAGGACGCAGTGCCCAAGAAGCGAATATCCCCTCACGGGGCCGGACAGGAACTGGAGAGATATACGATCGAGTTGAAACGGATGGGGGAAAAGTGCAAGAAGCTGGAGATCCTCACCAAGCTCAGCGGTCTCCTTAATTCCTCTCTGGATTTTGAATACGTGAAAATGAGGGCTATTGCGGCTGTAACGGAACTCCTCGACTGTGAGACCAGTTCTCTCCTCTTGAAGGACGAGGAGGGAAAACTCTTTTTTGAGGTGGCTTTGGGAGAAAAGGGGGAGATCGTAAAACGGTTTCAACTCAAGATGGGGGAAGGGATCGCAGGGTGGGTGGCCCTGCATGGAAAGTCGCTTATCGTTCCCAATGCCCACGATGACGCCCGTTTTTTCAAAGAAGTGGATCAGGCCACCGGTTTCGTCACCCATACGATTATCTGTGTTCCCCTGCGGTGCAAGGGGGCAATCATCGGGGTCATCCAGGGCATCAACAAAGAAGAGGGTGCGTTTACGCAGGACGATCTCGAGCTCTTTCAGGCCCTCGCAGATCAGATCGCCGTGGCCCTGGACAATGCCCAGTTGTATACGGAATTGAACGAGATGGCCCGGAAGCTTGTGATGGGTCTCTCAGAGGTCATTGAAAAGAGAGACAGTTACACTGGCGGGCACCCCCAGCGGGTCTTGAAGGTCTGCATGGCGATGTCCACGTATCTGTCGTTGACTCCCGAAGAAAAAGGGCACCTTACCCTTGCGGCCATACTCCATGACATAGGAAAAGTGGGAATTACCGATCACATCCTGGGCAAGAATGGGGTATTGACCGTGGAAGAGATGGAGATCATCAGAGACCACCCCAGTGCCGGCGCAGAGATAGTGGGGCATATCAAACAATTGCAGCCGATCATCCCGGGGATCAAATACCACCATGAACATTATGATGGTTCAGGATATCCCGAGGGGCTGGTGGGCGAGGAAATCCCCCTCATCGCCCGGATCATCGCTGTGGCCGACACCTACGATGCCATCATCCATGACAGATCATATCAAAAAGGAATGAGCAAAAGCGAGGCGGTTGCAGAGATTGTAGAGAATGTCGGGACCCAGTTTGATCCGCGCATCGTAGAGGCCTTTGCCCAGGCCCTGGATAACGGTGATTTGTGATAGTGACGGTTCTCTCAGCATCACAATAATCCGTGGGGATTACATCACCATACCGTGAGGAGAGACGATGAGAGCACGACCTGACAACCCGATTATCTTTGCCTTAGATGTAGGGAGCGAGGCAGAGGCCCAGCGATTTGTGGAGGAACTCAGGGATGTGGTATGGGGCTTCAAGATAGGCAAAGAGCTCTTCACCTGGCTGGGGCCGCGGGTAGTGGAGATAGTGCAGGAGGGAGGCAGTAAGGTTTTTTTTGATTTAAAGTATCACGACATCCCGGCGACGGTGGCCAAGGCTGCGGCCATGGCCACACGGCTCAGGGTATCCATATTTAACCTCCATGCCCTGGGGGGCTTGGAGATGATGCGTGCAGCCGTCGAAGCCTCCCATGAGATGGCCCACAAAGAAGGTTTGCCCGTTCCCATGATATTGGGCGTCACCGTATTGACGAGTCTGCAGGAACGCGATCTCCAGAGCGTGGGCATTACCCTGTCTGTAGAGGAAGAGGTGGTCCAGCTGGCCACTCTGGCTCAACGGGCAGGCCTCACCGGGGTGGTTGCCTCCCCCCTGGAGATCGGACCTTTGCGCAGGACCTGCGGCGAGGATATGATTATTGTCACCCCAGGAGTGAGACCGCGCAAAGACCCACGACACGATCAAGTCAGGGTGATGACCCCTGCCGAGGCGATCAGGGCAGGGGCCGATTATCTGGTTATCGGGCGTCCCATCAGGGACGCCGCTGATCCCTTCAAGGCAGCGCAGGATATCCTGCAAGAGATTAGAGCAGCGACCTAAACCGCTCTATGTCCTGGGGCGTATCGATACCGATGGAGGGGGAGGAGCACATAACGGTTTTGATCTTATAGCCGTTTTCCACTATCCTGAGTTGCTCCAATTTTTCCTGCTCTTCAAGACGACTGGGCGGCAGGACGGTGAGCTTCAGGAGAAACTCCCGCCGAAAGGCGTACAGGCCGATGTGTTGCCAATAGCCGCTGAGCTCTTTCTTTGGTAGGTTTTTGATGAACTCGGTCTCATTGTCAGAATCAGTGCTCGCCTGCTCTACTATGCTCCGGGGATAGGGGATGGGCGCACGGGAAAAGTAAAGGGCGAATCCCTCACGATCCACCACGACCTTGACCACATGGGGGTTGTAGAGGTCAGCGCCATGTGCCAAGGGGGTTATTAAGGTTGTTACCATGATCGACGGGACGTGCGAGAAGGGTTCGATGGCCTGATCGATTGCCTCCGGCTGGATGAGCGGTTCGTCTCCTTGACAGTTCACCACGATTGCTGCATCAATGCCCGCCGCCACTTCGGCTACCCGTTCAGTGCCTGAACGATGGTGAGGAGAAGTCAGCATGGCCTCTCCGCCGAATTTCCTTACTGCAGAGACTATCCGCTCATCGTCGGTGGCGACGATGACCTGCTGGACCGATGATAACTGAACCCGTTCATACACGTGCTGGATGAGGGGTTTCCCCTTGATCTCTATTAGAGGTTTACCGGGCAGGCGGGTGGAGCCGTATCTGGCGGGTATGATAGCGGTGGTCTTCATATCAAACTCTCCAAGGAATTGCCATTATAGCACGTTGCCATGAGAAAAAAAGAGGGGGCCGTACCATGTGGCCCCCTTCCTCCGTTCTGTTATCGTGGTATTCACGACAAGACGATCTTGACTACCTCGTCCATTCGCTGTACGAACTTAAATTCCAGTCCCTCTTTGACATGATCAGCCAATTCTTCCAGGTCCTTTTCATTCTTTTGGGGCATGATGATGGTCTTGATCCCCGCCCTCTTTCCTGCCAGGACCTTCTCTTTGATTCCGCCGACAGGAAGAATCATTCCCCGCAAGGTGATTTCACCGGTCATCGCCACATCGTTGCGCACAGGCTTGTCGGTTAGCAGCGAGGTAAGGGCTATAAACATGGCAATCCCTGCTGAGGGTCCATCTTTGGGGATGGCGCCGGCGGGGACATGGATGTGGATATCGTTTTTTTGATAGAAGTTTTCCTCGATCCCCAGGTCCTTGGCCTTGGACCTGATGTAACTGAGGGCGGCCTGGGCCGATTCTTTCATCACCTCCCCCAGCTGTCCCGTCAGGGAAAGCCCCTTTTCGCCGTTCATCTTGGTGGCCTCCACAAAGATGATGTCTCCTCCGGTGGGGGTCCAGGCCAGGCCGGTGGCTATCCCTGGATCAGAGGTCCTCTCCGCCACATCAGAGAAGAACTTAACCGGCCCTAAGAACTTGTGCAACATATCGGGTGCCACCGTCACCTTTTCTTTGTTCCCTTCGGCCACCTCTTTGGCCACCGCCCGGCAGACCGCTGCGATCTCCCGCTCGAAGTTTCGTACCCCGGCCTCCCTTGTGTAGGAATTTATGACCTTCAAGAGGGTCTCATCCTTGAACTCCAACAGTTCAGAAGAAAGTCCATGCTCGTTAAGCTCTTTAGTGATGAGGTGCTGCTTGGCAATCATCAGCTTCTCATCATCAGAGTATCCAGGCAGCTCCAAGACCTCCATGCGGTCTTTTAAGGCCGGTGGGATGGGTTCGAGTATATTGGCTGTGGTGATGAACATGACCTTTGAGAGATCAAAGGGGACGTCGATGTAGTGGTCTGAAAACGAGAAATTCTGTTCAGGGTCGAGCACCTCCAGCAGGGCGGAGGATGGATCCCCCCTGAAATCGGTGCCGATCTTATCCACCTCATCGAGCATGAAGATCGGGTTATTGTTCCCGGTCTTTTTGATGCCCTGTATGATCCTGCCTGGCAGGGCACCGACATAGGTCCTCCTGTGTCCTCTGATCTCCGCTTCATCTCGTACCCCGCCCAGGGAGATCCTGGTGAACTTGCGCTCCATGGCCCTGGCGATAGACATTCCCAGGGATGTTTTTCCCACCCCGGGGGGGCCCACAAAGCAGAGGATAGGGCCCTTCATGTCCTTTTTCAACGTGCGCACGGCCAAATACTCCAAAATCCGCTTTTTCACCTTCTCTAAGTCATAGTGATCTTCGTCCAAGATCTTTCGGGCATGGTCAATAGCGAGGTTGTCATCGGTACTCTTTGACCAGGGGAGCTCTACCAACCAATCGAGGTAGGTCCTGGCCACCGTGTATTCTGCTGAGGCAGGGGGCATCTTGGAAAGTCTGTCAAGTTCCTTTTCAGCGGTCTTACGTGCCTCTTCGGGCATCCCCGCATTTTCGATCTTTTCCTTCAACTCCTTTAGTTCGGCACCATGTTCATCGATCTCACCTAGTTCTTTTTTGATGGCCTTCATCTGCTCCCGCAGATAGTATTCCCGCTGCGTCTTGTCGATATCCTCCTTAACCTGTGACTGGATTTTATCTCCCAGCTCCAGTATCTGAACCTCTCGAGCAAGCAGGAGGTGGACTTTGTTGAGACGCTCCTGCACGTTGATGATTTCCAATACCTCTTGCTTTTCCGAGGGGTTAATGTTGAGGTTGGAGCAAACGATATCGGCCAGGATGCCGGGGTCCTTGATGTTCACAACCATGTTCTTTAAGTCTACGGTGAGGTGAGGTGCTAATTCTACTGCCCTTTGGAAGAGATTTTCCAAGTTCATAACGAGGGCATCAATTTCTACTCCTGTGGCTTCCTCCTCAGGAAGCACCTTTACCTCAGCCACAAAACAGGGGTCATCTTGAATATACCGTGATATCTTTATCCGTTCGAGTCCCTGGACAATGACCCGTTGGGTGCCATCTACCTCCCTCACCATGCGGACCAGGTGAGCTGCAACTCCTACGTTATA
>Ga0307422_1001938_pt1 | contig 10488 bp, 7 predicted proteins | sample SalMarWE160290MG_FD_202153 | JGI IMG/M metagenome (GOLD analysis project Ga0307422, IMG submission 202153) | Salt marsh sediment microbial communities from the Plum Island Ecosystem LTER, Massachusetts, United States - WE1602-90 | ecosystem: Environmental > Aquatic > Marine > Intertidal zone >...
TTAAAAATGACCCGCCCTACACGCCCGGCGATCCCCTGCCGGCGGACGGCGCCACCGGCGAGAGCGTCGACGTGGACCTGGCCTGGACGGGCGGCGATCCCAACGCCGGCGACGTGGTGACCTACACCGTCTATCTCGATACCAGCACGCCGCCGACTAGCACGGTCTGCACCGGCAGCGCCACGGTGTGCGATCTTCCGGGCAGCTTGGCACCCAACACTCTCTACTACTGGCAGGTCGTCGCCGCTGACAATCACGGTGAGGCCACCGCCGGCCCAGTATGGGACTTTGCTACCGGCACCGCCATCAGCTCCACCATCCGCGGCTATGTGCGCGACGTTTCCCTCGCTGCCCTTGAGGGGGTGACGATCACATTCAGCGGAATCCCCACAGCGACCACCACCGGCAGCGATGGCTACTATGCCCAGGCCGGTTTCGGCGGCGGCACGGTCACCGTCACCTTTGAAGCCGATGGGTACACCTTTAGCCCGTGGCTGGACCAGGTGACGGTCAGCGGGGACGTGACCCATCACGCCACAGGCTATTCTCTCACCCACACCATCCTGCTCTTCAGCGACGGATTCGAGAGCGGTAGCCTGGGCAGCGCCTGGGCTGCGGAGACCGATTACGAGGGGCGCGTTCAGATATCGAGCGCTTATTCTCATCAGGGCAGCTATAGCCTGCTGCTCGACGACGAGATCGGCCCGGGCGGCGATTTCACCTCTCACGCGTCGATCATTCTCCCCCTGGATTTGAGTGGGGAAACGGAGGTCAAGCTGGGTTTCTGGTGGCGGGCGTTCAAGTTTGAGTCGCCCCCCGACGACAGTGGCGTATTCATCAGCGACGACGATGGAGAGACGTGGAGCAAGGTATTCACCTTTACCGGTCCGACTGAGTTCTCTTATGCACTGATCGACCTGGATGGGGAGGCCAGCAAAGCCGGGCTGACCTTCGGCGACCACTTCTTGGTCAAGTTCCAGATTTACGAAAACTGGCCCATCCCGACCGACGGGTGTGTTATCGATGATGTGATCGTCTACAGCGACAGGTACAACCTGCATCTGCCTATGATCCTGAGGGGCTGGCCGTAGTGGCCAGTGTGGAAGTCTTTGTTGTCCGTAGATCGTGGAAGGCACTTTTTAAGAAAGGAGAAAACAAATGAAAAAGAGACTTATTGTGGTATTGGTACTGCTGCTGGGACTTGGGATCACAATGATCCCGCCGGCATCCGCCGCGTCCGTTGGCGCCGAAGATGGCGTGGTCTCATTAGATGAGGCGGATAATGGCGGGACCATAGACCTGCGGGGCGATCAAGAGCTGGTGATCGACCTGGAGGGTAACCTGTCCACCGGCTACATGTGGGAGGTCGCCTCGGTGGATGATGCCGTCCTGCAGCGAGTGGGGCAGTTCGAGTTCGAGCACTACTCGGACGTCGTCGGCTCTGCCGGACGGCAGACGCTGCGGTTCCGCGCGGCGGGTGAGGGTCAGACCGACCTGGTGCTCGCTTACCGCCGTTCGTGGGAGGATGCGGCGCCGGCCAGGACCTACTCGGTCGGTGTGCAGACTGCAGGACCGATCTCGCCCATCGACGACGTATATACGGGAGCCGTGCCACTATCCCCCGCCAGGGACGTGGGGCCTATTGGCTCGGATGCTGCACCCGCAGATTACAATTGGTGCGGCAGCGGCGGCTGCACGCCGGTCAAGGACCAGGGCGACTGCGGGAGCTGCTGGGCCTTTGCCACCTCCGGTGTGGTCGAATTACTGATCAAGATGAGCGATGGCGTGGAGCGCGATCTCTCGGAGCAGTACCTGGTCTCGTGTAACACGGATGGGTGGGGTTGTGATGGAGGCGGCAGGGCCTTTGACTATTTCATCGACGAAATACCTCCAGGCGAGCCCGACGCGGGGGCAGTCTACGAAGGTGATTTTATCTATCAAGCAAGTGAAGTTCCTTGTAACCCTCCTCATCCTCATCACGAGAAGCTTATCGACTGGAACTATGTGGCCGGAGGCGCCGCGTACCCGACTGTGGCGCAGATTCAGCAGGCCATTTACGACTATGGCCCCGTTTACGTCAGTATATGTGCCGGACCAGAGTTTCAAGACTATGACGGGGGCATTTTCAACACCGACGAGAGCAGCGTCTGTGACGGCGGCACGAACCACGGCGTCGTCCTCGTGGGCTGGGACGATAGCCAGGGATCGAGCGGCGTCTGGTACCTGCGCAACTCGTGGGGCACGGGATGGGGTGAGACCCTGGCGGGTGGCGGCGGGGGCTACATGCGCATCGAGTATGGAACGTCTAACGTGGGACGATACCCGGCGTACGCTGTCTACGAATCTCTGCCCGATGTCGGCATCACCAAGGACGTCGTTGGCAGCGACTTTGCTCCCGGCGATCCGGTCACTTTTACCCTGGCCATCGAAAACAGTGGCAGTGCGGTAGCTGCCGGCGTGGTCGTCACCGACATCATTCCGGCAGAGGTGTTGACGCCGACCTTTTCCAGTACGCTGGCCATCACGCCGACCGGCGTCGTCTCCTATGTGTGGCAGGTCGAACCGCTGTCGGCGAGCGAGAGCGGCGTAATCACCATCTATGGATGGATTGACCCCAGCCTGCCGAGCGATTTTTCGTTCACCAACCAGGCCACCATCTCGGATCCAAAGGACGTCACGCCTGGTAACAATACCAGCAGCGTGACCGTAGGGGAGACAAACATCTATCTACCGCTGGTGCTCAGGGGTTTTCCTATTTACATCGTGAACGGCGATTTTGAACAAGGCTCGACTGGCTGGGATGAATACTCGACAGTCTGGTCCCACCTAATCGTCAATTCGCTGCCAGTCTCGGCTCATAGCGGGACATGGGGGGTGTGGTTTGGAGGGGCAAATGACGAAGTGTCCTATATCAGGCAGCAGGTCACCGTTCTAGCTAGCAGGCCTTACCTGGCTTACTATCACTGGATCAATTCTGAAGACGCTTGCGGGTATGATTATGGGGGCGTCGTCGTCAACAGCACTGTGGTTGATGTGTATGACCTATGTATACCTGAGAATACCAGTGGTTGGGCGAAACACGTTGTCAACTTGAGTGCTTACACAGGGCAGTCCGTGGCACTACAGATACGGATTGAGACTGATTCTTCTCTTATCAGTCACCTGTTGGTCGATGACGTAGCATTCCAAGCCACCGCAGCAGATGAGCCAGAGGGCAGTTCTTCTCTCGCCGACCCAACGTATATACAAAATTGGGACAGAATTACCCCGGCGAAAGAGCGGCCTTGAGCATTCGGTGAACGACCTGGGATACTTGCGAAGGGACTCCACGAGTCCCTTCGCAGGACTGCTTTTGTAAGCGTTCACCCTCTATGAGGAAGAGCAGTCGCTTATTACTTTTCCTCTATCTCCAACCGGTAGGGCGCGGGCTGCGTGGTGAGGGGGGCCAACCCAGAGATCACGAGCACCGCTTCGTGCAGCTCCTCCTGGCCCAGGAGCACCGTCCACTCTCCCGTCTGGTCGTCCTGTACCGGCAGGCGCGTGACGGTGACCGTGTCGCCCAGTCCGATCAACAGCACCAGGTAGCCCTGGGGCACGAGGTCGTTGGTGCGCACGAACCCGGCCGTCTGCCACCCGCCGTCCCCGCTCTCCACATCGTCGGCGTAGCCGATCTCGGGGATGGCGACGTCGTCGAGCACGAAACCTGGTCCGGTGACGATGCCATCGGTCAGGTAGGCAAAGCGCACCAGCACCTGGCCTCCGACGTAGGGCGAGAGATCGACCGCCTCCTGGATCCAGCCGTCGCTGGAACCTGTGTAGCCCCAGCCGGGGTTGTTGCCGTGGGGGTCGGCGTCCGTGCCGGAGGGGGTATGGAGTACCTGCCAGCTCGCCCCGCCGTCGGCGCTGACCTCGACGGTGACGTAATCGTACCCTTCCTCGACGTCGTACCAGGCCCAGTAGGTCAACGTCGCCCGCTCGACGCCCGAGAGATCGAACGGTCGCGTCAGCGTGGTCAGCGACTCGTCGGCCCGGTTCGACCACCAGAAGGTGGCTTCGCTGTGGGGCGTCAGGCCGAGCAGGGGCGTCGTCGCCGCCCCAGAGAACCGGACGTGCAGGTCGCTACGCCCGTGCAGCAGGATATAGTCCGCGCCGAACTGTTGGACGGATAGCTCCTCGGTGATGGGGTAGCTATCGCAGGTGGCCGCGAGGATGGGTTGCGCCACGTCCAGGGAGGCATAGCTATAGCGGGCGTCGCCCCCGGGCACGCTGTCCAGGTAGTTGGCCGCCAGCCACTCGGCGAAGAGGACTTCGAAGGTGCGGCTTGCGCCGATCTCGGCCAGCGCCGCGTCAAAGCCCATTGTTCCGTTCAGCGGCTGCGCTATCAGCGCGCGTGTGCCCGCGTCCCCAAACCGCTCGTGAAAGTAGGTGGCAAACAGGGCGGTCGCTCCACGATGGGCCAGGGAGTTTTCGTCGTCCCAAGCGGTGAGCGATGTGTCGGGGTTCCCCAGATACACCCTTTCCGGCAGACCAGGATCGAGCCCGTTTAGCCGGACGGCCAGTTCTGCCAACCCTTCCTTCACCCAGCGCTCCTCGTTGCGATCCTGGAACCATTGGATGAGGCGCTGGAGCTCGCGCGTCAGCGCGGCATAGTAGGCCTGGCTGCCCACCGAGACGGTGTCGACGTGGACGGTGGCCATCTCGGCTTCGTTGGAGAAGGGGTATAGGGCGCGGGGAAACTCGTCGGCGCTGGAGGTGTAGCTGATCACGCCATCACCCAGGCCGGTGACGTGTAGAACGTGGATGTGCGGGTCGTTATCCACCCCCGGCGTCCATTCGGAGCCAAAGGCAGTGCGGGTGGTGGGATAGACCTGCATCTCCAGAAAAGTTGCCGCTTGTTCCAACAGCCGCACGTCGTGCCACACCCCTTCCTCCACCCACATCGCGATGTGCTCGGTCTGCACGCGCAGGCGGGCCGGTGTTTCGCGCCACTCACCCGTCGTGCCGTCGACGATCCAGAAGGTGCGAGTGGCGTTGGGCACCCGGCGTGGCGGCACCGAGTTGACCACGGTGAAGGCAAAGGGGCGCGGCGGCGGCTCGACCAGCAGCAGGTCCGGGCTGGTAGGCGCGGCGGTGGGCATCGGTGTGGGAGTTGAAGTGGGAGTCGGCGCGGGGGTGCTGGTGGGTGCGGGGGTGTGCGTCAGCGCGGGCGTGGGGTTCGGCGGCGGAGGGGTGACACACGCAGCCAGGGCTAGCAGGAGGATGAGCGAGAAAAAAAGCCCGGCGAAGGTCGTCCGCCCGTGAGGAGATGGTTCTGGTTTGCACATCGTTTTCGAAACCTACACCAGGTTAACGGCTATGTACACAAAGAGGGGCGTAGGAAAGTCCTACGCCCGCTCCAAGATGGCTTTGTTGGCGTGGTGGCGCTGTTGGACTACTGCGCGCGCTGCGCTACTGCGCTCGCTTTTCCTTCAGACGAGCGTGCTTACCCCGTCGCTCCCGCAGGTAGTAGAGTTGGGCTTTGCGCACGTGTGCGCGCCGCGTGACCTCGACCTTTTCCAGGCGTGGCGAGTGGAGTAAAAAAGTGCGCTCGACGCCGATGCCGTGGGAGGCAATGCGCCGCACGGTAAAGCTGGTGCTGGCCCCACGACCGTGCATCCGAAGGATAGTGCCTTTAAAGACCTGCACGCGCTCGCGGTCGCCCTCAACGATGCGCGCGTGGACGCTGACGGTATCGCCAGGATGCAGATCGGGAATGTTTGGATTAGGCTCCAGTTGTCGTTCCAAGGATTCGATCAAATTCATCGTACGTTTCCTCTTTCCCACCTTGATTCTATGATAGCGAACGCGGATTATACCATACTTCTTTCAATGGAGCAACCCGTGGTCTCGCGTCCAGACTCGGTAGATCCAACATCTCGTTCGTAGTCGGCGCTTCAGCGCCCGGCAAGTGCGCTAAAGCGCATACTACGAGCCAAAATCTGGGTCTGCTGAGACTAGATCACACCCAGTTCCCGGCCCACCTGGGCGAACTTTTCCAGGCCATAGTCCAGGTCGTCGCGCTCCAGCATCGCCGAGACCATCACGCGAATGCGAGCCAATCCCTTGGGCACGGTAGGAAAGCCGATGGCCATGGCAAAGACGCCAAGCTCGAACAGGCGACGGCTGAACGCCTGGGCCAGCGGCGCCTCGCCCAGCATCACCGGCGTGATGGGTGTCTCGCTGTGGCCGGTGTCGAACCCCAGCCCCTTCATTGCGTCCTTAAAGTAGCGCGTGTTCTCCCACAGCCGGTCGACCAGCGCGGTCGATTCGGCCAGCACCTCGACGGCGGCCAGGCAAGCGGCGGTGTCGGCAGCGGTGACGGCGTTGGAAAAGAGAAAGGGCCGCGCCTTCTGGCGCAGGTAATCGACCACCATGCGCTTCCCGGCGACCACGCCGCCGATGACGCCAAAGGCCTTGGAAAAGGTGCCGATCTCGACGTCGAACTGGCCGTGCAGGCCAAAGTGATCGACGATGCCGCGCCCGCTGCGGCCCAGTACCCCCTCGCCGTGGGCGTCGTCCACCATGGTCATCAGCCCGTACCGCTCCGCCACCGCGTGGATGCGATCGAGCGGAGCCACGTCGCCATCCATCGAAAAGACGCCGTCGGTGACCACCAGCCCACGCCGGTACTCGGATAAGTGCTCTTTGACCTGACTCTCCAGGTCGTCAGGGTCGCAGTGCTCGTAGACGACGATCTTGGCCCGGCTCAGGCGGCAGCCGTCGATGATGGAGGCGTGGTTAAGCCGGTCGGAAAAGATGACATCCTCTTTGCCAACCAGCGGCGGGATGGCGGCCTGGTTGGCGCAAAAGCCCGATTGCACGTACAGCGCGTCCTCCACGCCCTTGAACGCGGCCACCTCCCGCTCCATCTCGGCGTGCAGGGTGAGCGTCCCGGCGATGGAGCGCACCGCCGTGGGCCCGACGCCGAAGCGGTCGAGCGCGTCGTGAGCGGCCCGCACCAGGCGCGCGTCGTCGGCCAGCCCCAGGTAGTTGTTGGTGCACAGGTTGAGCACTTTTTTACCATCGACCGTCATCCACGCGCCCGGTGGCGAGTCGATGGTGCGCAGGGTGATGAACAGGCCGGCGTCTTGTAGCGCCTTGATATCCTCTCGGATAAAGTCGAATTTTTCATCCATCATCGCTTGCTCCTTTTCGATAGACGAGTCAGCGAATCAGCGATAAAGCGAGTTGCTGGGCGGACGAATGGAACGGTCATGCCATTCGCTGACTTGCTGATTCGCTCATTCGCTCACCCAGTTCAAGATCACCTTCCCCGAGTTGCCGGAGCGCATGATCTCAAACGCCTGCTCGAACTCGGTGTAGTGGAACCGGTGGGTAATCACGGGCGTGATATCCAGCCCGGTCTGGATCATCGACTGCATCAGGTACCAGGTCTCGTACATCTCGCGGCCATAGATACCCTTGATGGTCAGCCCGCCGAATATGACCGTGTTCCAATCGATGGCCAGTTCCTCGTTGGGGATGCCCAGCATTGCGATCTTGCCGCCGTGGCACATGTTGGCCAGCATGTCGCGGAAGGCGTCGCCGCTGCCCGACATCTCGAGGCCGACGTCGAAACCCTCCTTCATCCCCAGATCCTTCTGTACCTGGGCGATGCTCTTTTCGCGGATGTCCAGGGCCACGGTGGCCCCCATCTTTTTCGCCAGCGCGAGGCGATATGGGATCAGGTCGGTGGTGACGACGTAGCGCGCGCCGGCGTGCTTGGCGATGGCAGTGGCCATGATGCCGATGGGGCCCGCCCCCGTGATCAGCACGTCCTCGCCCAGCACCTCGAATTCCAGCGCTGTGTGGGTGGCGTTGCCAAAGGGGTCAAAGATGGCCAAAAGCTCCATCGGGATATTGGGGTCGGCGTGCCAGATATTGGTCACCGGGATGGACAGGTACTCGGCGTAGGCGCCGGGTCGGTTGACGCCCACGCCCTGGGTGGCGTTGCACAGGTGACGGCGGCCGGCCAGGCAGTTGCGGCAGCGCCCACATACGATGTGGCCCTCGCCAGAGACCACGTCGCCGATCTCCAGGTCGTGCACGTTGCTGCCCATCACTGCCACCGTGCCCACGAACTCGTGGCCCACGACCATGGGCACAGGAATCGTCTTTTGCGCCCAGGCGTCCCAATTCCAGATGTGCACGTCGGTGCCGCAGATGGCGGTCTTGTGGATCTTGATCAGAACGTCGTTGATGCCGATCTCGGGAATCGGCACCTCGTCCAGCCACAGGCCGGGCTTGGGGTATTTCTTGACCAGCGCTTTCATCGTGCCCTGCATCTCGCACCTCCGCTAGTGACTTGCACCTAGAACGAGTATAGCACACGCGGGTGCTTTTTTCAATCGGTGGCGGGTGTGCTATAATCGAATCATTATGAACCCTGAGACTGAAAAAATCCTCCACATCCACGACCTGCTCAAAAGCGAATATGGCGACTGGCCCTGGCACTCGCGCGATCCCGTCGCCAGCCTGGTCAACACCATCCTCTCGCAGAACACCAACGACGTCAACCGCGACCGGGCGTTCGAGCAACTGCGGGAGCGGTGCCCCACCTGGGAGGCGGTGCGCGACGCGCCGGAGGACGAGTTGGTCGATGCGATCCGACCGGCCGGGTTGGGGCCGACCAAGGGGCCGCGCATCCAAGAGGTGCTCGAGCGCATCACCGAGGAGCAGGGCGAGATCAGTTTGGACTTTTTGGCTGACTGGGAGGTGGAGCAGGCGCGGGCGTGGTTGCTGGATCTGCCCGGCGTGGGTCCCAAGACCGCCGCCATCGTGCTGCTCTTTGCGTTGGGGATGCCCGCCTTTCCGGTGGATACCCACGTCCATCGGGTAACCCGCAGGCTGGGCCTGATCCCCGAAAAGGCCTCCCGCGAGAAGGCTCACGAGCTGCTGGAGGAACTCGTTCCCCCCGAGCTCTACTATCCGTTTCACCTCAACCTGATCGCCCACGGGCGGGCCGTGTGCCACGCACGCAACCCCGAGCACGAGCGGTGTGTGTTGCGAGACGAATGCGCCTTTTACCAGAATATTAGTGAGGGGTGAAGAGACACACAAAAGGGCGCCCGAAACAAATCGGACGCCCTGTGTTCTTTGACGAACCAGCGGAAAGGGCTATTCCTCTTCGATTGCTTCCTCTGCCGCTTCTCCCTCTTCTCCAGCTTCCGTGATGACCTCGACCTCTTCGACGCCAGCCAGCAGTTCCTCTTCCAACGCCTCTTCGATGACCTCTTCCTCCGCCAGCGGCACCACGCGCGCGACCATCTCGTCGACGTCGGTGAGCACGTCGATGCCGGCGGGAATGGCCAGGTCTCGCACGTACACACCCTGGCCGACCTCGACCAGGTCCGAAAGATCCACGGCGATCTCGTCCACCAGGTCGCCGGGCAGACATTCGACCTCGATGGCAGAGATGCCCTGAAGCAAGATGCCCTCGTGCCGCTCCGTCACCGGGGACTCCCCGACGATCAGCAGGGGAATCTCGGCCGTCAGCCGCTCGGTCATGTCGACGCGATAAAAGTCCACGTGCAGCACGTCGCCTCGAATGGGATCGCGTTGCACGTCACGCACCAGGGCCGTCTCGGGCTCCTTTTGGTCCGTGACCTGGATGCTGACGAGCTGGCTGCCGGAGACGTACGAGAGCATGCGGGTCAGACTCCGCTCCTTGAATTGCAGGGGCAGGGACTCGAAACTATGCCCATACATGACGCCGGGCACCCACCCTTGATGGCGTAGTTGCTTGACCCGTTTGCCCAAGGCTGTGCGCCGCTCGGCTGTCAGTGTGACTTGCTCTGACTGCTGATTCATTGACTACCTCCCAAACACCGTCACCAGACGGGAGTTTTGACTAAACGTAACTAACGGGCGGGTTTGTCCCGCCCGTGCGGTGCGCTCTATGACGCGGATGCTATTTTAGCGCAAACCCCCACTTTCGTCAAGACCGGGTTCGCGACTATCGCATATCGAGGGCAGGCTCCCGAAAGGCACCTTTCGAACCTCTCGCGCAGGTGCTCGCCGGAAAAGGCCTGCCCGTCCCCATCGGGCGCCAACTCATCGAGGTCAGGCTTGCCCACCTCCTTGACCAAGCGGCAGTAATTGCCGCAGTGGGTGGGCCACCGGGAATCCCGCCATGTCACCAGATGCGGCGTGCGCTGCTCTGAACGCTCGCTAATATCCCAGTCGAGCGCCTAGAAATAAGACTGGAGTGTTCCTCTTCTTCTGATATCCAGTGTCGCACAGTGAAATGCGCCCCCGTAAGAACCAAAGTCCAGAAAACTGCAAGGAATCGGCTTGAACCCCCAATCTTTGAGTGCTTTGATCGTTGGTTCCTGCGATTTTTCCACAATAACGCGTTCTTCATCCAACGACAGCACGTTCAAATTGAGCCACGCATGACAAAGATCTGCGTGTTCGTTGAAAAAGCCCCCTTCAACGATCACCGGTTCC
>Ga0307422_1001940_pt1 | contig 10485 bp, 13 predicted proteins | sample SalMarWE160290MG_FD_202153 | JGI IMG/M metagenome (GOLD analysis project Ga0307422, IMG submission 202153) | Salt marsh sediment microbial communities from the Plum Island Ecosystem LTER, Massachusetts, United States - WE1602-90 | ecosystem: Environmental > Aquatic > Marine > Intertidal zone >...
ATGATATTGCGTTTTAATGCTTTGGAATAAACCTCTGCAGCATATACGATTTCTTCTTCATCCCCGGTTATGAAAGAGAAGTATTCTTTATCGATGTCGCTAATGGTGATCTTCCCTGAGTACTTTCTGGGTCTGCCTCTCTTTCCTGTGGGCTGCTCCTTGAAGAGATATCTCAGGTCTGCATCATCCCTGAGCCTGCTGACCAAATGCATATCTGATGATATCACCTGGTCCGCGAAAGACTTTTTGGAAAACCAGGCATCAGCAACCAAGTATTTGGACAAGGATGTTAATGTATCTTTTCTTTCGGAGATGACCCCGGCATACCAATCAGCAAGGCTTTGATCATCGGCATTCAGAGTTTGTATAGCTTCAGGATGAAAGGCGGTATGGTTATCAATATCAATAGCAGCAAGGCCACCTATTTCCAGGCCCCATTTGGAACTGTTGGCACAACCAGACCAGTACCAGCCAACTCCAGGTGTCTTCTTGCCGGATTTGCTTACATAGCTTGGATCAAAGGCAATGGCATACCGACCGCTTCCCTGGGATTGAGTAAACTCCTTATTAAATGTAAGGAAGTCAAAGGGCTTTTCAAACTGTTGTCGGTATCGTTGTTCTTTGAATTTTCCGTACCTTGCAAGCTGAAGAAAATTAATCTTTCCACGAATAGACATAAACAGAAGGAGCGTTTCAATCAGAAACGACCTTCTCCACTGGTTAATATTTGATAATTTGTCTAACATATTGGAAATGAGTGCTTTATAAGGTTTTTGTTCCCTGGTGATCATAACTTGGTATAGATTTGGTGAATCTATTAAGTTACTGATTATCAGGGGCTTAACCAAATTATTTCGGCATTTATTTCATTGAAAATCAGATTTTTATGTTAAAATTTAACGAACTATTGATTGACTAACCTTAAAATTTAAAAAGTATGAACAATTATCAGGAAAGCAAACTCAGCATGTATCTGGTTGTACGTGATTATATGACCACTAACGCAACCATTTTAAACCCGCTCCCTAATTTTACTACCAACCAAACTGCCTTTCAAAATGCGATTACACAAATTCAGACAAGTGGTGAACAACAAAACTTTGACAAAACTGGTATTGCAGGAAGTAAAAATCAGTTGAAACAAACACTTGTTACGCTTGCTGCGGATGCAGCACGCAAACTTACGGCTTATGCCAAATTTACTAATAACCAAACTCTTTTGAGTGAAGTGAATTATAGTGAAAGCGACCTGAAACACCGTGCAGATACAAACCTGCGTGATGCTGCACAAGGGATTTATGACCGCACCCAGCCTATTGTTGCTTCGTTGGCAACGTATGGTATTACTGCTGCCACCCAAACGGCTTTGTTGAATGCTATTAATGCCTTTAATACCGCAATACCTAAACCATGATTAGGGATTACTGAGAAAAAACAAGCGACCACGCAGCTTGCTGCGCTCTTTAAAACGGCTGATACCGCTTTGGAAAACATAGATACTGCGGTTGAGATTGTAAGACTTAACCAAGTCAATTTTTATAATGGTTGCAAAGCTGCCCGTAAACTTGTTTTGACTGGTGGCGGTAGTGTTTCCGTAAAAGGTATTGTTACCGATGCTTCAACTGGTGAACCTTTAAAATCGGTAACATTAAAGTTTGTATCTGATGGAACTCAGGCAAAACTGAAAGCCTCAAACGGAAATGGTGAATTAACCAAGAAAACTGCTGATAAAGGTGGTTTTATGGTAAAAACACTTGCCGAAGGTTCGTGTCAGGTTACAATTACTAAACCGGGTTATAAGGAACAAACCATCACGCTTAACGTGAGCGATGGGGAAATGAGCATAATTGAGATTACCCTTGAAAAAAATTAATTTGAATACCTATTTATCGTATCATGAACCGATTGAATAATAAATTATGGTTTAATTTTTATGCTTGGGGCAATTTTTGTGTATTTGCTTTTTTTTTGATTTACCTTTTTTGCTTGTGTGTTGCAATGTTACTGAATAATATTGCTTGGGTTAAAGAATTAAAAGCACATATATTAATGGCTCCTTTTTTAATGGTTATATTTCAATTGTTTGATTATACAATAAAACCTGCCTATTTCGAGGCATTAATATTAAATGGGGAAATTCGTTTTAAAACATTTGCGCCTAATAAGTATAATAAGTTCCGATTTATATATATGATTTTTTATAAAAAATATTTGACCGAATATACTCTAAGTCGCCAGTCTTATAATGGTTATAGAATAATAATAGATAGGTTTGGATTACGAAAATTTTTAATTTTACACAAAACTGAAAAGGGTAAACTTTATCAATCTAAGCCAATTAATATAAGTCTTTTAGGAATGAAAAAATATACTGATTTGGTGCTTTCGATTGATAGATTACATGAGAAGATAACGTTAAATTGAAATATTTACTAAGTGGTCAGGATGATTTTGATTATAAAAAAGTTATGTAATAAGAAACCTGTCAAAATCTTATTTTATTGCATAACCTTTTTGTTTGTTATTTATTTTTTTGGAACTTCCATATTTGAAATATATCGTGTACCTACCGGTTCAATGAAAAATACAATTTTACCCGAAGATATAGTTATTGTTAATAAGTTGAAATTTGGCTTACGTGTAAAATATAAAAATATCTATTATAGAGCCTTAGGCTATTCTCAGATTAATCGTTATGATGTTATTGTGTTTAACTTGCCTGTTGAAGATACTATGTTTGTAAATCGGCCATATTTGAATTATTATCAATACATAGCTACACACAAATGGACTAAACGTATAGATCAATCCGATTTTTTCCAAAAGAAATTTTGTCCTATAACAATACGTACTCCTTATATAAAGCGTTGTATAGGTTTACCGGGTGAAATTATTTGTTTAAAAAATGACAGTATTTATATCAATAATAAAGGTATTTCAGAAATCAAGGCCAACAATAAAGTAAAAAGTAAATATCAAGAACAATTTGAAACATACGACCTATTCCTAAAAGGTACTAATGTAATTTTAAAATGGGATGAAAATAATATGGGGCCTCTTTATATACCCCAGCAGGGAGATTCTATAGAATTAACATACAACAATATAAAAATTTATAAAAGAATAATCGAAAATTATGAGCATAATAACCTGAATACCATTTCCGGGAAAGTACTAATAAATAATAAAATAATGAAGTATTACATGTTTAAACAGAATTATTATTTCATGCTCGGAGATAATTGGTCTAATTCTTTGGATTCTCGCTATTGGGGATTTCTTCCGGAAGATCATATAATTGGTAAGGCTTGGTATATTTTATATTCAAACAATGGGAAAACATCAACTATTTTAAAACGAATACGATAAGTCATGTGGAATTTTATAACTCCACATGACTTAAACAAGCTATATTGCCGCTTTTCTCTTATAATATTTAACTATAAAAAGAATAATGGCAAAAAGTTCTAAAAGCAAACCAACCAACATGGTTGCATTCCCATGCCCCTGAATTTTTAAGTAGGCACCTATTAGTACAATTACTATTCCCAATAGGATAAGCGTCAATGCGCTTCCAATAATACTTTTCATACTCAAAATATTAATTATTATTTCTAACAAAGACACGCTGTTGCAATTAAAACTGGTACTGATACATTTGTGTAGTAAGCAACAGTACTTACAAAATCATCACAAAACTCTTCACTTTCTCTCTCAAAACATTCTTCAAACCCTTCAGAACCTTCCTGTTGACACCATCCGGCCATAGCTAATTTAAACAATCCATAAGATTTGTTATTTTTAACAAGTTTCTTGTTTTTAAAATATAACCGATTGGATTCCCCGTTTTTCAGAAGCTCTACATATCCATTGCCAATTGAATCGACTGTATTGGTAATCTGCCCTTCAAAAGAAGTGTACGTTTTACCGTTATCAGCTTTAACAGATTTGTAAATAGCAAATTTTTTAGAGTTTTTATCCAACTGGATAGCATAAACATTGATTGAGGTATCTTTAAAGCTAATGCACATCCCTTTGCCATTTGATAGTGAGCTACTTTTAAGATTTGAAGCGTCAGATAAATTTATATCAACATTTTCCTCAACATTTGCAATTCCATAGCGTTTTATCAATTTATTATCAATAAAATTTTTTTGTTCCTGAGGAGTTAAGTCTTGGATTTCTTCTTTTGAATTTTAACATGGGTTACTACCGTACCCTCCTATGGGTAAAAACCGGTACCACTTAAATATTCCCATCTTTAGGGGTTTGAAAAAGAAAAATCATGCCCCGTACATTTACTTGCCAACATTGTGGTAAAGTCACCACGAGAAATCCCCGATCAAAGAAAAGACAAAAGTACTGCTCATTTAAAGGTTGTCAGAATGCGCGAAAGCGGGCATTTGACAAGAAAGTAGATTCTACGCCCAAGGGTAAGTTGTTACGCAAGCAGCGTAATAAGCGTTGGAGGGAAAATAGACCTGCACATGAATACCAGCGCAGCTATCGGAATCTTCATCCGGAGTATGTGTCCTGCAACCGCGAGAAGCAAAAAAATCGTAATAAAAAGTATCAAAAGGAATCTTGTTCAATGATTGTAAAGACGGACGCGTTAATGCTTCAAATGCATATACAGCAAGGCATAGAGACACATTTATCACAAAAACCGGGTTGATTGTAAAGACGGACGCGTTGGTTTATAAAAAATCTCTCATCTACATTTACCGGCAGAAATAAATCAATCCTATGCACAACCAGGTTAGTGAGATACACATAGATGAATTTGACTTATCCCTTAGCCAGATGCGTGTAATCAGCATGGGCCGGATCTTGCAGGTTGAAAAGTCGATGCGTTTGCATGGACAGTTGCAACCGGTGGTTGCCAGGATACATGAGGGAGGTATCCAATTAATTGATGGCTTCAAAAGACTATATGCTGCAGAGACTCTTATGATAGACACGCTTTATTGTCAGTTGCTGGAGGTTGATGAGAACCAGGCCAAGGTGTTGCTGCTGAGTTACAACTGGAGTGGTCGGTCACTGGAGCCCTATGAGGAGGCCCTGGTACTACAGGATCTGTTGGAGAGTCATGATATGGATCAGCGTCAGCTGTCGCGCCTGACGGGCAAGAGCCCTTCATGGGTGAGCCGCAGGTTATCGTTAATCGGTAAGTTAGATCAGGAGATAGGTGCAGATATCCGCATGGGGGTGTTGACCAGTAGCCATGGCCAGGCTTTAATGCGGTTGCCGCGCGGCAATCAGCTGGCCATTGCTCGTGTGATCCAGTCGCACCGCCTTACCAGTCGCCAGAGCAACCAACTGGTGGATGCTTATCTGGAGGCTGAAGATGAGCAGTCGCAGCAACTTTTACTAAAAGCTCCAGAGAAGGTATTGTACAGGGTTAACGTAAATGAACCCTTTGTAGAGATGTATGATCCCCGGCTTAGTGATTATGGTAATGAGTTAGCTAATTCCATGCGGGAGGTTGTTGCCGTGATGCAAAATCTGCTGGAGTTATTGGATGATCCTCACATGGCAGCATTAAAGCAGACTGAACGGGAGCAACTTTCTTTTGGAATAGAATTAATACAGGAGGGTGTTATTGCCATAAAACAAGCAGCCTGTCATTTACAAAACCATAAATCATAAAAACACTACACAAAGATGAAAGATGAACAATTGGAAAATATGATTGTGACCCTGTATCATAGCCGGGGGTGGTCGATCCGGCGGATCTCCCGCGAAATTGGCGTATCACGAAAGCGTATCCGCAGGGTACTGGTATCAAAAAGGGTTTTACGTGATACCACCCCCCAGGAAATAATCAAGCCCAAAAAGCGACGGCCCAGCAAGCTGGATCCATACAAAAAATATATCGGGGAGTTATTGGAACAATACCCGGGTATCACCGCGCAGCGAATCTTTGAGTTAATCTGTGAAAAGGGCTTTGATGGGGAGATAACAATTTTGCGTTATTATCTGAAAGAGATCCGACAGGTGGGGTCAAAAACGCCCCTGACCATGGTAGAAACGGACCCGGGTCAGCGGGCTAATCATGACTGGAGTGATTACAATATTATCTTTACTTTAACCGGGGAGACCGAAAAGGTCACTTTTTTCAGTTACATTTTGGCCTACTCACGCCGGCAGTACATGAGTATGGTGGATGACAAGACCCAGGGGACCCTTTTTAAGGAGCTGATCGCAGCATTTATTTATTTTGATGGGGTTACAATGGAGCTCAAGGGGGATAACCAGAAAGCTTGCGTGGATCACTGGGAAATGGGTAAACCAGCCTTTAACCGTAAGTTCCTTGAGTTTGCGACCCATTACCGGTTCCGCCCCCTTACCATTACCCCGGGAAAACCCACTGAGAATTTAAAAGTCGAGCGGCCGTTCTATTATTTTGAGCGCAGTTTTTTACAAGGCCGCCGGTTCAGGGACCGTGAAGATCTTCAAAGGCAGCTTCGTGAGTGGCTCACCCAGATCAATGATCAGCGCATCCATGGCACCACCCGCCGTAAACCCATTGAGATGTACCAGGAGGAACTTCCCTTCTTGCAGCGTCTTCCTTTGCATCATTTTGACACATCACAGGTTGTTCACCTTACAGTTAATCAGGAGTCTTGCGTTCAGTGGAAAGGTTACCATTACGTGGTTCCCCGGTAGTATATGTATGAGGTCTGCGCGGTACGGATCACCCAGGAGCATCTGGAGGTGTACTCACCAAAAGGAGAGAAAATAGCCTCTCATCCCCTGGCTGAGAAGGGACGTAAGGAGCGTTATGTGGGAAAGCCGCATAAAACATCCAAAAAAGTTAGTGTCCCCATAGCAGATGTAATCCGGCGCCTGGAGGACTTCGCTCCGGAGATGGGAGCTTATATCCAACAGGTAAAGCGTCATAAGATATCTTCGTGGGGCAATGACCTGCGGCGGTTATTATCCCTGAAGGCTGTCTACCATATCGATGATATCCTTCTTGCTGTGCGTCGTGCGCAGCAATACAAGGTCTTTGATGCAGCCACAATCGAAGGCTTTCTGCAGAACAACTCCGAGCCGCGCTATAGTGTTCGTTTATCCTTCAAACCCAAAAACCGAAATGATTATGAGCAGTAAAAGCAAAACCCAAACGCAGCAACAGGCAGAGCAGTTCGCTGAGATGTGTCAGTACCTAGGTCTGAAGCAACTGGCCGGGGAGTATCCTCAGCTGTTGGATCAGGCCGGCAAAGATGATCCGGGGTACTATGAGTTTATACGGCAGATCATACTCTCAGAGGTGGCTGCCAAACGACAGAGAAGGGTTGAGTACCTGGTAAGGCAAAGCCGTCTGCCACAGCCACTAAAAATGCTTTCTGGTTTTGATTTTGACTTCCAGAAGAAACTGGATCGCAGGCTGGTGATGGATCTTTCTTCGATGGAGTTTATTGAACGTAAAGAATCCATACTCTTTATAGGGAACAATGGAACCGGAAAAAGTCATTTGGCTCAGAGTCTGGCCTTACTGGCCTGTCAGAGGGGATACAAAACCTATTACACCACCTGCAGTGAACTTATCAGGGACCTGAACCAGGGCGTATATGAAAAGACCCTGGATAAAAGGCTCCGCAAATACATCAACTGTGAGTTGCTGCTGATCGATGAAATGGGCCATGATCGTTTGGAGCTGCAAGTCGTAAAAGAAGCACACCTGCTCTTCAAAGTAATCGATCAGCGATACAAAAAAAACAAACCTTTGATCTTCACTTCAAATATCGAAGAGGAGGACTGGGCTGAGTTCCTGGGCGATCCCTTCTCCACCAAAGCCATTTTAGATCGCATTTTCCATCACTCGGTGATCGTGAAGATCTATGGCCCAAGTTACCGGAAATACCAGAGTGAACTTTTGCAAAAGAAGTATGGTAAAAACAAAACACAAACACAGAATGAATCCGGGTAGCATAACCATGCTGTTCTGCAGAAAAGAGAAGGTGCTAACAATCGTTGGTGCCTTTTTTGTTGCACAAAATACAGTGTCCGTTTTGATCAGGAATCACTGTCCGCTTTACACAGGAATATTGCAAATATCTGTTTATGTTAATGTTAGTCGACATCTTCTTCTTCGAATAACTCCTTCTAAAGGGGTCAGCATACTCCGAATTAGGAAGTCAGGTTTAAAACTGAAAAATGAAATCAAAAATCTTCATGGGTTTAACTGGAAAACAGGAGCTCTGAGAACTACATTAATCAAGCAGTACAGAAGGCCGGGATCAAAAAATCCGATTTGGTGGTAACACTCTTAATCCATGTTATAATTTTGAACAGTTGATAACAAAAATAGATAATGCAATTAAACTTAAAATAAATAACTTCTTCATTTTTAATAAATTTTAGTGAATTTAATAATTTTTATTTACAAAATAATATTGAACAGAAAATTGCAATTTGTTTTGTTCAAACATAAATTACAACATTTTGCAAGATTGATATTTTATCAAGTCATATAAAACCTCCTTTCTATTTTATCGTTTTAACTACTGTTTTAGTGTTTTAATTTCACCAATCATTTCATCTGTTGCTTGGGATTTAATTTTCACAGGAAATTCAATAATCTCATTTACTAATAATTCAAACTCGTTAATTTTTCCGGTTTTAAAATATAACTTGGCTAATAAATATTTAGGGTATATCATATTTGGAACCATATTTCCAGCAAATTGATACATATTCTCAGCCTTTTTATAATTGTTCAATTTTTGATAATTGTCGCCAAGATTTGTATATAGAAAAACATCGGAAGAAAGAGTTATGGCTTTTTCTAAAATCTCATTACTTTTATAAACTTCGTTGCTCAAAGCAAGCACTTTGCCATACTCCATTAAATAAAACCCATTGTCGCTAAATAATTTGTAATAATACTCGTATAATTCTTTTGCATTTATAATATTATTAGATTGATAGAACGAATATGCCATTTTCCTATCCCTTTCGGCTTGAAATCTTTGAAAATGATACAACCATATATAAGCTGGAATAATAATTAATAAAATAATAGAGACATATTTGAGATAGTTATGCAATTTTACATTTACAACAACTATTGAGAAGTCAGATGAAACAATGCTTATGAATATATAAAATAAAATTAGTATAGGAATACTACTAAAAGGATAAGAAAAACAAGCTGTAATTATAATAGATAAAAGGGAAAGGTAATATATTAAATTGCCATTCATTTTAAACGACTTAAATACTAAAAAAATGAGTATTATGAATATACATAACCCTATTATACCAGTTTCAACAGCAATTTCAATGAATTCATTATAGGCATATCCCACAATCCCCGCATTTAGGCCATTTATTCCTGCTTTATCTTTAGGATGGTTCGAAAACCATCTGGATTGGTAATTGTTATATTCTGCACTAAATCGGTTTAGTCCAATTCCAAAGATTGGTTGTTCTTTAATAATATCGCCCGATATTTTCCAAATAAATAATCTGCCGGATGCTGAATTACGTTTTACATTATATAGAAAATAAGACATTGTTATAAGCAATAAAACCAACATAGAAATTGCTAAAACTCTTTTTAGCAGCGTATTTAATAATTGCTTGGCATATTTCAGGTAATGAAATCTATATTGAAGTGAAATAAGAATTATAGTTATGGAAGCCACCCATGATGCTCTAATCATAGTAGCTATCAAAACCATGCAAATTATAGCTGTAGTTATTAATGAAAAATATTTTATACCCTTATTTAATAAGGAGTTGCTGTTCGAAGACAAAAATGTATTTAATGAAATAGCTAATATTGCTGATAAATATATTGCAAAGGGCGTTGGATTATTAAAAGTACCTGTGATATAGAAATAATGACTATAACTCTCGTACATATCAAGATATTGAAAAATTCCGATTATTGCCTGAAGAAAGCCGGAAAACAAAAATCCAACTAATAAAATATACCTGACCAAGTCTTTATATTCCCCAGTCAACAAACCTTTTACAGAAATGTAAATAATTGCACCAAATATTGTAGTTAAAATTTTTTGATTGAGAAAAGGTGTGTATGATGTAAATGCACCCCTAATCAATACATAAAGAACCCAAATAATTATAAAAAGGTCAATAACATTAAACAGTAGCCTTTGGGTGGTTATTATATAAATGGAAAGTGTAAAGCAAAGAATTACAGAAATGCCAATGAAATAATAAAATTTAGCTGTAACAGAACCGTTCATCATATCTTTAGATACTGCAAAAGGGGTTGAAATCAATAAGATAATCAGAATTAATGCTACTGCTGTAAATATTTTATATGTCAAGTTATTAAAAGCTTTCATCATAAATTATCTAGTCGTTCCTTAAATTCGATTTAAAGCATTGTATATTAACTATAATAATGTTAATAAAATTGATAAAGATAGTCGATTATTTTGCAAGATAAATAGTAATTTTAAATAAAACCTTGCAAAATGGTCGGAAAAACAGACAAAACACCCC
>Ga0307422_1001943_pt1 | contig 10482 bp, 10 predicted proteins | sample SalMarWE160290MG_FD_202153 | JGI IMG/M metagenome (GOLD analysis project Ga0307422, IMG submission 202153) | Salt marsh sediment microbial communities from the Plum Island Ecosystem LTER, Massachusetts, United States - WE1602-90 | ecosystem: Environmental > Aquatic > Marine > Intertidal zone >...
CCTATGGGGCGCCGAGCTTCAATGACAGAGGCATCGCTGAGATCAACCCCGTGCTCTGCAAGGGATGCGGCTTGTGTACCGCCTCCTGTCGATCGGGCGCCATCCATCTCAACGGCTTTGACGAGGGCCAGATCATGGCCATGATCGGGGGGATAGGTTAACCGCAGGCACACGCAGACGGATACAGATATTTTGTTCGGCCGACCTGGCCGAACAAAAAATGCATCCGCATTAGGTGAGAAAAAGCATTTGTTTAGAAACGCTTGATAAAGTTAATGAAGCCCAACTATTGAATTATTTGAAAGCTACAGGAATAAAAGTTGGACTTTTAGTCAATTTTAAGCATCCTAAGGCTAAGATTAAAAGGATGGTTCTAAATTTGTCCGAAGGACATGGCACTCAATAGTTGCGCTGAAAGCGGAACTATTGGTCTGTGTGTGTCTGTGGTTCAAAGAGAGGAGGGGAAAATGAACGAGTGGGAACCAAAGATTACGGCCTTTCTGTGTGCCTGGTGTAGCTATGCTGCTGCTGATTTGGCCGGAATCAACAGGATTCAGTATCCTCCAAACATCAGGATCATCAGGGTGCCCTGTTCCGGCAGGGTGAGCCCCAAGTTCATCTTATCGGCCTTCCTGCATGGCTCTGATGGGGTGTGGGTTTCAGGGTGACACCCTGGAGAATGTCATTACCTGGAGGGTAATTACTATGCGAGAAGAAAATTTGCACTTTTAAAGAACCTTCTGGAACATATAGGGATAGAGCCGGAAAGACTTCATTTCTCGTGGATTTCATCCTCAGAGGCGCCGAAATTCGCGGAAGTAGCGACAGAGGTGACTGAAGCGGTGAGAAAGGCTGGTCCGGCAGAAAAGCTCGTGAAACAAAGGGCCGAGGTGGTCTAATGATTGCGTATAGCGAGAAGATGAGAGAGATAGCAAAGAAACTCCTAAAGGAAAAGGCGGTAGATCTGGTCATTGGTTTCAAGAAAGGCACACTGCCCATGATGACGGAACCCGTGATGATAAAGGAACCGGAAGAAACGGGGCAATTATGCTGGAGCAGTTTCTGCAGTATGAACCTCGCGAATTATCTGCCCAAAAGAAAAGAGAAGATTGGAATCATTGCGAAAGGCTGTGATTCAAGGAATATCGCAGTTCACATTGTAGAGAACCAGATACAACGGGATCAGCTCTATATCATAGGAGTCCCGTGCACGGGCATGGTCGACAGAAGAAAGATACAATCATTGGTGGCCGGCAAGGAGTTGAGAGAGGTGGTTGAATCCGATGAAGAGCTCTATATCAAGGGCAAGGATTTCGAGCAGACGGTAAAGAAGATCGACTACCTTCAGGATAACTGCATCACGTGCATGCACAAGAATCCGGTCATCTATGATGAGATGGTAGGGGAGATGGTTGGGGAGAGAAAGGACCCCGATCCTTATGATGATGTAAAGGAAAGTGAGGCAATGGGATCGGATGAAAGGTGGGAGTTTTTCTCGAACCTCCTTAAGGACTGCATTCGCTGTTATGCATGCCGGAATGCCTGTCCGCTCTGTTACTGCCCCACCTGTTTTGTCGATGAGTCAGATCCGCAATGGGTGGGAAAGAGCATCGATCCCACTGACACCATGAGCTTCCATATCCTTCGGGCATTTCATTGCGCCGGCCGCTGCACGGATTGTGGTGCGTGTCAACAGGCATGCCCAATGGATATCAACATGCGGCTCTTGACCAGGAGACTGAATAAAGACGCCCTTGAGCTTTATGGCTGCGAGGCCGGCTTGAGCATAGAGGAAAGGCCGCCCCTCGATACCTATCGGCCGGATGACTACGATAAATTTATCAGATAAGGTGTCTAATGAGCGAAAAGATAATCAGCAGGGAAGACCTTGAAAGATTCATAAAAGCCTTACAGCAAGACTATGAGGTCTACGCACCTGTCAAGGAAGGAGTCTCCCACAGTTTTCAACCACTAAAGGACGGTGAAACAGTTGACCTGAATTTTTGCAATACGCGCCTCTCACCAAAATCACTGCTCTTCCCCCAATCTGAGAGGATGTTCGAGTTCAACCTGGATGAGACCAGCGAAGAGGCCCATATCCTGAAGGAAGCCCCAAAGGAATTCCATCCGTCAGTGATATTCGGTATCAGGCCATGCGACGCCAAGGCCGTACGACTGATCAACGTGAACTTCGATAATCCCGAGTTCAAGGATCCGTGGTGGGTTAAGCGTATGGATTCAATGGCCTTCATAGGCCTTGGGTGCAACGAACCGAGCAGCACCTGCTTCTGTACCTCTGTTGGGGGTGGGCCTTTTCATGAAGAAGGTCTGGACGTACTCCTGTTTGATCTAGGAGATCTGTATTTTGCAAAGGCGCTCACCGATAAAGGGGAGCGGCTTCTCGAGCAGGGGGGAGTCCGTAAGGATGCAGATGCCGATACAAAGAAAAGGGCCGATGCCCTCAAACAAGAGGCAGAAGACAAGATAAACAGCCATGTTCCCACCGACAAGCTCAAGGATAAAGAGGTATTGGAACTCTTTGATGCCCCGTTTTGGGATGAGGTTGCCTTTCCCTGTATAAACTGCGGCACCTGCACCTTTGTGTGCCCCACGTGCTGGTGTTTTGATATACAGGATGAGGTTCAAAAAACCCAGGGCGATAGGATCAGGAACTGGGATAGCTGCATGTTCCCGCTCTTTACCCTCCACGCCTCCGGGCATAATCCCAGGTCCGACAAGGTGCAGAGGGTTAGACAGCGGTTTATGCATAAGTTAAAGTATTATGTGGATAAATACGGCGATGGGGTTGCCTGTGTTGGTTGTGGAAGGTGCGTGAACTCCTGCCCCGTTAATATCGACATACGAGAGGTCTTTAAGCTCATGAATGAGCTATAGGAGTGACTAAAATGCCTAAAGTTTAAAGTGAGCTAACGTTAAGGCATGAGAAAGCATTTTTTATTTTAGGCACTTTAGGCATTTATAATTTTAGGCACTTTTATTTAAAATAGCAAGGAGGTTCGGTTGAACAATAATCCCTATCTTCCCTGGCCGGCGAGGATTGAGGAGATCACCACGGAAACCGATGATTATAATATCAAGTCCTTCAAGTTGGTGTTTCTCAACAAGGAAGACGAGCAGCAATTTAACTATGTATCAGGGCAGTTCTGTGAGGTCTCAATCGCGGGAAAGGGTGAAATACCCATCGGCATAGCCTCATCTCCAACAGAGAAGGGGTTTCTGCTGTTCACCGTAAATAAGACCGGGGTAGTAACCAAATTTCTTCATAATATGAAGGAAGGAGATGTGGTGGGCGTGAGAGGGCCATTGGGAAATTGGTTTCCCTGGGAGGTCATGGAAGGGAAAAACGTGGTGGTGATCGGTGGAGGATTTGCCTTTACCACCTTGCGATCGAGCATTGTGTTCATGCTCCACCCAGAGAATAGATCGAGGTTTAAGGATATTACTGTGGTCTATGGAGCACGGTCTCCGGGTCTGCTTCTCTACAAGGAAGAGCTTTGGGAGTGGGAGAAGAGAAATGACGTGAATGTCCACATTACCGTTGACGCCACCGAAGACCCGGAATGGCGGTATAATGTCGGTTTCGTGCCCACCATCACTGAGCAGAAGATCACTACCAGCGAGGATACCTATGCATTGGTGTGTGGTCCTCCCATTATGATCAAGTTTACCCAGCCTGTGCTTGAAAAGGTGGGGTTTACCAGAGAGCAGATTATCATGTCCCTTGAGATGAGGATGAAATGCGGGATAGGCATCTGTGGGAGGTGCAACATAGGAGATAAATATGTGTGCAAGGATGGCCCCGTGTTCTCCCTTGCCCAGCTTGGTGAGCTCCCGAGTGAATACTAATTGGATAAGTGACTAAATTTTAAAATGCCTAAAGTGCCTAAAATATTAAGGGAGCTAGTATCTAAGAGTTGAAGGCTTACCCGAACGTAACCTTCGGCGCTTCCTTAATTGCCTCCGGCACCTTGAAAAACTCTGCCTTGTCAAACCCGAACATCCCTGCGAAGAGGAGCGTCGGGAAACTCCTTATCTTCACATTGTAGGTCTTTACGGCCTCGTTATATCTCATTCTTTCAACGGCGATCCGGTTTTCAGTGCCTGCCAGTTCATCCTGCAACCTGATAAAATTCTGACTTGACTTGAGATCAGGATAGTTCTCTACTACCAGTAGCAGCCTTGAGAGGGCCGTCGAGAGCTCATTGTTCGCATCGATCTTTTCCCCTATGCTATTCGCGGATCCCACCTTTGAGCGGGCTTCGGTAACCTTTATGAAAACCTCCCTTTCTTGCTTTGCGTAACCTTTTACTGTTTCAACATAATTCGGGATGAGATCATATCTTCTCTGGAGTTGATTTTCTACCTGTGCCCAGGATGCCTTCACCCCTTCATCCAGCCGGACCAAGCTGTTGTATGTGCCTTTGAGTGAAAAGTAGACCACCAGCACAACAACGACTATCACGATACCGGCAATGCCAAGAGCCCTTCCTGTCTTTCCCATCACATCCTCCTATCGGAGCTTCGAAGTGCAAAAGTCAAAATTGACAAGGTCGTAAAAAGCCTCATGATCGTCATGCCTGTCTGCGTGCCTGCCTGAGCGAGATCGCTCGCAGTCAGGCAGCGCACAGGCAGCAGGCCGGACCCTGGATCAAGTCCAGGGCAAGCTTTGATAAGCCTGCCCTGGCATGTAGTAAGCCGGGGGCATCCAGAATCTATTGAATTTACTGGATTCCGGCTTCCGCCGGAATGACAGAAAAATTATAAAAATGACTTTTTACGAGTTCGTCAATATTCTATTACTCCAACATTCCATTATTACAATTGTCAGCAAAGCGAACTAAGTTCCTCAATGCTCCATCTGATCGACCTGTTTTGACAGGGCCTTGATCTCAGAGATGTAGCTGAGAACAATCTCTTTTACTTCCTGCTTCCCCGGCCTTTGCTCACCAGTCTTTATCTGCCAAAGAGTTCGGAGAAGGGCCCTGTCAAGCCCGAAGTTCTCCGCTATCCCCTGGATGAGAGCTTCATTTTTTTCCGGTATCCTCTCTTCCTTGAGGTAGAGCAAGGCCTTGAAGATAGAGATGCATGCAGGGAGCGATCGGTGTATCAATTCAGTTAACCGGCGCGCTTCCCCGTGGGCCTGCAAAAAGGATTCCCTGAGCAACAAGAGCTTGCCCTTGAGCTCCCGCTCGCACTGAAGACGGAGATTGTCCTTTTTAATCTCGAGATTCCCTATCATATCATCCCCATAGATAACCTGGTATGCCGACTGGATGTTGAAGAATTCCAAGGGAAAGGTATCCAGAGAAGACTCTATATAGTCTTTCGTCAAGAAGAGCGGAACCGGGGTTCTCCGCTTCTCCCATTTGGCGGCCACATCTATCGCATCACCCAAACGCTCGATGCCATCCTCGGATAGGATGATCAGGAAATTAAGGTCGGATTTTTTAGGCACATAGTCGCCTCTCGCACCACTACCATAGAGCACAATCGCGATCAAATCATCGCCAAATAGGGCCGTATAATCAGACCTCAATGCATCGAATACCTCCTCGGGCCTCATAGGTATCTTAGCCATATCCCTCTACCTCATTAGCTTAAAAACTCCCGCTGGCGCCGCCGCCACCGCTCATCCCGCCACCGAATCCCCCGAAACCGCCTCCGAACCCTCCACTAAATCCTCCCGCCCCGCCTCGAAAACCCCCTCGGCCTCCGCCTAATAACATAAGGAGGAGAAAAGTCCCTATTCCCAAACGTCCTGATCTAAAGAGAAAGAAAAATACGAATAGTAAGAACAGGAACGGGAAAATGCCATACACTCTGCGGTTTTCCTTCGAGGTGACTTCTTGCGTTGTTGCCGGTTTCCCCGCGAGTTCTATGCCTCGGTCCTTCGCGATAATACCGGCAAGGGCAGAGAGCCCATTGCTGAGACCTAGTCCGAATTCATCCTTTTTCAGATAGGGGACTATCGCCTGATCCCGTATCTGGCCGGCCAGCCCATCAGGAATAACGCCTTCGAGCCCATAGCCTACCTCTATCCTGATCCTTCGCTCCTTGAGGACTACGAGAATCATAACGCCTCTATCCTCTCCCTTTTTGCCTACCCCCCACATCTCGTAGAGCCTGTTGGTAAACTCATCGATGTTAGCTCCGCCGATGTCCTTGATGGTCACGACGGTTAGGGTAGCATCTGCTTTCTCGAGAACCTCCTGGGCGAGCGAGTTCATCCGTTCCTCATAAGCGGGAGGGATGATGTCCGCAAAATCATTGATCAGGCCTCGAGGAGGCGGAATCGGCTCATCGGCTAAGACAGGATGGATAGATAGTAGGGAAAGAAAAAAGGCGAGCGACAACAGAAAAAGGAGAAGGGTTTTTCGTCTTATTGGCATCACAGATCCGCTTCTTTTAGTTTCTCGATTAATTCCCTCTGTTTCTTTGTCACTTTTCTAGGCACTGCCACCTGAATCTTCACATAGGCATCCCCTCTGCCTCCTCCGACCATTCTGGGTATGCCGTGCCCCTTAAGCCTCATCTTTGATCCGCTCTGAGATCCGGCCGGTATCCTAAGATTTAATCTCTTTCCATCAATAGTAGGAACCTCGATGTTTGTGCCTAATGCTGCCTCAGAGAATGCGATCTCTCTGGTCAGGTGCAGGTCATCACCCGCCCTCTTGAACAACGGGTGATCCAAGGCCTTTACCTTGATGTAGAGATCTCCGGGAGTTCCTCCTTCAGGCCCCGATTGACCCATGCCGGAGAGGCGCAGCTTCTTGCCATCGGCTATGCCGGCCGGTATCTTTACCTTTACCTGATGTTGTTTCCCGCCAATAGGGTAGGAAATGGTCTTCTGGCTCGTCTGCGCGATATCCTCCAGATGAACGGGCAGCTCATAGATGATATCCTGCCCTTTTACGGGCCTGGCGCCGCCCCCAAATCCGTTGAAGAACGAGCTGAATGAATCTCGCTTTGCCCTGTATCCCGATCCTGCCGTTGCTCCTGAGAAAAGATTCTCAAATATGCCAGTACCGCCACCCCTGCTCCGGCCTCCGAGATGTCCAAAGCCAAATTCCCTGAATATGTCGCTGAAATCAAAGCCCCTGAAGATATCCTCTTGGGTGAACCTCTGCTGAAACCCTTCTGCCCCGAACATATCATACTGTTTTCTCTTCTCCGGTTCACTAAGTACGGCGTAAGCCTCGCTTATTTCCTTGAATTTGGTCTCTGCTCCCTTATTTCCCTTATTCCGGTCAGGGTGGTACTTCATAGCCAGCTTCCTGTAAGCCTTTTTGATCTCCTCTGGGCTGGCAGACTTATTCACCCCAAGTATTTGATAGTAATCTTTCGGCATTGTGAGTTCAGGATAAGCTTCACTAATTTCAGATGATTAATTTTACGGCGAGCTTACAAAGGGAAAGATAAACAGGATGGAGGGTAAAGTCAAGGCGGAGGGCTTCCCTTTTGGGCGGAGGTTTTGGCCACGATGCCCCCTCTCGATGACCACTTGATTGTCACCGTAAGCCACTCAGGCTCACAGGCATGATGCAAAAGATCAGCTATCTCCTCGGTGATATATTCCTGCCAATTTCTCTTGTTTCTCCACATCATGAGATAATCCCTTACGGATTTAGCCTCCAGGATCCTCTCTCTCGGCTTATACCGGATATGGACAATGCCTTGATCATGTCTCTCTGAGACAGGGCATAGTGATTGGAATTCAGGATACTCCCATTCTATCAAAGGCGTATGCCCTCTCGCTGGAAAGGTAATCAATGACACCCCTTCAGGGGTTTCCACCTTGGCTTCAGATGCTCTTGAGTAGTCGGTCACGGACTTTAATAAATTCCTTGATAGAGATCCTTAAGCCTTAATAGTTCCCGGTTCAGAGAATGTCAACAATAAGTGGCCATCTGGTGTATCAGGCATGAATAATACTTATAGCCAAGACACGGACCCTTGAGTTATCTTGCCGCATAAAGTATTTGATTTTCATCTAAATGCATAACATACTAACAAAATTTATAGTAACATTCATTTCAACTTTGAATCAGGATGTAAGAATCTCGGGAATCGATACATTGGTTAAATACCGCACATATCTCCTAGGCCTCGGGGTCCTTCTCGTGCTGCTTTTCTTCATTTGTTATGTACCAGTGGGCACGGGGAAAGCGCCTGATAAGCACTATGGCGGAAAGGCAAACCTCATCAGGGTGAACCAGCGCGACATACGACCCGATGACGGTGACACCTTTTTTTACAAAGACCTTGCCATACGGATCCTGGGGATAGATACCCCAGAGATTATCCACGAGGAGCATGGGATATATGAGGATCAGCCCTATGGTCGACAGGCAGCGCAACTGACCACCCAAATTCTCAGAAAGGCGAAGACCGTGGAATACCTCCCCTATCAGCCCGATAAGTATGGGAGGCTTCTCGCCCATGTGTTTGTGGATGGCGAGCTCCTTTCCGTGCATCTGATCAGAGCAGGGCTCGCATACGAAACAGTTTCCCATTACGGTGATAATGGATTTCCCAGTTTGGCGAAAAGAATACTGCAGGCTGCAAAGGAGTCCCCCCGGCCTCTCTTTGAGAACCCCTATATATGGCGTCGTAAACATCAGATAAGGAAATGATGAAAAGGTCCAGCCAAGGGATAGAGGTGATAACCACCCACGTGAATGCCGACTTCGATGCCCTGGCATCCATGTTAGCCGCCAAAAAACTCTACCCCGAGGCACTAATCGTGTTCCCTGGCGCCCAGGAGAAAAACCTAAGGAATTTCTTCCTTCACACGAGTTCCTATCTCTTCAACTTTGTACGTTTGAAGGATATCGATTTAACGACAATCAAGAGGTTGATCTTGGTCGATACACGACAGAAAAAACGGATCGGCATCTTCAAAAAGATCCTGGATAGAAGCAATCTGGAAATTCACATCTATGATCACCACCCTTCTTCTGAGGACGATATCAAGGGGGGCCTTGAGTTCATCCGGGAATACGGCGCCGGCACATCCATGATGACGGAGATTCTGAGGGAACGGGAAATCAAGATTACCCCTGATGAGGCAACACTTATGTCGCTGGGTATCTATGAAGATACCGGCTCCTTTACCTATTCCTCAACGACGCCGGAAGACCACAGGGCAGCTGCCTGGTTATTTGAGCAAGGTGCGTCACTCAATACCATATCCGATATGTTAACCAGAGAGCTGACCGCAGAACAGATATGGCTATTGAACGATCTTATGACCTCTGCGATCAAGCATACTATCAATGGGGTCGAGGTGGTGATTGCCAAGGTCACAAGCGAAAAGTACATCGGTGATTTTTCCGTCCTGGTTCAAAAGTTCATGGAGATGGAGAACCTCAACGTCATATTCGGCATCGCGCAGATGGAAAACAAGATCTACCTGGTGGCGAGAAGCAGGATCCAGGAGGTCAATGTCGCGGAGATAGCCTTTGAATTTGGAGGCGGGGGACACCCCCAGGCAGCATCAGCCACGATCTCAGATAAGACCCTTATCCAGGTTGAGGAAGAACTCAATGACCTACTAAGCAGTATAAACTTCGAGAGGCTGGCCAAAGATATCATGACCTCCCCTATTATCCATGCTTCACCGGATGCTGCCATCGGAGAGGCGGCTGAGCTGTTGGCCAACTACAGTATCAATGCCGTGATGGTGGTTGACGGAAAGGGGGCACTCAAGGGATATATCACGAGGACCATGGTAGATCGCGCTCTTTCCTTGGGGCTGGAGAAGAGACCGGTAAAGGAATATATGAACGTGGAGTTCTCCCATGTCGGGCCTGATGCGACCCTGAGCGAGATACGGGATTTGATCATCAACAACAAGATCAAAACCCTCCCTGTATTGAAGGGCCGGCGCCTCATCGGGGTCATTACACGGACAGATCTCTTAACCATTTTGCTTGATAGAACATCCACGCCGGAGTTTCTGTATGACTCGAAGGATATTCCTGGTTTCGTCCGAAAGAAGAATATCGCGAATGTCCTAACCGAGAGGTTGCCCAGGGGAATAGCCAGCGTACTGAAGGACCTAGGAGAGATAGCAGACGAGATTGATGTCAATGCCTATCTGGTAGGAGGCCTGGTGCGGGATGTCATATTGAAAAGGAAGAACCTGGATGTGGACATCGTCATCGAGGGCAACGGCATTCAATTCGCCAAGTCCTTTGCCGAACATGCCGGCGCCAAGCTGAGGAGTTATCCACGGTTTGGAACAGCGGTTGTTATTATGCCTGACGGCTTTAAGCTTGATATTGCCACCGCTCGAATCGAGCACTACGAATCACCGGCTGCTCCTCCCGAGGTCATGCTGAGCACCTTAAAGAGGGATCTCTTCAGGCGGGACTTTACCATCAATACCTTGGCTGTCCATCTCAATAAGGCACAGTACGGCACCCTTGTAGATTATTTCGGCGGCATGCGGGATATAAA
>Ga0307422_1001945_pt1 | contig 10476 bp, 7 predicted proteins | sample SalMarWE160290MG_FD_202153 | JGI IMG/M metagenome (GOLD analysis project Ga0307422, IMG submission 202153) | Salt marsh sediment microbial communities from the Plum Island Ecosystem LTER, Massachusetts, United States - WE1602-90 | ecosystem: Environmental > Aquatic > Marine > Intertidal zone >...
TATTTATTTTTTTTTCTACAAACCTCCTTAGTAGTTGTAAACATTTATTTATGGATTACGGCTTAAGTGTTCGTGTGGAAGAATTCCCTTTTGTTGTTCAAAATGAATGAAAGTCAAGAATTCTTTTTGATCAAACAGTTTTGTTTCTCATCTTTTTGCCTGCTAATTTTCTGTTCCGGAACCGGACCAGGACCAGGACCAGGACCAGGACCCTCCCGCTTATAAGCGGGATGCTCTACCAACTGAGCTACTGAGTCATCCTTAACCCTTTATTCGTTAAAGGCGGGTGCAAAAGGTTTATTTATTTTTTTTCTACAAACCTCCTTAGTAGTTGTAAGCATTTATTTATGGATTACAGCTTAAGTGTTCGTGTGGAAGAATTCCCTTTTGTTGTTCAAAATGAATTTCAGCTTAATAATTACATTTTTATTTTGCATTTCTTTATCAACTTATGCTCAGAATGATGTGGAAGGGAGTGAAGATCATCCGATGATTTCCAGGTACGAGGGGGCTTATATTGTCGGTTTTGAAAAATATGATTATGATCGTCTGACCTTTTATACCGGAGAAGATGATAGTGAACTACAGGAGATTATGCCGGAAGGAGAGGTAACCCGTATCTTGTATTTCTTACCCAAAGGTTTGTCCGTTATGCAAGTTCAGAGAAACTATCAGATGGCGCTAAAGGATGCCGATTTTGAAATTGTGTATGAATGTTTCGGGGGGATGGATGAGATTCCAAATACAATTTTCTGGGATTTTGAAACAATTGGCGGCAGGAAATACAAAAACGTTTTTAATGGAAAAGATCACAGTTACTTTATGGCCCTGCTTCCAAAGGATGATAGTGATATTTTTGTTTCGGTGCGCACCATTCTTAGCGATTATGCTGACGCAGACCGTCAGCCGGTTAGTGCTCTTGAGGTTCTTGAAGAGAAACCTATGTCTACGGGCAAGGTTAAGGTCGAATTAAATGCAGAAGCCATGACAGAAGACATTAATGAAAAGGGAAGTGTCCGTATTTACGGTATTCATTTCGATACGGACAAAGCTACGATTAAGAAAAAATCTGAATCTGTGCTTGCCGAGATTGCTTCGCTTCTGCAGCAAAACCCGGATCTTAATTTGGGTGTTGTAGGCCATACTGATGCTACTGGTAGTATGGACCACAATATGTATTTATCGATGCAACGCGCTGAGGCAGTTGTTGAGTCGTTGACATCAGTTCACGGAATATCCGGTGAAAGGCTTACACCTTATGGAGTTGGACCTTTGGTACCTGTTGCCGGTAATGATGATGAGGATGGCCGCGCCCGGAACCGCCGTGTTGAGCTGGTAAAAATGCCGGAGCATTAAACGAGGTATCTTTTTAAATATTAGTATCTGACATCATAGTTTCTAAGCTTCCTGTTATCGTATGTTAATAATTTTGGTAGTTTTAAACGGTGATAAAAGAATACGCAAACTTTGGGATGCAAATTAATACCGCCAATGTGTTCCTTCATTCAAATTCAATGCTGCTTATGAAAAATACACTCATTCTTGTAGTCTGCTTCGTTCCCTTTTTGTTTTCCTGTTCCTCTGATTCCGGAAAATGGATTTCCCTTTTTGACGGGGAAACCCTGGATGGCTGGAAAATAGCCGAAGACCAAAACAGTTTCAGCGTTGAAAACGGAGCGATTAAATGCAACGGCCAACGGTCTCATCTTTTTCTGGAGGGAAAAACCTTTAAGAATTTTGAGTTTGAAACCGAAGTGATGACCCGGGAATCTTCCAATTCCGGAATATTTATTCATACGGAATTCCAGGAAGAAGGCTGGCCGCAAAAAGGATATGAAATACAGGTTAACAATTCCTATACCGGCAGCGCACAGTACCCTGAACTAAGGAAAACCGGGAGTATCTACGGGATCCGGAATGTCTATTACAAGGTTGTTGGCGATGATGAATGGTTTACCCTGCGCATCAAGGCGGTTGAAAACGAGGTCTCTGTTTTTATGAATGATGTTCAGGTCGTGGATTACATTGAAGCCGAAGATGCATGGCGCCCGGAGGGAAGGGAAGAACTGAAACTGAATGAAGGGACCCTGGCCTTGCAGGCTCATGATCCGGGCAGCACCGTTTATTTCAGAAATCTGAGGGTGAGAGAACTCCCTTCGGGGAATAAGCAGGAACTCCGGGTTGACAGGAATTTTGACGATAACATGACCAAACTTATGTTTTCAGGTTTTCCGGTCATTGATTACCATGTGCACCTCAAAGGGGGCTTAACCATTGATGAGGTAGTAGAAAATTCACAACGTCTGGGGATCAATTACGGGGTTGCCCCGAATTGTGGTTTAAAATTCCCGGTTACCGACGACAAAACGCTCTACGAATATTTGGAATCGGTGCAGGCTGCTCCGGTGTTTAAAGGAATGCAGGCTGAGGGGCGCGAGTGGATCACTCTGTTCTCAACCGAAGCAGTGGCTGCGTTTGATTATGTGTTTACCGACGCCATGACTTTCACCGATACCAAAGGAAGGCGAAACCGCATCTGGATACCGGAGGAAGTCTGGGTGGAGGACAAACAGGCGTTTATGGAAATGCTGGTCGGAAAGATTGAAGCAATCTTTTCACAGGAACCCGTGGACATTTATGTCAATCCAACGGTTCTGCCCGCAGAACTTGAACCGGAATATGATGATTTGTGGACGCAGGAAAGAAAGCAACGGGTGATCAATGTACTGGCAGAAAACGGTGTTGCGCTGGAGATTAATGCCCGTTATAAATTGCCGAAACCCGATATGATCAAAATGGCCCGGGATGCCGGTGTGAAATTTACCTTCGGAACCAACAATACCGGAAAAGATTTGGGGAATCTGGAATATTGCTTTCGGATGATTAAAGAATGCAACCTTACCCCCTCCGATATGTTTCAGATCAAACCGGATGGCCGGAAACCCGTTCAGGTGAAAGGACTGCCGGAGCAGGTTACCGGTTAATTCCTGGTTGTATGAATTCGGTATTCCTGAAACATAGTGTCATTCATGCCGACTGGCATGGTTTTCTTTCTGCTGAAATGCAGAAAAAGATCGCTGACACAGAACAGCAAATTGTTCACTCAGATTATACTCCCGGAGCAGCTAAAGTCTTGCATTTTCTGTCTGTACCGCTTAAAAAGGTAAAAGTTGTAATCGTTGGTCAGGATCCCTATCCGCAACCGGGAGTGGCTACCGGCCGTGCTTTTGAGGTTGGAACCCTTGCATCATGGACCACCCCTTTTGGGAATAGTTCATTGAAAAATATTCTGAGAGCCATCTACAAGGCATATACAGGAAAGATCATCCGTTACGGCGAACTTAAAACAAAGCTGGATCATGAATTTCCCGTACTTCCTCCCTCTCAGTTATTTGCCAGCTGGGAAAGCCAGGGGGTTCTGTTGCTGAACACTTCTTTTACCTGCCGTATCGGAGAACCGGCCAGTCATGCAACAATCTGGAGCGGATTTTCGAAAAGCCTGTTTGAATATATCTACTCATTTAATCCGGATAGTACCTGGTTTTTGTGGGGAAACCATGCCCGTCAGGCAATACCGGATTTACCTGTTCATAAAACAATCTGTTCAGGTCACCCCATGATGTGTTATAATAAACCCGGTCGTGATACGGATTTTCTGTATGGGAAAACCAATGGTTTTGAAAAAACAAAAAATGCAATTAACTGGACAGGAGTTAACAGAAAAGGGACTGATTTTTTGCCGGGAGTGCTTTTTTAAGAGGTGAAGCTTTCAATGTCACGCTTCAACCAGTATTTTTTTCATTTCCAGAACTTTTATAATTAATTTGATTAATTCTGTTTTCTCCAGGAATCTCCGGTTAATAACCAGATCAAAATCATTATCATGCCGGGTCACTTCTCCTATAGCCTTTCTGAAGGCCATTCTTTCTCTCTCAACCTTGTTGATAAAATCGATTGCCTCTTCCCGGGTTAGTTCGTTGTTATGCATTATGGTGCCGATCCGGAATTCAAGAGGGGCTACAAACCTGAGATGAAGGGAATTGTTTATATCCCGGGCTATGATGTGGCCGGCTCTTCCCACAATAATACAATGCCCTTCCTGAGCAAATGAATGAATTACATCCACCACGGTTTTGATGATCTTTCTTCCGCTTTTATAGTTTCTGCTGCCAAAAGCATAAAGAATGTCTTCCAGTGCATACCGGTCTGTTGTTTTAAAGATCTTGGCAACCCGGTTATAGTCCAGGTTCAGTTCCTTTGCACTTTCATGAAAAACCTCTTTGCTCATTACTTTCCATATTTTGCCTTTGTTCTCACTATTCAGTTTTTCAGCAAGGGCCCGTGCTACTTTCAGCCCGTTGCAGCCTACTTCCCGTGATATGGTAATAACAGGCCCCGGTTTTTGCTCTTTTAGTAATGAAGGAGGTTCTTCCATCAACCGTTTATTCAGATAGCTTGATAGTAAGTTTCTCATTTCGTTATACTTGTTAGTTTATAAGGTATATTTCAAACCCTTTCTGGCGGTATGCCGCCCGGATTCTTCATATTCTCCCTGGGGAGATGTCAGCCTGGCTGACAAATGGATGAATCGAACAATCTCCGGATCAGGATCCTGCTCCATCAGGATGCCTCGGGGATAGCCTTCCAGAAAACAGGCTGGCTGTCCTTTACGAATTATCTTTTTTTCTTTGAAATACGCAATTCAAAATTTTTTGTTTACCGGATTACACAATTTATGAAATAAAATGATTTTTCCCCAATGAATGGATAGAAATGTGATCCTTGTTTTTTCTGCTTATCCCTTATTTTGGTATATTTGTCCATGGTGGAGACAGCCAATGAATACTGAAAATTAAAATATAAAAGGATGTTTGATAAAAGTGTATATGTTCAAAGAAGAGAAAAATTACGGCAACAAGTACAACATGGTCTTGCTCTTATTCCGGGAAATGTAGATTCTCCCATGAATTACCCCGACAACACCTATTATTTCCGGCAGGATAGTAATTTTCTCTATTTTTTTGGTTTGGATTATCAGGGGTTAGCCGGTGTGATTGATTTTGATGAAGGCAGGGATTACATTTTCGGGGACGATGTTGAGGTAGAAGACATTATCTGGATGGGGCCTCAGACGCCTCTGAAAGAAAACGCAAAACGGGTAGGAGTGGACCATACAGCTCCTTTCAGGGCATTGTTTGAATTTATTGGGAAGGCAATCACGCAAGGGCGAAAAATACATTTTCCCCCGCTTTACCGGGGGGAAAGCAAACTGTTGATGGAGCAATTGCTGGGAATTTCTGCTTTACGGGTTAACGACTATGCTTCACTAGAGTTGATCCGGGGAATTGTGGCACTGCGTTCTGTAAAAGAATCTTGTGAGATCCGGGAAATTGAAAAAGCCTGTGCTGTGGGATATGAGATGCATGTTACCGCAATGAAGATGGCGCAGCCGGGAGTATCTGAGCAGCGTATTGCCGGAACGATCGAAGGGATAGCCAACACAGGAGGTGGGACCGTAGCCTTTCCCATCATTCTTTCACAAAACGGAGAAACCTTACACAACCACGACCATTCGCAGATTCTGGAAAAAGGACGCCTTATGGTGGTTGATGCAGGAGGAGAATCGGCCAATCATTATGCTTCCGATTTTACACGAACCATACCGGTGGGGGGGCGATTTACCTCAAAGCAAAAAGAAATATATGAAATTGTACTGGAAGCCAATAACAGGACCACAGAACGGATTAAACCGGGAGTGACCTACCGGTCGGTTCATCTGGCAGCATGTGAGGTTATTGCTTCAGGGCTTACCCGGCTGGGTATCATGAAGGGAGATCCCAGAGAGGCCGTCAGAAACGGGGCCCATGCACTGTTTATGCCCCACGGTCTGGGCCATATGATGGGCCTGGATGTTCATGATATGGAAGGCCTGGGACAGATCTATGTTGGGTATGACGAAGAAACCCGTCCTGCAGAACAGTTTGGACTGGCCAGTCTGCGCATGGGCAGAAAACTTCAACCTGGATTCGTGATCACCAACGAACCAGGGATCTATTTTATCCCGGCACTTATCGATAAATGGAAAACTGAAAAAATACATACCGGTTTTATCAATTTCCGGAAATTGGATGAATACAGAGACTTTGGCGGAATCAGGCTGGAAGACGATATCCTGGTAACCCCTGCCGGAGCAGAAATTATTGGGAAACGTATCCCCATTGATCCGGATGAAGTGGAAAAAACGGTCTCAGGTAAGTAAAAGGAAGTTTTACAGAACCTGATATTTCCAAATGTTGCTCCCCATTAGGCACTATCCGTCAATTTATAGAACGTAAACCCGGCAGGGAGGCTATGTAAGGGTATTTCGTGTAATTTTTGTTTTAAAACTTTGAGTATTCCTATGTAATTACCTATTTTCGTAGCCTGAGCGAGTGATAATAACTGTTTGCGAACAGTAAAATAATTTATGCAATGAACCCTGAAGATCTGAAAAACTCGGAAGAGTTAAAAAGCAATGTGCCTTCTGATCCTGAACAGCGCGAAGATGCTGTTGATGCTACCGGAGAATCTGTCGATACGAATAAAAAGGCTGAAAAAAAAGAGGAAGATAAAACAGTAAAAAAAACCGACAGTCCCAAACCCTCCAAACCCAAACAACCACCGGCCAACGAAATGGTAGTGAAAACCCCAAAAGCAGCAACGGAAAGTAAAAAATCGGTTAGCCAACCCAAGGAAGAGACAACGAAAGAAAAACCCGAACCGGAGAAAACTGAGCAAACTGAGCAAACAGAACCCGGGGATAAAAAACCAACACCAAAGAAAGATTCAGAAAATAAAGAAACACCTGAAACAAAAGGGACTGAAAAAAAGGAGCAACAGGCCGAACCGGATAAAAAAGAGCCAGAGAAACCAAAAACCGTGGAACCGGATTACGCTTCTCTTTCACAGGTGGAACTGGTAAATGCATTGCGGGACCTGCTTGACAATAATCAGGGAGAGGATATAAAAAAAGAGGTGGATGCGATAAAATCGCAATTTTACAAGCTCCTGAAAAAAGAAAACGAAGAAGCCAGAAGGAAGTATGTAAATGAAGGAGGATTGGAAGAGGAATTTACAGAGGAAGAAAATCCGTATGAGCAGGACATTAAAGACCTGTTAAAGCGTTACCGCCATATCCGTATTGAGTTCAGTAAAAAACAGGAGGTAGTAAAAGAACAGAATCTGGAATTAAAGTATCAGGTTATTGAGGAAATCAAGAACCTGATTAACAGGGAAGAATCAATTAACAAAACTTTTCAGGAGTTCAGGGAGCTTCAGGCACGATGGAGGGAAATAGGGCTGGTTCCGCAATCCAGGATGAACGATCTGTGGAATACCTATCATTTTCATGTTGAGAATTTTTACGATTACATTAAAATAAACAAAGAACTTCGGGACCTTGATTTGAAGAAAAACCTGGAAGCCAAACTGAAATTATGTGAAAGAGCAGAGGAATTACTGCTTGAGTCATCCGTTATCAAGGCTTTTAATGCCCTTCAGAAGCTGCATGAAAGATGGCGTGAGATAGGACCCGTACCCAGGGATAAAAAGGATGAGATCTGGGAACGGTTTAAATCAGCAACTTCAAAAATCAATAAGAAACACCAGGAATATTACGAAACAAGAAAGACAGACCAGAAAAAAAACCTTGAGGCAAAGAAGGCCTTGTGTGAAAAGGCTGAAGCAATTGCTGAATCGGAGATTAAAAACCATAAGGAATGGGATGCAAAATCGAAGGAGATGATTAAGCTTCAGAAAGTATGGAGAACCATCGGATTTGCTCCAAAAAAAGATAACAAAAAAATTTATGAACGGTTCCGGATAGCCTGTGATGCTTTTTTTGAGAACAGACGTGAATTTTATGCTAAAAATAAAGAGTTGCAGCAGAATAACCTGCAAATGAAGGTTGACCTGTGTGTCCAGGCAGAATCTCTAAAGGAAAGCACCGACTGGAAAAAAACGACCCTGGATTTCATCAATATTCAGCGTAAATGGAAAGAAATAGGGCCCATTCCCCGCAAACATTCCGAACAGGTATGGAAACGATTCAGGGCTGCCTGTGATTATTTCTTTGAGATGAAATCAAAATATTTCTCAGAAATCGATGAGGAGCAGGAAAAGAACCTTACACTCAAAGAAGACCTGATCAAAGAGGTCAACGATTACAAGGTGACCAAAGATGTGGATAAAAATCTGGAATCTCTGAAAGAATTTCAGCGCCGGTGGACTGAAATAGGGCATGTCCCTTTTAAGCAGAAAAATGAGGTACTCAAAAAATTCAGAGATGCCATCAACAAACATTTTGATGAATTGAAACTGGATGAATCAAAGCGCGACATCCTGAAATTCAGAAACAAGGTTTCCAATGTAACTGAAACTTCACGTGGGAAAAATAAAATCCGCTTCGAACGGGAAAAATATATGTCCAAATTAAAACAACTGGAGAATGACCTGGTTCTTCTGGATAACAACATCGGATTTTTTACCCAGTCAAAAAATGCAGAATCACTGATTGAGGATGTAAAACAGAAAATCGAGAAAACAAAGAAAAATATTGAACTCCTGAAAAAGAAAATCAGGATTATCGACGAGTACGACGATGAATAATTCCACCCTTTCCGGACACTAAGACAGGATCTGTTCAGAAATTTCCTTTCTTTGAAGGACATAGGAAGAAAACCAATATTATTATACCAGAGATTTCTCACATCCAATTTATTGTGTATTTTTGAATTTTTTTTAAGAATTGTTTTTTTATTGTGCTGGATACAAGATATATATTTGTTACCGGAGGTGTTACCTCCTCTTTAGGGAAGGGAATACTGGCTGCGTCATTGGCCAAATTATTGCAGGCGAGGGGATACTCGGTCACTATTCAGAAATTAGACCCCTATATTAATGTGGATCCCGGCACACTGAATCCCTATGAACATGGCGAATGTTTTGTTACCGAAGACGGAGCTGAAACGGATCTTGACCTGGGACATTACGAACGTTTCCTCAATGCATCGACCTCACAGGCGAATAATGTAACCACCGGAAGGGTCTATCAGGCAGTGATTCAAAAAGAACGAAGAGGTGACTACCTGGGTAAAACAATCCAGATTATTCCTCATATAACGGATGAAATAAAAAAACGAATACGCTACCTGGGAAACAGGGGCAATTACGATATCGTCGTGACCGAGATAGGAGGGACGGTTGGTGATATTGAATCGCTTCCCTACATTGAAGCAGTTCGCCAATTAAAGTGGGAGATGGGACACAAAGCATTGGTGATTCATCTTACATTGGTTCCGTACCTGCAACCTACCGGCGAATTAAAAACAAAACCTACCCAACATTCTGTTAAAGCACTGCTGGAAACCGGAGTTCAGCCGGACATTCTGGTTTTGCGTACAGACTACGAAATTAACAGAGCAATAAGGGAAAAAGTGGCGCTCTTCTGTAATGTTCAGATTGATTCTGTAATTCAATCCATCAATGTGCCGACTATTTATGAAGTGCCGTTGAAAATGCACGAAGAAAAACTGGATAGTACGGTGTTAAAAAAGCTCAGACTTGACGTGAAAGGAGAACCGGACCTGACGGCCTGGAACCGGTTTTTGAAGAAATTAAATAATCCAACCCGGAGTATTGCCATTGCTTTGGTTGGTAAATATGTTGAATTACATGATGCCTACAAATCGATTCACGAGGCCTTGATTCATGCCGGAGCTGTGAATATCTGCAAGGTGAACATTAACTGGATTCATTCTGAAGATCTAAATCCGGAGAATGTAGGGAAATTCCTGGAGGGGAATGACGGAATCCTGGTAGCACCGGGATTCGGGTACCGGGGTATAGAAGGAAAAATACTGGCCGCCCGGTTTGCCCGTGAAAAAAATGTTCCTTATCTGGGCATCTGCCTTGGAATGCAGATTGCTGTAATTGAATTTGCGCGGAACGTCCTGAACCTGAAAGATGCCGACTCAACAGAAATGAACCCTAAAACGCCCTATCCGGTTATCGACCTTATGGAACATCAGAAAGATATATCGGAGTACGGAGGAACGATGAGGCTGGGAGCCTATGAGTGCAGACTGATTGATAACGATTCCAATGTAAAAAAAGCCTATAATAAATTATCAATCAGAGAACGGCACAGACACAGATATGAGTTCAACAACCGCTTTCTGAAAGATTTTGAGAAAAAAGGGATGAAGGCTGTAGGTATGAATCCGGAAACTGACCTGGTAGAAATTATGGAAATTCCTGAACATAAATGGTTTGTAGGTGTTCAGTTTCATCCTGAGTTTCGGAGTACCGTTCTTAATCCCCACCCGCTATTTATTGATTTTGTTAAAAACGCGATGAAGAAATAAAATTATGGACAGGAATTCTATTTTAGGTATCCTTCTAATATTTGCCATATTGGTGTTGTTTTCTGTGATCAAC